>Ga0182004_10000897_pt1 | contig 20246 bp, 17 predicted proteins | sample Sormic07211540_1_FD_120479 | JGI IMG/M metagenome (GOLD analysis project Ga0182004, IMG submission 120479) | Endophyte microbial communities from Sorghum bicolor roots, Mead, Nebraska, USA - 072115-40_1 MetaG | ecosystem: Host-associated > Plants > Roots > Unclassified | place: USA: Nebraska...
ACAAGTAGAAAAAAAACGCACGCCCCACCAACAGAAGTTAAAAAAATTTTTTTTTTTATAAAGTTGTTGTCGCCCCCCCCCCCCCCTCTTCCTCCCCTCTGTTTATCTCAATTTTAGGATCCGAGTGTGCCTTGACCTTTGGTTGGGATGGTTACTCAAAAGGAGAAAAATCCTGGAGATAGGACACACAAACAATTGCATTACGGGAAATAATATGACCATTGTGGGGCATACCTTAAGAAAGATAAGACTAGAATTCATAAGAAACTATGTGCCCAGATATTTTCTCTTTTGTTTGCTACAGTCAATTTGTCAGACTTAAAAATTCCACGTTTGTGTTTTTTAATAAAACCTTTTGGAAGCTTTCTAGAAAATTTGAAAGATTATCCCCCCCCCCCTACCACACACACACACAACACACACAAAAAAAAACCCTGCAGAATCAAGCACCCTCACCTGGATTGGATAATGGCAGCTGTACCAATGTCCATGTAACATTGGGGGGCAGTAGTCCTCAAATCTAAATTGGCCTTTACCATCTTATTTTCTTTACATCCATTTGATATAAAGAGGCTTCTTTTAACAGACAAAATATTAATTTACACACTTTTTATGACCAAATAACACTGCCTTGCATCTCAGTAGTTTTGCAACAAACTTTTTACTTATTGTTTATATTATTTGTTTAATTGTCTTATATAAATGGGAGTGTTGCATGGTCTAAACAATAGTTGGATTCTTGGATCCATTACATTGCAACCACTAGTTCAATTGAGAAAAAAAAATGCTTTTAGATCAAGCTGGTTTAGTAATTTATTATTTTCATAGGTTCAGAATAGACAGTATGATGGAAAGGAATATGAATTAGAAATAGTTTTGAAGAAGTGTTATGCATACAGATAATTAACATTCCTTGAACAGAGAAGAATAAATGCCACATTACCCAGTGCTAGATTGTTGTCAAATTGGAGGATTACAATTTTCCAGCAAACCTCATTATCCTCTACCACAGTAGCTGATGTGGAACCTGCTGTTACAACTCAACTATTTTGCCTTCCGCCAATTACAACTCGTGGACCAACTCAACTGTCTTTGAAGTTGCCTTTTTAAGCTTATAGCTGGATAGCCCACTCATATTCTCTTACATATAAATCTCTGTGTTTAGGGAACATTTTTAATGACTTAATTGCTCCTTTGCTCCTTGAGTTCGTACCTATAATGATACATTGACATAGGTCACCTGTCATATCAACTTTAAGACTATCCATGTAACTTGAATGATTATGTGCCTGTTTCTCGATATATTCTTCTGATGCTTTGCAATTTTTGGAATTGTGTTTACCAGAGGGTTTTAGCGAAGGAGACAGAGCTGCACTTGGCCCAGAAAGAGTTGAATAAATACAAGGAACAACTGAGTAATGCCGAGACAACGAGAGTACAGGCTCTCTCTGAGCTAGAGAAAGCTAAAAAAACTGTTGAGGAGCTAACTACCAAGCTAGATGTGATTAACAAGTCGAAACAGTTGGCCATTCAGGCAACAGAGGATGCAAAGACTCGAACCAAGCAGCTTGAAGGTGGCAGCACAAATGAAGGTCTAGGAACAGATGGTCCTCTGAAGCAGGAACTGGAAAGTGCAAGGGAGCAGTATGCTGTCGCTTTGGCAGACCTTGATGCAGCAAAACAGGAGCTTAGAAAGCTCAAGAAGGATTTTGAAACATCTTTGGATATGAGGTTGTCTGCTGCCCAGCAGGAAGAGGAATCACTGCATACAACTGAAGCCAACAAAGAAAAAGCTAACCAACTTCGTAGTGAGATCGCTGAAATTCAAGAATCGCTTATGCATGTTAAGGCAGCTACGGTGCAAGCACACGAAGAAGAGGCACAAATCCTTGCTGAGAAGGATGTTGCTAGGACCACATATAAACAAGCTTTGGAAGAAACACAGAAGAAATTGTCGTCTTTGAGGAGTGATTTTGATCCTGCTGCTTATGATAGTCTGAAAGAAAAACTAGAACAAACCAATTCTGAGATTGCATCTATGCAAAAAAAGATAGAAGATGCTCGGGCTCGGGATTTGGAGTCTGTTGCTGTTGTCAGCACAGAGTTGGATGATGCTAAGGAAATGTTGCAAAAAGTAGCAGAGGAAGAAAGTTCTCTTCGAAGTTTGGTGGAATCACTGAAGGTGGAATTGGAAGCTGTAAAACAGGAGCACAATCAGCTCAAAGAGAAGGATACAGAAACTGAATCCATTGTTGGAGATTTACATGTCAAGCTTCAGAAATGTAAATCTGAGCTGGAGGCTGCTGTGGCTGCTGAATCAAAAGCTACGTCAGCTTCTGATGACCTGATGCTGGCCCTTCAGCAACTGTCCTCAGAGTCAAAGAATGCCCTGCAAGAAGCTGAGATGATGCAGAAGAGTGCAGCAGAGCTAAGAGAGGAAGCCGAAAAAGCTCGGGTTGAACTAGCAGAAGCCGAACAAAAGTTGCAACTGGCTTTAAAGGAAGCAGAAGAGGCTAAAGCTGCTGAAGCAAGGGCCCTTGATGAGATCAAGCAACTCTCTGACAGAGCAAGTGCTGCTAGAGCCTCAACTTCAGAGTCTGGAGCAAATATCACAATTTCAAAAGAGGAGTTTGAATCTCTAAGCCGAAAGGTTGAGGAGTCAGAGAAGTTGAGTGAGATGAAAGTTGCTGCTGCTATGGCTCAAGTGGAAGCCATCAGAGCCAGTGAGAACGAGGCAATCAAGAAACTAGAAGCTGCACGCAAGGAAATGGAGGAAATGGAATTGGCAACAGAAGAGGCCCTAAAGAGGGCAGAGATGGCTGAGGCAGCCAAAAAGGCTGTAGAAGGTGAGCTTAAGAGATGGCGTGAGAAGGAGCAGAAGAAAACTGCAGAGGCTCATCCTTTGGCAGGGGCAGAAGAACTTGGAAGTGCATCTCCCTCTGTACCTCAGACTTCTGCTGGGAAAGCTTCTGAGAAGAACGACGGGCATCAAAGGAACAGCAGAACGCTACTTAGGAGGAGCTTCATGCTGCCAAACATCACGAGCATGTTCCATAAGAAGAAAAGCCATCCTGGCAGCAGTTCTCCCTCGTACCTTCCTGGGGAAAAATCTGTGTAATCTATCCTAAGCTCTTGTTTGGGAATTGAAATTTCCAAACTAAACGCATGCTTTGATGCTATAATCTGTATAAATCCGTGTACTTCCTTGCGCCTTGCAGTAAATTTCTGACATAATTTTAAATTTGCTTGTACCCCTATTTTTCGGCACTACTTCCGATGAGTGCATTGTACCTCTGTGATCCACTGTTATACTTCCGCAACAGTGTCTTAGTCATCTTCTTGCAAGCTTCCAGAATAGTGGAAGCAACACGCTTGCTGCCAATTGCATTCATGAACTATGATCTCCACATGGTACAATTATGCTTGTGTTCGCTGGAGAGGCCCCTTGTTTATGTCGAAGTATGTTCCAATTACTCATCAGCCAACATGTTTATAGAAAAATACACCCCAGTGATCTAGAGTACACAGCTATTATGCGAGTGTCAGCCTGTTAGGTTCCCATACAAGTATAGCACTTAATTTGTTGCGCAGATAGCAAAAATAAAAGAATGCTAGGATACAGTAAGCTCCTTATATTTACAAGAGCTGCAAAAGTAGAATACTCAGATGCAGGCTCAACGCGTAAGAGTATGCAGCTAGGTCCTTGCTTTCTGATGATCCTGCATAAATCATCTCATATAATCAACAAGATAACTCTGGCCTGCTTCACAGGAGTTCCCCAGAATAGTATGAAATAGATCAATTTCTCCTAGTACTTTCTTTGAAACCGTATCTTCCGAGAAGGGGCTGAAAAGATGGGTTTTGGAGTTACACCAATACCATACTGGAGGCCTGTATCTAGTGGACTGGTACAGGAATCAACTGAATCCATCTATTCAATCCTTTCAAGGTTATATTTTACCATACTCTCAAGGGTACTTCTGAAATCACTTCTCGGAAGGCACTGCAGGTTTTGGATAGCCATGTCACCCTTCTCTCTCGCAAGTTCATGTGCCCTCCTTATTCCACCGCTCCTGTGAACAAGCTCTATCGCAGCAGCTAATGAATCAGTCTCACTGAACTCGGAATCGATGATCTCTCTTAGCTCTGGTTCATCTTGCAAAGCAAAGATGACTGGAGCTGTCAGGTTTCCCTTCGCCAGGTCACTTCCTGCTGGTTTGCCAAGTTGCTCAGCTGATTGGGTAAAGTCCAGGATGTCATCAACTACCTGGAAGGACAGCCCAAGATTCCTGCCATATTCATACATTTGTTCACAAATACTGGTGCTGACGCCACTGAATATGGCGGCTGACCTTGTGCTTGCTGCGATCAGAGATGCAGTTTTGTAGTAGCTCTTGAGAAGGTAATCATCAAGAGTGATGTCACAGTCAAAAAGAGTGGATGCTTGTTTTATCTCACCACTTGCGAAGTCCTTGATGACCTGTTAGAGCAAAGTATCATTTCTGTTAAGAAAATCAAGTACTGTCTTAAACAGGAAATGAAAGCATTGCTCAAGTCCTTGATCACCTGACTGATCAGCTTTATAACTTCAATGTTTTCTAGGTTTGCAAGAAACCAAGAAGATTGTGCAAACATAAAATCACCAGCAAGTACAGCCACCCGTGTACCATATAGCTGATGAATAGTTTCCTTTCCTGAAAAACAGTCAACTACATATTAGGCTATATTGGTCAACTGAATAATGAGCCCTTCTATTCTGATGAGCATGATAGTGTAACACTGAAAATAAATATTAGGCTGCCAATGTGGTGGTGAGGCTGTTTGTTCTCTTGTCCACCTAGGTTCACGACCTAGGGCTGACTGCAGTTCATGTCTCTCTTAAGTTGATGCAAAAATTCCTTGCTGATAGTGTAACACTGAAAATAAATATTAGGCTGCCAATGTGGTGGTGAGGCTGTTTGTTCTCTTGTCCCCCTAGGTTCACGACCTAGGGCTGACTGCAGTTCATGTCTCTCTTAAGTTGATGCAAAAATTCCTTGCTAATTTTCAAACAAAAGGTAAATGATAACATGAAGACTGCAACTTTGTATGATGATTTCTGTCTGATTAAAATCATGTGTGAGAAAATGTAGTTACAGTATAGCTCCCAAAAGAAATAATGATTCCCCAGTTAATCCATGCCTCTAACATTGGAAGTATTTGGAATGAAAAGAATCAGCAGGGGCAAATGCATCTATAAAATGAAAAGAAAAGAAATAACTGTTTTATTCACAATATTTGTGATTTATTTGAAAACAACATATAATCTACCTCTTCGCATCCCACTATCATCTATGACATCATCATGTATTAAACTTGCGGTGTGAATCATCTCTATAATCTCTGCCAATCGTTGGTGTTCTGTACTTAGCTCCCTGTATTCCAAAAATATAAATTTTTTTATGTAAGTATTCCAAAAATATAGTCTCAGACAATAATTTCAAAACATTCCCTTCAAAATGGTAATGTTGAAATAACAAAGAGAACTTACGACAAACCAGCTAACTCAGCAGTTGCTCTAGACACCAGAAAAACTAATGCTGGTCTTAATCTCTTTCCACCGGCACCAAAAATTTGTTCAGCCGCAGAAACCAGAACAGGATTTTCTGCACCAACAAGCTATTTAAGTTATGTTAGCTGTTATTGTGGTAGGTATGCACAATTTTTACAAGGTCTTAGCTTATACAGATAGCAACTCAGTGCAAGAAGTTAGGGTGAAAAACTGTCAACAAGAACCAGCTAAAAGCCATCACTCTAACCACCCAACATCATCAAAATATCGGGCCAATGTTGGTCCCTGGGATCCCTGCACAGGTACCCTCACCCACTATGGCTAGAGGTAGAAGAAGCGGTTGAGCTAAAGCACACACACACAGCACAAGCACCAGCGCTGGCCAGAGCTCTGCTCTTTGTTTGTCGCATCTAATTACACTAGTACACCTACTACAATGTCCTTTAGGACATGGCTGAAGTCAGCCTCAACAACTAAGACATGGCTGAGCTAAGCCACTACTACCTAGAGTACAACTTAGTACAAGTCATGGCCTATTGCTATACTTGAACAGGGCAAAGGACAGCAATGAGCTGACCAAAAGTGCCAACTCTGCTGCAGGGAAAGAGAGAGAGATCAGCAGCAGATTATGTCTTACAATTCTTCCCCTAATCCTGAGCCTTGACCTCATCCATGCAAATCATCTTCCTCAGCTCCATGAACGGCAGGCGCCCAAGTGACTTGGTGAGGATGTCAGTGAGTTGTCTGCCAGTCTCAATGAACTCAATGACGATCTGCCCTCCATTGACGCAGACCCGGAGAAAGTGGAACTTGATGTCGATGTGCTTGCTCCGGTTGTGGAGGATAGGGTTCTTTGCGAGAGAGATGGCGGGCTGATTGTCCACCATCAGAGCTGGCGGGTGAGCTTCCTCCCCGATCAGCTCGGCCAGCAGCCGGCGCAGCCAGCACGCCGCCGTGGCCGCTGCGACATACTCCGCCTCATATGTCGATAGCGCCACGATCTTTTGCTTTAGCGACTGCCAAGCAATGGGGGCTGCTCCAAGGAAGACGAGCATGCCAGAGGTGCTCCGTCGACCGTCAATGTCACCCACCATGTCTGCATTGCTGAAGACAGTGAGCCCTGGCTCACCTTCCTCTGTTTTGGGGGGTGCCTCAGTGCCTCACTAAAGACCATGAGGCGCAGCCCACCCTTGCAGCCGTGCTTGGGGAAGACGATCGCTTGATCGAACGTCCCCTTGATGTAGCACAACAGCCTCTTTACCGCCATCCAGTGCTCTTCGTGCGGGTCCTCCATGAATCAGCTGACGTACGCGACTGCGAACCCAATGTCTGACCGAGTGTGCGTGAGGTAGCACAGCCCACCGACGATGCTCCAGTAGCGCATTGCGTCCACCTTCGCCACGGTGCTGTGCTTGGACAGCTTCAGCCGCTCCTCCATCGGAGTCATCGGAGGCTTGCAGTCTGCCATGGCACCGTGCTCTAGCACCTTCTCCGCATAGGCACGCTGGCCCAGGGAGATGCTCTGTTTCCCCTGTTTCACCTTGATGCCGAGGTAGTAGGAGAGCACGTCAAGATCGCTCATCTTGAAACGAGCCACCGTCTCGCGCTTGAATCTGTCGATGTCCTCAACACATGCTTCGATGATGATCAAATCGTCCACGTACATGCCACTGACGAGCTCATCCTTCCCCGTCGCCGCGTGTACAGTGCGTGCTTCGTGGAGCAACGGGTGAACCTGAGCTTGCCCAAGGTGGTGTCGAGCTTGGCGTTACATGTCCACGAGGCCTGCCGGAGCCCGTAAAGCGCCTTGTGCTCTGCGCCCTTGACAGCAAAACTCGGAGCTTGCTTAAGAAGACCGTCTCTGCAAGCTCACTGTTGAGGAATGCCGACTTGACATCGAGGTGGTGGACACGCCAATCCTTGGTTGCTGCCATGGCCAACAACAAGTGGATGGACTCCGTGCGCGTCACCAGAGCAAAGACCTCGAAGTCAATGCCTTTGCGCTAGACAAAGCCACAGGCGACGAGCCAAGCCTTGTACTGGAAAATGGCGCCACGCTCATCCCGCTTCACCTTGTGGACCCACTTCAGCCAAATCAGTTGGCAACCCGACTCCTAGGTCTCGTTATCTCAATGGCCTTCATCTCCTCCAACATCGCCTGGCGCCAATTGGCATCTCGTTTGGCCACCGCGAACATCGGCGACTCCAAAGCACTGACAAGGAGAGACTTTGGTTTGTCGAGCAGCCAACATGCCAAGCCTGGAGCCCCTGCATCACCAACAATGTTATCCATGCGGCAGAATCGAACCTCCTCGCCGTCATCGAAGGTGTCCACGAACTCGTTATGTCAGAGGGTGGAGTTGCAAATTCCAGTGGTGTCCCCTGAGCTGCCATCGTAGGGGACTGTGGTGGAGGTGAGTGCGCTGCTGCTGGTGGAGACTGCTCGCCCGCGCCCACCATGGTCAGACTTGGCGGCTCCTCCTGGGCCAGCTCAGCTGCTGGACCTGGCCCATCCACAGCTTGCTCCTTAGCGCCACCACCTCCTTGGATCACCAAGTACTTGATGATGAAGGTGCCACTGACTCCACCAGCTTTCCCAACGCCTTGCACCTCCCAATCCCAAACAGCCATCTCATCAAACATTACATCCCTAGAGACCACCACCTTGCCTCCCTTGGGATCACAGAGCTGATAGACCTTGCTGCCCTCCTTGTAGCCTAAAAGCACCATGGGTGTGCTCTTGTCCTCCAACTTGCTGAGATGGGGCTTCGTGTTCTTCACATGGCCCACAGCCAAATGTCCTGAGGAAGGAAACATTCGGCTTGCATCCATGCCAAGCTTCGGAAGGCGTCTTGCCCTTCAGGGCCTTGGTAGGCGCGCGGTTGAGGATGAAAACCACCGTGGTCACCGCCTTGCCTGAGAACTCCAACAGCATCTTCTTAGTCTTCATCGACCTCACTATGCTGACCACCGTCTAGTTGCGCCTCTCCACCACGCCATTCTGCTGCGCATATACGGCGCGGTGTGGTGGCGTACCACACCTTGGTTCACGCAGTACGCGGCGAACTCCATCGATTTGAACTCACCGTCGCGATCCGTCCTCAGCACACACAGCTTCTTCTCCCACTCTACTTTTGCCCATGCCTTGAACCTCTTACCACCTCCGCCGCCTCGCTTTTGCTCATCAAGAGCTGCAGCCACATGAACTGGTTGCAATCATCCACAAGATGAAATACTTGCCGCCTCCATGTGTCGCCAGCATGCTTGGACCGCAGAGGTCACCACTAACCCGCTCGAGGGCCTCCACGGCGCGCTACATCACCATCTTCGGGAACAATGAGCTCCTCTACTTCCCGGCCAGGTAGTTGTTGCACAGCTCGCCTGCGTGCTTGATGTGAGGGAGCCCCCGGACTTCTCCAGCCTGCCGAGGGCGTCGAAGATGAGATGGCCATAGCGGGCGTGCCACATCCACGGCTCCTGCATGCGCTGCGCCGCCAAGCAGACAGGCTTCTCCACCTTCAGGTCGAGTAGGTACAGCCAATTCCGGGATCTCTTCACCTTGGCAAGAAGCCGCTGCTCCCAGTCCTTGATCCTAAGGACGCCGTCCTTGATTAGCAATTCGCTGCCGCGCGCATCTAGCTAGCTAATGCTGATGATGCTTGAACGTAGCTGCAAGATGTAGTAGACATCCATTAGCGTGTGGTGCTCACCGTTCTGGCACCGGAAGATGAGGTGTCGCGCCCTCAGATCACCACCCTTGAGCCATCACCGAACTTCACCATGTCGGTCACATTGCCATCGAGCTTGGTGAAGGCAGACTTGGAACCCGTCATGTGGTTGTCGGCGCCAGTGTCTAGGTACCACCTCAGCTCCTGCTCCCCGCCCGCACGTCCGAGGTGGACATGGGCGCGCGGCTTGTGAAGGTTGACAGTCGAAGCCTTCCCCTGCTCCACCTCTACCACCTCCTCTGCTTTCTCCTTCACCTCGATGTCAGGCAGTGCGCAGAACATCACCACCATGAGTGTGGCCTCATCATCATCATCCGCCTGGACCAAATGTGCCTCAGCCTTCTTCTCCATTTGGGCAGCCCACTCCTCTGTCAGCAATGGCTTGCCGGTGTCCATCGTTGCCATCACCTGCTCCATGCGCTCGTCCACCGCCCGCAAATGCTCGGTCGCATCCTCAATGGTGAGGGTGGACAGGTCCAACATCGTATCTATTGTGAGAGCGATCTGGACATACTTGGCTAGCACGGAGTGGAGGTACTTGGAGATTGCGTCCTCTATGCCGATGGTGATGTCATGGCTCGCTAACTTGCGGATGAGCGACGACAAGCAGAAGGAATCACCGTCCATAAACTTGAGGTTGGCGTACTCCTGCTTCAGCAGGTGGGCCATCACCTTCTTTGCGCGGTCGGAGCCGACACGCATCACCGCAATGGCCTCCCATGCCACAACAGTTTTCTTCACCCCCAACGGCTCCCTGTACTCCGTAGGAACGACAGCGAGGATGGCCTCCATCGCTAACATGTCGTCTTCTTTGTTGTCGGTGCCTTTGTCGATGGTGTTCCAGAGCCGTCGGGCTCTGAGCTTGACCTTCATGGTCACCACCCACTCGCGATAGTTGGTGCGAGTCAGCTGCAGCCAACCGGTGTTGCTAACCTCCCGCATTGTGCACACAATTACTGCCTGTCGAGGCTGGCCAATCCTAGCAGCACCGCTGCTGTCAGCTGCTGTATGGCTCTGATACCACTTGTTGGTCCTTGGGATCCCTGCACCTCCTTGCACAGGTAAGCAATTAGCTTACCAGCAGACCCACACCCTCACTCACTATTGCTAGAGGTAATAGAAGGGGTTGAGCTCAAGCGCGCACACACACCCCCCACAAGCACCAACGCTTTTGTGGCAGCTGAATTGCCCTTTTGCATTGCCTTGTGGTAGTATATATATAAGCAAATAGTACCTTCTAAGGTACACTAGTACACCTACTACAATGTCCTTTAGAACATGGCTGAAGTCAGCCTCAACAACTAAGGCATGGCTGAGCTAAGCCACTACTACCTAGAGTATAACCTGGTACAAGTCATGGCCTATTGCCATACTTGAACAGGGCAAAGGACAGCAATGAGTTGACCAAAAGTGCCAACTCTCTGTAGGGAAAGAGAGAGAGATCAGCAGCAGATTATGTCTTACAGCCAATGCATGAAGAAATATAGGACAGTTTTAAAAGGGATGCACCATTAAGCTAAGCAGTTCTCTCGGTCTCATTAGTCATTTAGATTATGGACACCCATGCACTGTAAAGTAAAGTCCTGGACAATAAGTGCAGAATGGTGCAAAGCACACATTGTATACATCGTTTTGGATAACAAGTGCAAATGGTGCAAAGCACACTTGCCAAAACTAAGGCAATCTAGGGTGAAGCAACTAGTAATAGAATGGAAGTCTACACTGGTTTGTAAAGTGATTTGTGGGCAAAAACATGGTCACATAATTGCATACCAATTTAATGAATTACGAGCACTAACCAATATTATCAAAGTGAGTACTTGATAACAGGCCCCAATTTAACTATCAGCCTTTTAACAATGCACTTAAACAGAAAGAGACTACTTAGTTTTCTTCGAAAAGATGGTGAAGGCTTTATTAGAAGAAGAGGATGGGCCCAGAATATAAGGGAAACCAGGTACAAAAAACGTATAACTAGGGATACAAACCACGAACAATTTGGATACCAAACCACACAACTGGGTGGTACACAAGCCATCCCCGCACAACCTTCTGTCCTCTGACTGTACAACTAGGCGTACACAAATTCGGTCAAAAGACCAAAACAACTAGGCCAGGAATCCAATTGCCCGACAACACAACTTGCCAAGGAGAGCATCATAGAATGGGATTTGGCCCTAGGCAAGAGGGGTGACTGCCTAGGATCCATGCCACTGAAAGGCCCATGTGTTTGTATGTCCTGCATATGAGCCAATGTAGGCATAAGCCAGGATTTGTAGGCCCAAAGACCAAAACACAATAGTCAGCCTGGGATGGGAAAAGTCATGGAGTCACGTGGAGTCGTCGGCCTCTTCCAGCAACTCTGCACCATGCTCACACTCGCTGGTTCTTTAGGTGATCATGACTTTGCGCTTCACCTGGATGAACCGCTAATGGCGCCACGGTGGTCAGGCGGTCAATGCCCCTGCAACTTCAAGAAATCAAGGTACATGTGTCGATGGACTGGATTGGATTGTCTATGCCATCGGCTATGCCTTTACTGTTGGCATGAACTAATAGCAAGTCTGAATCTGAACTGCCTGAGGGCAGCTTGGCCAGAGGCCACTTGGATTGTATTGAAATGCAACAAGAACTCACACAGATACAAGGGAGAGGGGGCTGCTGCATATATAGCCTAGAGGGCAGACAGCACCCCAACATGTCCCTGACAGCTTCTAACTACCTAAAGCAAAACTGTCTAACAGCAACTTGGTTCACAAGGCACCATGTTCAGCTTGGTTGCCAAGGAATCTATTAGGTAAAGTACAACACAATTACAGTAAAGTAAATGGTAACTAGGCTAACAGTAGGCTAACCCTGTCAATTCTCCCCCTTAGCGTTGTGTGCCTTGGGGTTGATCTGCCTCAAGCCAATTCTTCCCCTCATCTCGTGGAATCTTGCCTTGCCTAGAGACTTGGTCAGAATATCAGCGAGCTGATCAGTAGTGCACACATGCTCAGCCTTGATAGTTCCATCTTCCAGACAGCTCCTGAGGAAATGGTATTTGATCCTGATGTGCTTGCTCTTCTCATCGAAGACTGGATTCTTGGCCAGAGCAAGTGCAGACTTGCTGTCTATCTTCAGTTCCACCACCTCGACATTTCTGTCAAGGAGCTCAGCTAGCAGCCTTGACAGCCACAGGGCTTGAGTAGCAGCAGTGGAGGCAGCGATGTACTCAGCTTCACAGCTGGAGACTGCCACCACCTTCTGCTTGATGGAGTGCCAGCTGACCAAGCAGTTGCCAAGGAAGAAGAGTACTCCACTCGTGCTCTGGCTCGTGTCAACGTCGCCGGCGAGGTCGCTGTCAGTGTAGCCAATGAAGCAGGCGCTCCCAGGAGCCTTGGTGAAATGTAGGCCGAAGTCGAGCGTGCCGGCGATGTAGCGCAAGATACGCTTGACTGCAGCTTGATGTTCCACCGTGGGCCACTCCATGAATCGACTGACATAGCCGATTGCGAATGCCGGCTCAGGGCGGGTGTGCACCAGGTAGCGCAGGCTTCCAATGAGATGCCGATAGTGCGTTGGATCGACTTCAGCAGCAGTGTTGTTCCTGCTGAGTCGAAGCCGTTCTTCCATCGGAGTGTGGGCTGGATTGCAGCCATCCATACCCCCAAGCTCCAAGATCCTCTTGGCGTAGTGGGTTTGCCGAAGTGAGATCCCGGTGGCGTCCTGGTGCACTTCAACACCCAGATAGAAGCTAAGGAGGCCAAGATCACTGATGTCGAAGGTCTGCTTCATCTGTGCCTTGAATGCCTCCACCTCTTCATCTCCGGTGCCGGTGATGATCAAATCATCGACGTAGATGCCGACAAGCAGGACAGTGCGCCCACAACCCCGCCTGTACATTGCCGCTTCATGGGCGCTCTGCTGGAAACCCATCTTCTTGAGTGTCGCATTCAGCTTCGCGTTCCACGCGCGCGGGGCTTGCCGCATGCCATAGAGAGCCTTGCAAAGCTTGTAGACCTTTTCTTCTCCGGCGACGGCGTAGCCCGGCGGCTGCTGCACGTACACCTCTTCCTTGAGGTCGCCGTTAAGGAAGGCCCATTTGACATCCATATGATGGACGCCCCACCCTTCTTGAGCCGCCAGCGCGAGAAGGACCCAGACGGACTCCATCCGCGCTACTGGAGCGAAGGTGTCATCGTAGTCGATCCCTTCTTGCTGGACGAAACCCCGTGCCACCAGCCTTGCCTTTTGCTTGATCACCGCACCCAGCTCGTTCTTCTTGAGCTTGTAGACCCACTTCAGGAGATGGGGCGATGCCCAGGCGGGAGATGCACCAGCTCCCAGGTGCGATTCTGCTCCACTAACTTGAGCTCTTGCTCCATTGCTGCTCGCCAGGCTGGATCTTCCTTGGCCTCAACGTAGCTGGTCGGCTCTCCGACGTGAGTCAGGTGGAGCTCGGCGAAAAGGTGCGAATGAGGCTCCGGTGTGGATGCGTCACCGAGGATGTTGCCCACCGTGCGGTATCGCAGTGGCTCATCATCATCGTGGTAGGTGTCGAGGCGGTCATCATCATCCTCGAGCGGAGTGGCGAACTCCACGCGGTCACCGTCCTCAGCTGCAGCCGATGGAGTTGCTGGTGACGCAAAGGAAGCAGGGGCCGGCGATGGTGGCGCAGGGGAAGTGTGGCGGCACCAATGGTGATGGCGACGATGTCCGAGCAGAGGGCCCGATTGGGGTGGCCTCACTCTGCTCGAACTCCCCCGACTGGACTTGCCGGTGAGGAAGCAGCCGGTGCCCCTTCTTGATCTCCAGGCATCCAGAACTCGATGGTGAACTCACTTCCTGCTGCTGCTAAGCTTCCTGCGCCTAGGGTGGACCAATCCCAGCCGCGACCTTCATCAAACACCACATCACGGCTTACCTTGACCCGCTACGTGGCCGGACCAAGGATCCGGTAGGCCTTCGCCCCTTCTGCATAGCCGATGAAGATGCCTGGCTTGCCGTGATCATCGAGCTTGCGCAGCTGGCCCAAGTCCTTGACATAGGCGACGCAGCCGAAGACCTTGAGGTGGCTCACAGACGGTGCACGCTCGTGCCAGGCCTCGTACAGAGTCTTGCCTAGCAAGCTCTTGGCCGGCGGTCGGTTGAGCAGATGCACCGCCATCACGACCGCTTCTCCCCAGTACTTGGCCGACATCCTCCTCTGCTTCAGCAGCGCGCGGGCAGTGGCGACCACAGTCTGATTGCGGCGCTCGACCACACCGTTCTGTTGTGGCGAATGAGGTGCACTGAAGTGGCGTCGAACACCTTCACCGATGCAGTAGTCCGCGAACTCGGCGACGGTGAACTCCCCGCCGTTGTCGGTGCGCAAAACCTTCAGCGCGTGGCCGCTCTCCTTCTCTGCTTCCGCCTTGTGCAGCTTCACGGCATCAGCAGCAGCGTCCTTGGTGGGCAGGAGGGCGACCCACATGTAGCGCGAGGCGTCATCAACCATCAGGAGGAAGTACCGGCGCCCGCAAGGGGGTCGTTGGCGTCACCGGGCCGCACAGGTCGGCATGGACCAGCTCCAATGGATCCTCAGCGTAGTACTGCGCCTGCTGCGGGAACGGCTGCCGACGCTGTTTGGTGACGACGCAGGTGTCGCAGACCTGCTCTGCGTGCTTGATGATGGGGAGGCCGCGCGCCATGGAGTGCTGGCCGAGCTGGTGCAGCGCTTCGAAGTTGAGGTGGCCACGCACAGACGTGTGGAGGTCGGAGAACAGCTCGCGACGGCCGGTCAGATGGTGGGTGGCGCCGCTGTCGAGGTACCAGCCGTTGAGCATGTCTTTGCCGCCATTGTTGAGGAACGTGCGTGCTCTGGGCTCGTTGATGTCGATGTCGACCTTGGAGCAAAAGCCATAGCGATCTGCATCCAGCTCGAGGAGCCGTGGGCGCTTAAGAGAGCCGCTTCACCATCATCGACCTGCGCGACGTGCGTTGCTCCGCCACGGTCACGTCGAGGCTCGGGGTAGTCCTTTGCCCAGTGGCCGAGGCGGCGATAGTTGAGGTAGAGGTCGTCGCGGTTGGCTTTGTGGTCACCGCCGACGCCTCCTCCCTTGGTGGTTTTCCCCTTCTGCTTCTTCCCGCCACACGGCCGTCGACGCGCTTCGCCACTGGAGGAAGTAGAGCCACTCGTGCCACCCGCGTCCTTCTTCTTTTGGGTGTGCCAGCCACTGCTCCTCTGTGAGCATGAGCTTGCCGCCGACAGACACGGGCTCGTGCGCAGGCTCGTCGTCGAGGTCGTCCACCGTCATCAACCTCCTAATGACCTCCTCGATGGTGAGGTCCTGGAAGTCGAGCAGCGTCTCGATGGCGATCTTGAGCTGGGCGTACTTCTTGGGCATGGCTCGAAGAAGCTTCTCCACCGTTCGCTCCTCGTCGAGGTTTCTCTCGCCGTGGAGGATCATCTGCTGCTTCAACGTGGCGAGGCGGAGGGCGAAGTCCTCGATCTGCTCCCTCGGACGAAAGGAGGTTTTCCCACTCCTTGCGCCGCCGCTGCAGCGTGGCTCGGCGGACGTGGTCGACGCCGATGCATGCCGCGGCGATGGAGTCCCACGCCTCCTTGGCGGAGAGCTTGTCCGCGAGCGACACCTGCATCTCCTGCGGAACACTTGTGATGATGGCCTCCAGCGTGCGCCGATCGTCGTGGTACAGGAGGTCGCCATACTCGACGGCGTCCCAGAGTTGGCGAGCCTGCATGTTGAGCCGCATGAGCGTGCTCCACTCATGGTAGTTCGACTTCGTCAGCATCAGCCATGGAGTCCCCGCGCCGCCATCCTTGTACATCGTCTAGACCACTGGAGATCCGCGACGGCCTCCGCGACGGGTTCCCGCGGCGGCATCCTTGTACATCCTTGTCTCTCTGGGCTTCGTGACGGGTTCCCGCGACGCGGATCAGGGCTCCTCCGCCCGTGCGCGTGCGGCTCCCGGTCCATTTCCGCGCGGAGAGCCGTGGCCGTGGCGGCCGTCTCCTGAGCTGCTGCTGCTGCTACCTGCCGCACCGCCTGCGCTGCCTGCGCGGCTGGCGCCTGGCGCGATCGGCCCCTAGGTTCACCACGGCGCCAGCCTCTGGGTAGGCGTCCACGGTGACGCCGGCGGCGGCTGCAGCTGCTGCTGCTGCTCTGGCTCTCTGGCTTGAGGTAGACATGGCCCCTAGGCTCTCTCACCCTGGCTCTAGATACCAATTGTTGGCATGAACTAACTGCAAGTCTAAATCTGAACTGCCTGAGGGCAGCTTGGCCAGAGGCCGCTTGGATTGTATTGAAATGCAACAAGAACTCACACAGATACAAGAGAGGGGGCTGCTGCATATGTAGCCTAGAGGGCAGACAGCACCCCAACATGTCCGCTTCTAACTACCTAAAGCAAAACTGTCTAACACCAACTTGGATCACAAGGCACCATGTTCAGCTTAGTTGCCAAGGAACCTATTAGATGAAGTAAAACACAATTACAGTAAAGTAAACGGTAACTAGGCTAACACTAGGCTAACCCTGTCATTTGCATGATTTCTGAATTCCAATAATCCGATTCGATTTTATCTGAATTAAGCCATCTTGTATGTTCCTGTTGCTTGTGTCTCCAGGGTTGGTCGTTTGGATTTAGTAATAGTGGAGTATTGTGCTGCCATCGTGACCTCATACATTATTATCATTAGTAAGTCCCTCAATCCATATCCATTGTTTGTTAACTATCTGTTTAGCATGTTAGAAAGTTAGCTTGTTACTGTTAGGGTTCTAAATTAGTACTCCATCCCAAATTATAAATCATTCCGGGAATATTGGAGAGTCAAAGCATCTCAAGTTTGACCAAATTTATATGATAAAATAATAAATTATGATACCATTTAAGTATCATTAGGTTCTCCATTAATTATATTTTCATAGTATATCCACTTGATCTCATAAATCTTTATAATTCTTTCTATAATTTTGGTCAAACTTAAAATGCTTTGACTCTCCAAGATTCTTAGAATGCCTTATAATTTGCGATGGAGGGAGTAATTCTGAGTACTTATTACTTTCATATTTTTGGTGTTAGAATGTTGCCTAACAAGCATTTGCCGGGTTCGAAGAAAAGGGAAAAAGACAAATAACTGAAGCATTGTTTCTTATTTAAGGTAATCATAATAGTTATGTTCTTTTAGCTTTTTCTGTTAAGTGTCAACTTTGTCTTTTATATAAACTAAATATATGTTGCAAGTTAACTATTACTAATACTATGATACAGTATATTTTATTTATCATATTACAGATGAAAAAACTATCTAGCGTAAGGACTCATAGTGTCATGTTGGCACAAGGGTCATCAAAATTGCTGCTATCACAGGAATACGTCTCTTTCCGAAGCATTTCGGAGTAAAAACAGAGCAAAAAGTTGCGGCACTTTAGAAGGCGAGAGAGCAAAACGCTCACCGATTTTAGATTGTTGTTTAGTTTCAGCAAGTCGTCCGAAACAACCTCCAAAAGCGAGGACACCGAAGTACGGTCGGGGACGGTCGTCGCATTAGGCGCCGCCGGTACGTCGATCGCAGCAAGACCTGCACAGATGTGTAGCCAGACTCAGCACGAGTTCAGCGGTACCAGTGCAAACGACGCAGCATAGTTTAGCAACAGAAAGTCAACAAAAGGCGGACCTGGCTGGCTTGGTGAGACCACGAAGCAAACACCTGGCGTGCGCCTCCTCGATGCCGCCCTGCAGGCGCTCTGCGCGCGCGCGCCGCGCTGGAAGCACCCGAGGCGGAGCTGCTGCGGCAGCGGAGGCGAGTGCGACTGGGCCGCGGCCGTGGCGGTGGCGGTGGCGCGGCGGGAGATGTGGCAGGAAGAGGCGAGGGAGGACGACGGCGCCGCCATGCTCATGCTCCTCGGGTCGGGTGGCGGTGGTGGCAGCGTGCGCGGCCCAGGCGTCTTGCAGTTTTTGTGAGTGCGGTGAGCCGGTGACACGCGACGCGGCAGGCGACCACAGGCAGGCGCCAGGCGGGTGGCGAAGGCGGGAGTGGCCCGTGCCTTGCTGCGTGGGCGAGTTGGCGGCCGCGGCTTTCTATCGTCCGCTCGCGCCTTATCGCCGCCCATGGCCCATGGCACCGTGGATTCGGCCACGTCGGTGCAAACGCTGCTTGGGTGGACGCCGAGTTTGAAACTACTGTACACGGCAACAGCGGAAATTTCTATTTCCGGCCGCCGGAAAGGCCGAAGGGGCAAGGTGGACGCAGTAGAATCCCACGGGATTGTTACCCACGCACTGCGGGTATAAAAAAGAAATATAAATATAATTTTACTGTAGTCTATCGATTCATCTACAAATTGGCTACTGGAATTTTTTTTTTCTCGTAAAAAAAGTTTTAGTAGCCAATTTCTGAAGAGGAATAGAGAAGGTCACGTGAGAGAATAATTGCTAGCAGTATGCATGTATGGTTATGTATAGGTAGTTGTATCCACTACTGAAACCATTTATGAGTGGACACTTAATTGCATGCAGCAGCAGTAGAAGTGGATGATAACGTGGCGTAAGGATATGCAAGAGAATTAGCTTATTGGAGTTTGTCTTTATAGGATATATAGATGTTAGGACAAAAATTTCGATAGCAATAGCTAGGGAAAAGGAAACTCAACCCTCGGGTGTTAGGGCCTTGTTTAGTTCCTAGAGGAAAAACTGTAGCACTTTCGTTTGTTTGTGATAATTATTGTTTAACCATGGACTAACTAGATTTAAAAGATTCATCTCGTAAATTCCAACTAAATTGTGCAATTAGTTTTTATTTTCGTCTATATTTAATACTCCATATATGTGTCTAAAGATTCCATGTGACGGGAATCTTAAAAAAATTTGTGTTTTGGGTGGAAGTAATTCCAAATTATTTTGGGCCAAATACAAAATTTTTGCTATTTTGCATTTTGGAAGTAAATATGCCCAAAATATTTTGGTCCTAAACTTTTTTAAAAATTTAGTATGGACATAGGCCTTGTTTAGTTTCAAATTTTTTTGCAAAATGGACACTGTAGTATTTTCGTTTGTATTTGATAAATATTGTTCAATAATGAAATAATTAGGCTCAAAAGATTCGTCTCGCAAATTACATATAAATTGTGCAATTACTTATTTTTTTATTTATATTCAATGCTCTATACATGTGTTGCAAGATTCGATGTGACAGGAATCTGAAAAATTTTGCAAATTTTTTGGAAGTAAACACCAAAACCAAAAAACTTTGGTGTTAAAATTTTGGTGGGCTTCTCAAGGTTTTGGGTTTTTGGATTTTTTGCAAAAATACTTCAGGAACTAAACAAGGTCGTTTCCGTAGAATCCAAAATACAAAATATAAACTACTTTGAAGTGATGAAATGCAAAATATCAAAAATTTTTAGAGTTATGGTTAGTTCCATCCAAATGCATAATTTATTGTCCTCATGAGAGCCTATTAAGATTCATTTTGGGTTTTTTTGACCTCTTGAGGCAAAAATCGAAAATAAAGAATAATCAGCTTTTTACCAAAAAATTAGCATGGTGTTTAGTTTCATTTTATCAAATGATAGACAAAAACTCAAAATTTTTTAGAAAAAAGGAACTAAACACCCCCTAGTAATAAAAATGATTTAGCAATATATATAGCTCCGGTAGATACCTTTTCTAAACTCCTCTTTCACTAACGTTTTTTCTCAATCGTTCGACAAAGGGGAACAACCGTAGTTTTTTTCTCAATTTCCTTTCTCCGCTCCTCTCTTACTGACCTCCAGAGTTCACACGGTCAACGTCCGGAAATCTTCCGGTCCGAACGTTCGGACCGGAGCACTCGTCCGACGATTCCCGCCAGTATTTCCCGCGCGAGACTGGCCGATGATTCTCGCGCTGGTTCTGCTCCCTCTGTTCAGAGTCCCACGTGATGCTTTTCCACGCATAAACGCAAGCAGCGGCGGCCCACTTACATGCGCGACAGTTATTTCCAT
>Ga0182004_10000898_pt1 | contig 20244 bp, 13 predicted proteins | sample Sormic07211540_1_FD_120479 | JGI IMG/M metagenome (GOLD analysis project Ga0182004, IMG submission 120479) | Endophyte microbial communities from Sorghum bicolor roots, Mead, Nebraska, USA - 072115-40_1 MetaG | ecosystem: Host-associated > Plants > Roots > Unclassified | place: USA: Nebraska...
TCACCATGATCATCACTTGCTCCATCACTTGGCATGTACCAACCTCATTAAGTCTACACACACTTAGTATAGAGGTTAGTACAAGGGTTTCATCAATTATCCAAAACCAAACTAGGGCTTTCAACGCTCTCGACAAATCTCTCGTCAGCTGCTTTTGTGTGTAAGTATTTCTTTCTTTTTTATTAAACTCTCTACCTTCCTTAATTTTATATGTATATAACCCTTACACACTTATGATTTTTATGTATATATGCAGGCACCAAATGAGAGAGCTCAGAAGCAAAAATGACAATAGTATTGAGTTCGTTGACCCCTATATTGTTTTCAAGGCTCTAGAGGTAGTGTGGACAACATCTTATGAGACAGAAGTTTGCACCAAACTTATGAGGTTCTTCGTGATCCAAAAGAAAAAAAATACTATTCCCCTACAACTTTGAGTGAGTTATATAGTTATTAAGTGTGTGCACATTTTATTTTACTTATTATTACTTGATCTAGGTTTTATATAGTTATAGGCCTGACTATATATATGTGTGTGTAAACAGCTTTCACTGGATACTCATGGTCATAGAAATTCTCAAGAACCGGTTGATAATCTATGACTCACTAAGAAAACCGCAAGAAAATTACCAAGAAATGGTAAACATTGTTCAAAGGTATGACGATCCATAATGGCTGTGTGTAGGGTTTGGGAAAGATTTATTGACAGAGAACATCTCATTGGTTGTAGAGCGCCGCTTAATATACTCCATCCACAAGTAAGTTGTACTAGCTAGCAAACTTTTGCTAACTTTTAGCTTTCTTATTGTCGTGATCGTGAATCTTTTTTATACATCCTTACAGTGGTGTTTAAGACAAGAATAAGGCAACAACCTATGTGGATACTACGTCTGCAAATTTATGATGGTACACGTCAATCAAACACCCAATTGAGATCCTCAGAGTATGTTACATGTCTCTTTATTATTGTCGATCTCTTTTAAAACTCAGTTGGCTCTTTGAAAATATCATTATAATCATGCAACAACTGCTTGATGGGTTCTGGGGCTAGGACCTCCTCAATATTGCTAATAGAGCAACTAGTATTATCAGCATTTTGGGGGTGTTACAGCAGCTCTTGTATAGCTAAAATGAATACAGTGAGTAATAGAGTTTCTTCTCAATAACCCTTTCAATTTGCCTACACTGACTAGTGTGCATTTAGTGACTTCAGATCTCACCCCCCTCAAGGTTACATAAGATCCCTAATATCTGAATCTCATAATCTTCTTGGTCCAGTGGACCCACATGGGGCTACAAATCCTCCAACCAATCATGTCCAAGGATCATAACATAACATTTAAAGGGTAGGATTCCCATTGTGGTTTTGAATTCATAACCTTGAATGTACCACTTCAACTTATCCACATGTTGAGTACAAGTCATGGGTGTACCATCTGTAGTTATAAACTTAGTTTTAGAACATGCTTGAATATGTGTCGATAACTGATCAGCTAACTGGGAACTAATGAATGAAGCTATACTTCGTGAATCCACCAAAATGATTTCTGCCAATCTTCCACATAGCCTCATAGTCTTGCGTTTAGATGTCACAACAGGTATTGATGAACCAATTGCCATCACCACATCAGATTTAGGCTTAGATGTAAGGTTAGTTTCTTTAGTGTCCTCATCTTCTAGGGCATCCAACAGCTCTTCCACCACATGAATTGGAACCTGAGCTGGGCACTTATGTCCTGGTCCCCACTTCTCTCCACACCTAAAACACAGACCATGTTGCCTTCTGTATGTCCTTAGAGAACTCAATTTATCTTCACCAAATTTTCCTTTGGGCTTGTCTGTCTCAACCGCTTTATTCTTGTCAGCAATAGTAATTGATTTAAAGGCAGGTCTGAATGTTTATTTGGAGCCTTGTTTCTTTCTTGAGTTCTCCAATTCCTCTTCCTGAATCAATGCAAGGGCACTAGCAGTTTCAACATCTTTAGGATGGTGTAAAGTATTTGCCACTCAAATTTCATCCCTGAGCCTGTCGAGTACTATAATTCGGGGTACCCAAAGCAGAGAACTAAAAACCTCATCCACTCCCCTTAGTAGGAGGCTAGACCAACTAAACAGTCATTCTTTGCCCCACCGAGGCCTAATGACAAGGCCTCGGATGGAGCCGAGACCAATCCATTTTCTCTGCCTTACCCGAGACCTAACATCAAGGCCTCGGACAAGGCTGAGATCAGTGACCTCTGACTTGCCCGACCCTAGGGTTCGGGTGCTCTTTCCCCATTGGTGCACTCGACACCTCTCGTCAGCCATGATATTGTGACAGGGTCACGGTACAACCGGATAAGACGAAAGTAAAATCTCTTCCACGCCCACGACCGAGTAGAGCAGGGCATGACGATCACTATGCTATCTACTCCCATCACTGTGCCACTCGCTCTCATCACTGTGCGTACGACCAAAACCCGGGAGGACGATCAGACGTCATTCTAGGTTCCTGTGGCCACACACTCGTTAGGATCTAGGGCATGACCACTAACCTAGGGGGTCCCTGGTCTTTACATCAGTCAATGAACAGGGGTTGGCACGCTCGTTATAAGTACGGACATCCCGTCCATAGGATAGGCATGGCTCAGCATGGCAGCTACAAAGACGGACACGCCTCGTACGACGACTGGCTACAGTGCTAGGAGGATGAGGAGCCATTCCACTACCGTACGACACCAAACCCTAGCTCGGCCTCAGGTTCTACAGTAGCAATACAACACATGCACATGTATCTCTTGCCTCCCCTTGCGACTATAAAAGGAGGGGGCATGGTCCCATTCTAGAGACGAGCTCACATAGGCTCGAACGCAGAGTTCAAGCATGCACAGCAAAACCATAATATTTCCACATGAGACCAGGGAGCAACACCCTCTCTCGCCTTGCTTGTAACCCCTACTGCAAGCACTTAGGTGCAAGATAATACAAGAGCTCCTCCCCCACTGGACATAGGGCATTCTCGGTCCGAACTAGTATAAATTGCTTGTGTCCTTCTTGCATCACCATCTGAATCGAGGACACGCAGTCACAAATTTACTCGCCGGTGGTAGGACCACGTGCCCAAACACCAACAATTGGTCAGGAAGGAAAAAAAAGAAAATGGTTAACCTGGACTCGCTCTGAGCCAGTTTTAGAAGTATTTAACGTTCCAGGCCCAAATGAGACGGTCTGGCCTGCCGCCTATGTGGCGCAGTGGCTGTGAGTTTTGTCGGCCCAGATGAACTCCTTTTTTCAGATAGATGGGCCAGCAGCTTTGCTTTCTGCTATGCTATGTTTACTCTGTTCATCACTCTGGATCAGTGCTGCAACCTTTTCACGTCAAGAAGCATTTCGCTTCCCCTTCTTTTTTTTTCTTTAGATTAGAAAATGGCATTTCGCTTCTTAAACCCTACGGTGTTGGCAGAAACTGGTTTTGACAAATTCATTTTTGATTCGCAACTCACAAGGAAGTTTTGAGTTCAAAGAAAGCTCCGGTATTTTACCCCCACTACAAAAAAAAATTGTGTCATGTTTTGGTGTTTATCTAAAGTTTAGCCACTAAAATTTTAGCTCCAGGGGCTCTAACCCTATGTAGTCTATAATAATGTCTAAACTTTAGCTAGCCAGCCAGAATATGTTAGAGTATTTGAAGAGTCATTTGAGTAAAAACTATTTTTATATCTTTATACCATCTAATAAGTTTTCTATATCTTGTGCACGCTGTGAAGAGTCATCTTTGTTTTTCATCTTTGGGTAGTGAGAAATTTGGATCAGAGGATGTCTATATTTGTAGATCCAATTATTGAAGGTATTTTTTTCACCAAAATCTCCATTCTTATCTATTAGCAAGAATATAAAAAAAATCTCTTTTGAGATGTTCCTAATCCACTAAACCACAGAAGTGAGCTAAAATGGTCTCAAATTTCCCTTCTCTGACCAAAAGAAAAAATTTGCACATGCACTTATTTTTGTGCTATGTTGTTTGGCTAATAAGTCATGGCAGAAAATACTGTTCGTTGGTTTGTTGTAAGAAAAATACTGCTAAATGACTGACAAATTCAGCTGATAAACTCAAATGAACAATATGCATAATCTTCCACCACCACACATCATCTGCACTATTGTCGCGGACCTAGTCCCTTGCTGCCACCGCACACCTCAGCTGCACCGATTTCAACTATCGCATTTGTCTTCCCACCGCTTTAAAACACGACGGACTATGGGTGATGCAGGTGCTCAGGGAAGGACAACTTTGGTGGCCATCGAGGTAATGGGATCGTGCTACGGGCTAGGCTGTCATCGATGGGAAGCACTACATGCAAAGGAGGAGAGCCGAACTATCATCTCTCTCATGTCTTCTCTCCTCATCAGCATTAACTTAGCTATAAGCCTGTCATTATCGCTTGTGCCTGCCCAACCAGGCTCGCAACCTCGCGCCCCTCACACGGCTGGTCGGGCTTGTCGCCATCGATCACACAACAAGAGAGAATAAAGGAGATGCATGGGGTTGGACAAGAGGAGAGATGAGAGGTTGCGGATATATAGGGCGTATAAGAGCATCTCCAACGGTTTTGTAATTTTCGTTTTGCAAAACAAGGAGTTTGTCAAGTCTTAAATCAATATGCCAAGTCATAAAATTGTGGCAAAATTGAGTTGACAAAACTAAATGGTGGACCCGGTCGTTATTTTTTCACGCGCTTTTTGTCTTCGCGCCGTCCACTCCGTCGCACGGGAAGTCTCGCGCGTTCTTCCGCGCGTTGTGTTGCGCCGCCGTCTCCTTCAGTTCGCGCTGGTGCGTTCGCTTTAAGGAAAAAAGTGGGAGACGACGGCGCGTGTGGAGGGGTTTCTTCGCGAGGCGGATAGCGGCGCGTGGTGAGACTTTGTGTCGCGAAGAGGAGTCGGAGGTCGATCAGAACTTTGTGTTGCGATATGTCGCGATGGAAGTTTTTTCCTATATGGCACGAAGAGGAGTCGGAGACGCGCGGGAGACCGGAAACCGCGTAGAAGGAGAGACCGATCGACCTTTGCCAAGTCATCCGGGGTTTGGCAAAAATACCAAGTTTACTCCCTCATTTGCCAACTTTACCAAAATGCAAAACTCAAATGCAAAACCATTGGATACCTCATTTTGAGCTTTTTAGCAAATTAGTCAAATGCAAACCTCAATTGCAAAACCGTTGGAGATGCTCTTCATCTTATTGAATTTATAGTTCTATAACTTTAGCTGATGATTTATTTAAATGATCTCGTGGTCTAAAATTTAGTGCGGATTATGAGCACTACGGTGACACGTTAGACAAGCGATTTGGATGAATGAAATAGGAAATGATAGATGTGTGTATGGCCGCGCGCATGGCCGATTCCCGTCCCAAGCTGCACATAAGAGTCTAGAGAGTTGCGGTTCTGCAGCTAGCGCCTAGCGGTGGTGGGTGACTTTCGGTCGCGGGCGAGCGGTACGGTGCCCACGTCGCCGTCACGTGGCCATCCAGTGAGCACCAAGCCAATGCCAATGCCAATGCCAACAACGTGCACGTACACACCTGGAAGCCCTGAAACACGACGGCTACACGAGGACAAAAAATCTACGTCACGTCGTCGTCGCCATGTCCGTCTTGGTACGTTCCATCCCACACACACACACACACATTGTATTGTTCGTGTGCACAGTGCGCGTACGTACACAATAAACCATCGTGTGCCACGTCTAAAAGTAAAAAGATCATCGTGATATATTACCTAAAGAAAAGTTCATCATCATCGTATATATGTCTCCACGCTGCTTCATTTCGATTTGTTTTTACCGGATTCAAACTGAAAACTAGGAATAATGAATTAAGGAATCTACTCATCTGCATTCGAGTTTCCTTCTCAACGCGAGTGTGACAAGTATTATTTATGATAACTTTGTCAATACAAAGATTTATATAATGTATTTAAATATATTTATAGAGGTAACTGTATGTTCGTCGAACAATACAAAATAGAAAACTGCTCCGGTTAACGTGGTTAGGGGTACTAAGATTTTACATGGTTGTATGCGTGGATGCTATAAAATACTCCCTCCATACTAAAAATACACTGCATGTGTAGATGCTAGAAAATACTCCCTCCATACTAGAAATACATGACGTTTAAGACATGATTGTGCTTACCAATGAGTCATTAATTAGGGAGTAATCTTTTAGTTTTACTCCTATTAAATATTGCAGCCGATGTATACTACACATAAAAGCTTAATAGATGAACTGGTTAGCAAGGAGGACTGAAGACCTTCAAGCCTAGAGGTCTGGTGTTGGAGTCTTGTGCCCACTTATTTTTTTTTTTATTTTAGGCAGGGGAGGCGCTTAGTCAATGCGGGATCACTCAACTCGAGATTTTGCATCTGCTAATCATGCGGAATAGTATACGGTGTGGCTAGTTCACGGCTTCACACAACAAATATCTCATGTTTTTATATATCTAGAACTAGAACTAGAAAGGCAAACAAGAAATAGATTTAAATGAAGCAAAACACATGAGGAAGATTGATAAACATGTCAGCAAATAAAAAATAGATTTAAGTGAAACAAAACACATGAGGAAGATTGATAAACATGTCAGTGATTTCAATTTTGGTTTTTGAATTTTTTGGCCACCCTTCAAATCACTAAAATTTGTAAAATTTCAGCATTTTAGAGACTCAAGAAATATGGTTTTTCTAAAAAATTAGATCTAAACAAAATGAGTTTTTTAAGAAGAATATGCAACATAAACAATACAAATATGAGTAAGAATTATATATACACATTAAAGCACATGCACTAAAGTAATGTAAAATTTTGGATTTTTTCGCCACCTCCGAAATTCATAATTTTTTCGCAAAAAATTGAACTCGGGGCATACATTTTTTGAATGAAACATATTGTACGAGTACCACCTTCTTATTATATAATACTTATTAGTATTTAACAAACGTTCACAATGAGGTCCTACGAAAATAGTGAGCCGTAAATTAGCATGGACGCATGCATGTAGAACGACCCAGAGTTGGATAAAATGAATGATTGACTATTGACGAATCCACCCCTAACCACGTTAACTACTTTTGCTTTGAGATTTACAAAGTTTTTTAGTTAAGGAGTACCGGAGTAGATCTCTACAAAATAAATCCCATGCTTAAACAACAAATATGATATATCCATGGTAATATCTAAGTAAACTGAGTACCGCAACTTCTCCAAAGGTGCTATATAAAGGACGAAGATATCCCATGATGGGTCGGACAAGTGTGACCCTTCTTATTGTTGTCGCCATCCCTCCCCCCACGTCGCCCCTCTCCCTCACCCACCCGCGGCTAGTGGCTCATGCCAATGCACCACGCACCACCCACCTCCTGTTGCCGCTCTCTCTATTCCACCATATATCACAGGGCAGCCGCAAACACTCTGCTAGGATGCCCAAACGCTAACCCTGCCTGACTGTCGTCTTCTACCTCCCTAGCAGGTGGCACCCCCGTCGCCCCGTCACATCTCGCCCATCACCGCCATCGTCTCATGACCACCGCCCCAAACCCTCTTCTACACCAACCAGTGAGTGAATCTCCTCCCAGAACCCTAACCCTAGCCGGTTGACTCTTGTTCTACTTCTCTGGAAGGATGCGGATGGGTTACACAAGTGTGTGAATGCACGACCATCGTGTGTTTGAGTTTGCATCATTGGTATATTAGCGAAAATGCAACATGTTCTTCAACCCTTTAGAAAGACATAAATCTTACTAACAACTTAGCCATTAATTCTGACTTCTTGCTACTAATATTGGGAACTCCAAAGGTCGATATAAGTAACCAAGTAATAGCATGAACTACACCCGAAAGCTATAGGAACACAATTTCATGCAACAAGCAGCCTATGAATTTTCTGTTACGTCCATAAAAAAAACTTTTAGGCTCTATTTGGATCCTTAGAATTCAATTTATTTTAATAATCGTAATTTAAACACATATTAATTAAGTTAATATGGTTGTATATGGATTGTATTTACAAATTATGGTTGGCTACACGAGAGAGAAACTTATGTATTGTATTTCTACCGCACAGGAGTGAGTCGAAGAGCGTGCTATAGGTTGCAAAGTAGAAACATAGAATAATGATCTATAGAATCAAATTCCATCTCACACCCTATGAATTTAAGATAGATTCATATGTGAACTTTAGAAAATGATGAAATGTCAAATTTCAAACCAAATAGCCTAATTTATTAAGTAGATTTTAATTCCTCTAAATGAAAAAGGATCCAAATGACCCCTTACATAGATGACAAAAAATGTGATGGAACTATAGAAGGCCCAAAGTAGTACAACTTTTTCCAGAACTTTTTGTGTGCGTGTGCACAGATATAATCATACACTATTATTTTTTAAAAAAAGATATAAGCATACACAGATGGGTACTCTTTTGCCTTTGCATGCATCATCAACGTCGTCCAGCGCTACGTACCATTTCTATAGAAAAAGGCCCGTTTCAATAATAGAACCCCCGGTGACAAAAACTTACGTATAACTGGCGTTGACACCAAATTAAGATGAAAGATTCTTCTTGAGACATGAAAAAGAAGCCACAAAAGTGACTGCTCAGGTGAAGAGCTCAAGCCAAGAATAAACACAGTCAGGCCTCATCTCCTGATAGCAGTACATGCCGTCAGCATTCTCGGCAATAATCATTCATCTTTGCCGGCCTATCCGTATAAGAAACATGTGGCCAATAATTAAAGCATCTTATCTCACGAGAACTTATAAAATACGCAAGTCCCGAACCTTTTAAAAAATTAACTAAGTTTGACACAAAATTAGTATCATCGTCATGGTTTGGGGATAAATGCAATTTACGAAGTATCATTTATTTTCTTTTTCAGTATTATTGGATTCAATTATATAAAAACAACATTGCACTTGCCTTCAATAATCTAAAAGATGTTAACATCCAACTGGCAGAGAATCTACAAGAACTAGAGCACAGAGAACCACAAAATTTCCATACTTTGTACATAGCAGATAAGAATATAGATAGATGAGATACAATCAAGGTTGCACAAACATAAATACTTTGCTTTACCTAAGAGGATTCACTAGGAGTGGATATCCTCCACCTCTCAAAAGAGCTCCTCTTTTGAACAAAGGAGCCTCCATCTATCATCTTTTCATCCTTTCTATCTTCTCTCTAGCCGGCTACAAGGGATATTCCCATCAGCACTCCAATCAGAGAATGCAAAATTTTTAACCAAAGCTGGCTCCAAAATGGAGAATAATGAAGAAAATGGAATCCCCGGTTGTGAATGGAAAAGCCAATCGCATACGAAGCACTTCTTGAGCCCGAGTGCTTTGAGCTTGATTCCACTGGAAACTGATGCTAGCACTGCTGTAAGTGCTATTCCAAACTGCAAACATGAAGCAAGGAATGTAGCCAGAACTTTGGACAACAGGAAAATAAAATACAACACAATAAGAGCATGTACATAAAAAAGGCCAAACACTCTATACATGTATACTAGCTAGGATGGTTCAGCTTCGGCTATTTTAGGTCGATCTCCCTCGGTGCTTCACTAAAGTGTGTTGTATGTTTGTTTAAACTCTTCTGCTTAACACAATGATACGCAAATCTTTTGTGTTTTCGAGAAAAAAAACTCTACAAGTATACAGTGGTGGATGACAGATAAAAATAAAAACCAAGGCGTGGCACAGTACAACTTGAAAACAACTCGATCGGAAAGGCCACTTGCATGACTGCGACTCCATGGAAAAGAAACGGAGGTCATGCCAAGATGGAGCCATCTAGCTAGCTAGGGGACGCTCTTTTCGCTTTCCGGTGATTCTTTGGGTGACCCACACAAATCGACCAGTAAATATTCCATCCCAAAACCACCCCCCGCACAAGCAATTGCGATATAAAATGCAACTCATTGCATGGTCAGTGACTACAACACCAAACCTGCCCTGTGCTAAGGTCTTCACAAGAGTTCATTCCCTGCTAGCTCGAACTCTTTGCAGCTTCAATCATGACTACAACACTGGAGGTTTGTGGAATCTTCATAACTCAAGCTCTTGTTGCATTTTTTTTTCCTTCGCATGCTAGTGAATTGAGGAATAGTTTAGATTCATGCATGATGTCTGGTGTGTCTGTATGGACAATATCAATAATCCTGCATTGTGTCTTTTGTGACTGAATATAATGGAATTAATCTCCAAAAGGATACGTTTTTCAATGTTTTTGTTTTGTTTGTTTGTTTGTTTGTATGGTGGCTGTGCTAATCTGCTTGCGTTAAAACTGCAGACACCACGAATAACGGAGCTCCATGTAAGGATGGACTGCAATGGCTGCGGGAACAAGATCAGGAAGACCCTGAGTGCCATTGATGGTAAAGCCAATTCGAACCTGAAAACTAACAGTTTCTTTTGACTCCATCCATTAATCATTCAGATATCCAGCTCGACTAGCTTGTCACGAGCATGATATGATACTCTAACAAGATTACAAGAGCATTTCATGACATCTTACAAGTTAATAATGGAATGAACCTGCACTGTGCAGGTGTTAGCGAAGTATACATAGATCAAGCAACCCACAAGATCACGGTGGTGGGGATGGCCGATCCTGAGAGGCTCGTCAAGGCCATCAGGAAGACCAAGAGGGTCCCCACCATCTTCTCTCACACCGACCCCGCCGCCACCGCCGCAGCCGAGGCTCAGCCGCCTCCCCCTGCCGAGGCCGAAGCCGAAGGGGAGGCCCAGGCGGCTCCACCACCTCCCGCCGACCCGCCAGCAGCCGACGCCGCTCCTCCTCCAGCAGCAGCAGCAGCAGAAGTAGAGGAGGCCGTACAAGCTGAGGCGCCGGCGCCAGAGAACAAGGAGGCAAAGCCGGCAGAGACCCCGGCGGCCACCGTGGTACGCACAGTACATGACGGGTACGGCCATGGTGGCCACCACATGCACAGTGAGCACTGGGCGAAGGCGAACCACTCCATGGACATGCATGGCGTCAGGTACGAAGCATCACCTTACCTAGCCGAGTACGGCGGCTATGGTGGTGGCTTTCCGGTGCAACAAGGCAGGTACTACATCCCTGCAGAGTACTACCCGGCAAGGGGCAAAGGAGATGACACCCAGATCACTACTATCTTCAGCGATGAGAACCCAAACGCATGCAGCATAGCGTGAGATATGAGACCCATAGTCCCATATGTAGCAATCTGCTCAAGGAATTCGTTTCTACATAAACAGATCATCTAGGCCTAATTTGGCCTATGTACGAATTAATGGCCACTGTGTGATTCAAATATTGGGTTTATGTGATGTAGTAATGGAAAGGGAACAATAAGATGCTTAACGTGTACATAGTGGGAGATGATTTTCCTGGCAGCAATCACCACTATTTTCACTATGCCCTTCATGCTTCTCTCTCTCTACCGTCTCAGAAGAATCTATAATGAAGTTGTGGTCCTGTGTGTATTACAAGGAAGTGGCACAGGTGTTCCGTTCCGGTGTTTCCTGACCAAGTAACTTTTTGTCATGTCTAACAACTAGTGTAGCATGACAAGCATATATGCATTTCACATGTTATCCTTAAAATAAAATGTTCTATGCAACACTGAACCGGAAACCCAAATACATCTCTGCAAGGACTGTACCTTAACAAAGGATGTTTGGGGATATTATCAAAAGATGGTTTTGATTGTCAGTATTGGACTCAGTAAGTATGTTGGGGTCCTTGTACAATTACTGGCGTAAATGCCGTAGGGAGATCGCCAAAGAACAAAGGAAAACCTTCGATGACATTATGATTTATTTCTGGTGGAACATAAGGAACGTAACAAAAGAATCTTTTAACACAAGTGTCACAACCACAACAAGTAGCGGCTCTTTGCAAAGAGAACATACAACAGTTTCAGTTGGCATCTAGATTAGTTTTTTTTAAGGATCTTTAGCTTGCTTTGGTTGGTTTCCTCTTTGTATCCTCCCCGTTTATGCCCCTCTCTAAATCCTCTAAGTTATACATAGGTTGGTTCGGTGTGATCGAGATGGGGGCCGTAATAGGGGGACTACTCTTCTAGTTTGGTTTTCCTTTCTTTTTGTTTTTTCCTTGTCTAATAAAAATATTGGCAAACCTTTTGCCACCCTTTCTAAAAAAAACATATGATTTGTATCCCATAAAGTGCAGTAGAGCAGAACCATGTCAAGGAGTTTATGAAAACATAAGCCCTCATTGTATTATTGATTGAAAACATACAAGTCTACTTTTATGAGTAGTGCTATACTCTAATGCATATATTTCGCTATGCAGAATTCCAGAATGATGTGATCTTGATGTCATTTTTGGGTTTTTTTTAGCATAAGAACGAGGTGTTAATCTTTTTTTTAAGCTAGCACCCAGTACATGTCCTGATGTAATGTACAACTATAATTAAGTTCACTCAGGAAAGTAGAATTCTTTGATAAACTGATAGCACAAGAAGTTACTCCCCCATTCCAAATTGTAAGACGTTAGAACTGACTTTATTTCATTCACCATGAAAGAATATATCTTGACATCTGGTACTTTCAAAAGAAAGGACAAGGAAAATAAGAGGTGAGAAATGCTGCAGGGAAGTACTGACCTGGGGAGGTCGTAACCGGAATATATGACAGGGAACAGGATAAGAGGCCGAGTGTTCACATCACTGGATCAGGCAAACTCTGCACACCATATGTTTTGTTTGCCTGTTGCCATGTCTTCCTGCAATTCACACGCAAGGCCAACTGAGACACATGAACTTGCAAGCATTTGTTCACATGAACTCGAGTAACATTTAACATCGATTCTTGATGTGCCTTAAAAAAGTACTCCAGAGCTGTTTTGTTAAACTATGTGGTGAGACATATCTGAAGACTTCTTTACCCTTCACCGTTGTTTGGACTAGTCTGAACTTGCAGCATGGAGCTCTTCTGAAAGATGGGCAATGGTCATCGTTTCAGGACGAAATATTAATTTGACTTTGCATCATGACATTAGATAGAAGAAGTAACTGACTTCTTTTCTTTTCTTTTTTTGAAACATGAAAAAAGAATTCAGCAGTCGAGAGTTTTTTCCCCTGAGATCTAAGGACTTTCTCTACGAAGGAATACATCTCAACGTAGCACCACATTACAAATTGGGAAAAAGTGGAAATTACAAGTTAGATAAATTAAGTGTAAGCATGAAAAAAAAATGCATCAAACATCTATATATATGTCAGGTTCTATTAGCTCTCTCTCATGCATGTATACGGCTTTGTAAAGTTTTGCCATATCTGTCTCACTGAAATCTTTACAGTATACTAGAACAGGAGCAGAGTTCAGCCGTATCTTATATAGTGTACATAAAAGGGTGTTTTAATAAATTAGTCATGTGTTTCAGAAAACTTAGCAGGCGCACATGATTCGTTGTCAGCTGTCACAGTTACTCAGCTACATCTATTTATATGCTGATCTTTGTACCTCCGTGTCAACGCTAGGGTTGTTTCAGAGAAGACACAGCGAGTGGCAAATCTGAATGTAAATCAAGAAGAGTAGTACAGCTTCAGCATTTACAAATCAAAGTAGACTATGAATTACTAGAGGATATGTAGAATCAAAGTGTACAAAACGTTGTCAGTCTAGCATCCCACGTCCATTTGGCTAAAACCTCCACACTGCAAATTTTCTTCAGGCTCCCTCGTCATGTTATATCTGCATTCTCTTCATGAAAGATTTTTTTTCTTTGCCGTTTATTTAAAGTTCATTAGCAACATATAGAAGCAGGATGTGGTCTATTTTGGAGTCATAGTGGCAATGGTCATTCTCAACAGTAAATGATATTTGCAATTATAAGAATTTTCTTACTCTCATGATCTCATCAGGGATAAGCAACCTAGTCTTCGTACATCTAATCTCAAGTGCATGCCTGTTGTGTCCCAATCGACTTCTGTTGAAAGATGCCCCTCAGGAAACCAGCCACGGCCTTTACGAGATGATAGATTCCAGTTGAATCTGAAATCAGTTTTCCACTGTGGCAATATGCCAAAGAAACCAGAAGAAGATATACCACACAGACGCGATAACAATTAATATTATATTCTGTTAACTGAACTTTGTACATTCCCTTTTCATTACTCAGTGAATAATTCATACTTGAAATAGTAAAAATTATGTGTCAATGACAACCACGCACAAATCACATGAGGCTTTGTATTTCCCCCAAATGTTTTTGCACGAAATTAGCAAGTGTTATCAATCAGATAAAAAAACAGTAACTTTCAAAACAAAAGAAGGAAAGAATCCTCAAAAGTGTGAGTTGATATCATGGGCAATATCAATATTGATGACCAGTCATCTGCACAAAAGTTCTTGAAATTCCTTCAATGGATGAAGACAGCAAAGACTAGGAGGTGCCAACGAAGTTTGCTAAGAGTGAGAAATGCAAATAACAGCAATTCAGAATGAAAATAAACCTACATGGGAAGCGCCTAAAAAATATTTAGCAGCAAACAGTAGATGTTATAAGTGGAAGATAAACCCTCAGGAAAAAAAAATCATAGACAAATTGTTGAGACTTTGCATATCATATGGCATTTGTTGTATATAAGGTTTCCTTATTGGGTACATCAAGGTACAAAAGATGAAGCTACAGGGAGAAGTAGGAAAGCTGGTGTAAGCCCAATCAATCAAATATGTCTGAACTAGAAGAGATACAGATAAATCAGACTAGTAGAACTTGACAATTTCAAATCCTAAAATGTCAGAGTCCTTCTGATATTATTAAATTAGAAAAAAAAGTTCAGCAAAATCATCTAAATAGGACCAAAAGAAGTATTTGCAACTTCACTAGCAGCTTCTGCGACCTTATTCCTTGGCTGCTCTTTCGAATAATCTAAGTTGAACCCATGATCCATTGAAGATTTTAGAAAAAATGATGACACAAGAAAAAACATTATCTCTGGTTCATTACAGCAATGATACTTCACAATGACAATCCCATTTAGCAGCAGAGTACTATCTGACCTCACCTTTTTCTTGTATATAACTGGAGTTTGGTATCTGTTTGATCAGATAGTTCAGTTTTTGCAACTTCTTCCCTTACGCAATGCATCACAAACCTTTGCAGCATCTGCACCATATCCAGCATTATGGACCCTTACTATGTTGGCACCATTCAAAATTCCAGCTGTCACAGCTGCAACAGTAGCAACATCTCTCTCAACTGGATTGGCACGATTGCATATTTCGCCCAAAAATCTTTTCCTTGAAGGTCCCAGTAATATTGGCACATGTGAAGCACCTATACTCATTTTTCCCATCTCCCTCCTAATGGATTCCAATCCCATAATTACTTCAAGGTTATGTCCAGATTTCTTGGAGAAGCCAATGCCAGGATCAAGAACTAACCTCCACAATGGAATCCCAGATAACTCTGCTTCTCTCACCTGTGTGTATAGCTCCAAAGCAACTTCCTTGCAGACATTATCATACTGTAAATTTTGTTCGCTTTGCATAGTTGACGGATCTCCCCTCATGTGCATTGCAACATATGGAACTCCCAGTTCAGCTGCAACTTTAAAAATTCTTGGATCAAGCTGTCCACCGGATACATCGTTGATCATGTGAGCTCCTCTTTTCACAGCTTCACTGGCAACTTCTGCATAGAATGTATCCACTGAGATTAACTTGCCCTCCATCTCAGGAATTTTTGTAATCACATCCAGAACAGGAACCAACCTCTCAAGCTCCTCGTTTGGAGATAATCTCTTTGCAAAGGGCCTGGTAGATTGAGCACCAATATCAATGATATCTGCACCTTCTGAGATTAATAACTTAGCCTGAGAAATGGCAGCTTCCACTTGTTGAAACTTACCTCCATCACTAAAGCTGTCTGGTGTCAAATTAAGGACCCCCATGACAAGGGTCCTCTCGCACCAATCCAACAAACGATCCCCAACAGGTAATACCCTTTTAATGCTTTCTGTTCCAATCATAGACTCACCCCCAAGTTTATTCCATAATTCAAAGAAACCGCCACTGCACTTTGAGAGAGAGTGCCAACTTGTTTCAATACCATCGTCACCAGATGCACCTAGAAGGTCAACAAGAGGTGCTAAAACAAATGACCTCTCATGGATGCGCTCATGTGGCACAATTAGAGTCTCACTATTAATCTCGGAGTTACCATAAAGAAGTATGTCTAGATCGATAGGTCTCGGGCCATACCTTATTCCACCAGTGCGTCCAATACCCTTCTCAATTTCTTTTAGCATTTTAAGAAGCTCATGTGGCCCGAGCCTAGTTGTGCCCCGAATGGCAGAGTTAAGAAACCGTGGCTGATCAGTCACATAAGCAGGGGCAGTCTCATAAAGACAGGCATGCCTAGTGATGTTCACGCCTGAGCTTTTCATCAGCTGCAATGCCCTGTTGAATGTACTGACTCTATCACCCACATTACTTCCCATAGCAATCACAATCTCTTGGTCAACTGAACGGCCCTCAAGTGAGCATTGCGTAGACAAACGGGCCTTGAATGGAACAACATGTCTGGAAGCTCTGGTCAAGGATCTTGGAGGATGAGTAAGATCAGACACTGTCAAAAAAACAGGAAGGGGTGAGTGACCATTAGAGGCTTAACTGTTTTTTATTGCATGGTAGTGGATTTAAACAGTGAAAGCTAGAACTGTACCAAAGTAGTTCTTAGCAACTGAATGCATCTTCCTAACCGACTCCTTAGCATGGAGGAGCATGGTTGAACATATGAGAAGTAAGAAAGCAACCGCTTGATATCGATTGTAGTCTCAGAATCTTTCACATGATCTTTAATCCTTCACATCTGGTAATAGGCAAAACACAGACAAATGTGAGGTCTGAATAAGCCTAACCAAAGCTAAAAATAGCGAGTAAGCTGATAAATGTATCATGCACGTAAAGTTGACAACCACGCCAGTTTTAATTTTAAACTAAAAGTAAATACATGTATGACAAAGAAAGGAAAGATATTGCATTGTGTACTCCACTATCAAAGCTTGGTCACCAAAGTTCCAATCATGCACCCAAAAGAGACTCTGAAAGATAAAAGTATCTGCAGTAATGGAGACCGTATAGCTTTAAAGTTTGATGTTGGAACAAGCAAGAGGTTATAATAGCTGATGGCAAGAGAGCTGATGAGATATAACAGAAGAAATAAATGAACAAAAATACAGAAGTTCTCTACCAAACCTGCCCATACAGGAAGGCGCTAGAAGCTTATGCAAGAGAGCTTGTCAGCTCAAGTGTTTTGCTGCTTGAAACTGCTGGGAAAACATGAAATGCTCCACTGCCATGCCATTGTGGCTATCAGTCCAACGAGGCAACCCAAGTGCTCAAATAGCTCTCTCGTGAATCAGACAACTCTTCCTAGAACAAGATTAGCTAATACTCATATTGCCAGACAAATAAAATTTATCGTCACAGTGATCGAATACACATGCTGACTACCGTTCAATATGAACTCCAGGTTTAAATGTATCATGCAGGGCATATCCTATCCTATCTAATAGGTCGAGGAACCAACTACGCGAGGATATTACAACCAAAAAGAACCGCGCTGATTTACCCCGAAGATCTCCCGATGCTCGGACCTTCCTCGGCCTCTCAAGTCTCGACTGGCAGCAGCCGCTGCCCCTGCCTTTGATGGAAGCAGAGGCGGAGGCACGTACCGTGGCGCCGTCGGCGGAGCCCCCAAAGCGTCCACTCGGACGTGCGGCGGCGATGGTTGGGTGGGAGGGCCCTTTGCTCGCAGGCTCGCTCGCAGCAGGGCAAGGCGGCGAACTGCCGGCTGCGGCTGTGTCCGTCCACACGGGGCCGAGTGCGGAGGAGGCGTTTGCTGTTCTGGGCCGAGCCGCACACCTTCTTGATAGCGGGCCGCAAGCAAGGAACGATTCCATTCTTGGGTCACTCCAACCAAACCGTTGACAACTTGACACCGTAGATAAAAAGCTCCTAATCATGCCACATCAACACACCAACCAACTACCAAGACAGCCAGGGTGTTCTGCTCCCGCACCTACTCCATCCTTTCTTTTTACTTGACGTGGTTCAACAACATCTCAGAAACTGAAAACATCGATATGCTTTATTAGTTTCATGGAGATGGACGCTTGATAACTCTTATAAAGCTAAACCTCATTGGTTTTTTTATACAAGGTATCCATATCATTCCCTACTAAGTGATCCACTAAGGCCTTGTTTAGTTGGCAAAATTTTTGGGTTTTGGGCACTGTAGCACTTTCGTTTGTTTGTGGCAAATATTGTCTAATCATAGACTAATTAGAGTCAAAAGATTCGTCTCGTGATTTACAGATAAACTGTGTAATTAATTTTTGTTTTCGTCTAAATTTAATACTCCATGCATGTACCGTAAGATTCGATGTGACGGAGAATCTTGAAATTTTTTGGGAACTAAACAAGGCCTAAATATTCTATTTCTTTATGCAAGGTGTCCACATCATTCTCCACTAAGTCCATGTTACAAAAAATGACCATGTCATCTATATCATGTGAAATACTTTAAATCTTTAATATATTAACATACAAGTCATGTACATACACTATTTGTTTCATCACCAATTAATTCTTCTATAATGTAACTAAATATTAGTTTTTGCTCTATTAGCTTAGCAATTTTTTACTAGATCTACAATAAAATACATGCAAGTCAAATTCATATGTATACATACATAATAGACTAAATACCATATAGAAATGTTATGTATATAATAATTTATTTTTAAGAAAATCCAACAGCAACGTGCGGGTAATTCACCTAGTATATAATAAATACTGCTCCTAGCAAAACATTTCCATGTGTTTGCGACCATCCAGTCCATCAAAATATGGGACACGAAACGTTACACATCTATTTATTTTTCTCTTTTTATAGATTTATTAAGAGAAATAACTTCCCTTATTAATTAATATTATATATGTATTGTTTTAACATTCATGACTTAAGTTAAAGTTGGCAACTATTAGGACTGTATCAAACTAAAATGCAACCTTGAGGTGATTTTCCTCCCATTACAAAGTATGGACATAGCTGCTGATAAATACATTTTAATTTTTTTTATGTTATACATAGGTTGGTACAGTTAAATATCAAGTTTTATGACTTCCTTTAAAGAAATTTGTAATCCTAACCTCTGATCAAGTTTGTAGGAGTTATTTTTATCAGCGTGTGAAGAACCGGTCTTTCCGCTGATGATTATATTAGGAGAGTTATTAATGTTTTATACCCCTGATATGTAAAATTTTACGTCAGGAGACGCACAAATTATACTAATTTGGGCGGTCAAGCCTTATGTCCAGTGCAAGAAGAAGAGTTTGTTGCTTTGCCCAAGCACTCAAGGTCCTGGTAAGGGTGCGTTATAAGAGGTTGCGAGTGACTTCCACGTGTGAGTGAGAATAAAAACGATTGGAAACGATAAAAATAGAATTAAAATATAGAAAATGAACGTGGTATTATAATATAGAAAACAAAAATAGAAAATAGTTGAAAATAGTTATGAAACTAACTAAAACTGACAATTTTTAATGTTTGACAAAATTAAAAAACGATACCATAATATAGAAAACGATATCATAATATACAAAACAAAAACAATCGGTTTAGAATATTTTCATTCTGTTTTCATCTTTATGTGTGAGTATGTGTTGACTGCTCTATTAGAGCCAAAACAATGCATTGGCGCAGCCAAGACGTTTGTGGAGTTTAGGCGAGACGCGGCATAGTACTACAATACACTCAATATCTACTAAGAGATAAACTAGCTCAAACAAATCTAAGCCATTATTTTTTTATTGTATAAATAAATTAAATAATTAAAAGTTAGAAAAAGGAAAAATTATCCGAATACTGTAGTATCATCGGATGAAACTAAAGTGGACGACCCTTGCTTTCTTGGTTCATGCACACTAGACCCTTCCTTTCTTGTTCGTACACACTAGGTGAAAAATCAAGGAAGCGATTGCGGCAGTAGGTAGTTGTGTGTGTTCGTGTTGAATGCACTAGTTTAGTTTTGGATAATTGATGAAACCCTAGTACTAACCTCTATACTAAGTGTGTAGACTTAATGAGGTTGGTAAATGCCAAGTGATGGAGCAAGTGATGATCATGGTGATGATGGTGATGACCACAAGATGATCAAGTGCTCAACTTGGAAAAGAAGAAAGAGAAAAACAA
>Ga0182004_10000899_pt1 | contig 20236 bp, 11 predicted proteins | sample Sormic07211540_1_FD_120479 | JGI IMG/M metagenome (GOLD analysis project Ga0182004, IMG submission 120479) | Endophyte microbial communities from Sorghum bicolor roots, Mead, Nebraska, USA - 072115-40_1 MetaG | ecosystem: Host-associated > Plants > Roots > Unclassified | place: USA: Nebraska...
AGAGTTGTTCTGCACCCATGGTTGTGTGTCATAGAGGCTCACATCATTGATGCTGAAGTGTTGTTTTTTGGTGGTGCACTCCTGCCTATGGAAATACTTTTGTGCATGGCTTGAGATCTGCACTGGTGTCCTTGTGGGGACGAAGTACTTGGAGATGTTCTTCCATTTACCACGCCCAAACACTTCTAGTCCATGGAGGAAATTCCTATAGTAAGATTAATAATCAGATAAGAATACATGTCCTATCCATACTTTAAAGATTAGTGAAAATCAAATCTCATGGTATGAAATTCTAAAGATGGCATGCTAGCTAGTTGTACTACACATAACACTCAAGATGTGAAAAAAACTTTCCAAATCAGTGCAAAAATGAAATACCTATGCTCGTGTGTAGTCCAAAACCTCACTGCATGTCTCCTTTGCTTAGGAACAACATTTGGCATATGTTGTTGTCCCTCTCTACACCTCATTGCTCTAGTCTCATCCATTAGACAACATTTCAACATGCCCATGTTGTCTACGAGTGGAGCCTCCATTGGCATCCCAAAGTTATTGTTGACATGGGCACTACTTGTGTAGGTGTTGTTGGTGATGTGACTAGTGATGAGTGACTTTGCCATATTGATCTCAGAGGTGCTCCACACACTATTGAAGTTGGGATCCATGAGGTATGAGGCTTGAGTACTACACAAGAGGTTGTTGTACGAACCACGATGTTTTGATGGAGTGCATGTCAAGGACAAGGCGAGATATTTATAGGCCTTTTCGCAAATCTTTTTGTACTGGTTTCAATTTATTGTACATATAACTTTTGTTTTTAGTCAAACACTTATTTTTTAAAACAAAATATTAATGATATCTAGTCATGTGTATCCATATCTTGGTGATGCTATAATTTTATACTTGTAGACCGATATGCTTCAATTGCCTAGATAAAGGATTGAGATATCGATGACCAAGAAAAAATGAGACCACATCTCCAGTGACTCATAGTAATGTAATGATCATTTTAACTAATTAAAGAGAGCCTATTCCACAATGAAAGGTGATTTGAAAGAACTCAATACTAGGAGTGCACTTTAGGCTGGTTGGTTAGTTGTTCATTTTAGGACTAGTGATGAGAGTCTAACATAGGGGTATGTTAATTCCTCGTGTTAAGGGCACAATAGTCCAAATAACCCTCTAGCTCACTCTCTTAGTCAGCCGTGGGCTCGGGGATTACACCCACTGGGTGCACTCACGTGCACCCTCTAGCAAACAAGGTATGACTCAACAGACCAGAGACAACGCTCTCGTGAGAGAGTCCCTAGTTTTGGTAGGACCATTTTTTGTTTTTGCTAATCAAGACACCCTAGGGTGTGATTAGATTTAGGACAGATAGGCATAGTATTAAGAGGGGTGATTTAAAAGTGATTACGGTTATCTAAGTTCCACTAGGTGAATTGACTCTATGCATTTGCATTAGGACCTAGTGAGTTCTAACATCCTTGAAAATCATGTTTGTGAAATGCTAACTCATGTACACAAGTGTTGGAAACTTGGTGGAGTAACACATTTGCACAAGGGATGAAATAGAGAGTTGAAGTGGTTCACAAAATGTGACCAGACATGTCCAGTACCTAACCCTAGGTGTGGCTAGACATGCTGGCTAGACCAGATGCTGAGTACATCAGCAACCAGACGTGCCCATTGCATAGTTTACCAAACAACACAAGCTCATTAGAATTGACTAAACACGCTATTGTCGACCGGACACCAGGTTCAGACCTATCTAGTTTAGTTTTTGTTGCTCTCTATCTTAAAGAAATAATTATCCAAACTCTAGGAGAGTTCGATCAAGGTGACCAGATGCATCTGGTCTTTGTTGAGTAGCTCTAGGAGCTCCCTAGACTTGATCAGATGCTAGTGGCTGGTGAGTCCAGTCAAAGCCTAGATAGAACATTAAGGGGGGCAACAACTATGAGAGCCTTAGGAGCTTTATAAATTGAACTTGGCCGGCTTTGGCTCACTATCTTAGACATTTTGGTCATTGATACATCCTTATGAGCTAAGCTAAATGCCTCCCACACATCTCCTTCATTGATTTGTCCTCTAAGTGAGATTCGGAGTGATCTTAGTGCATTTGCTTGGAGGTTGAGCATCTAGTGGCACTAGAGATTGTGTGAGCTACGGGATTACTTGTTACTCTTGGTCGTTGCTACCACCTTGATGGCTTGGAGCAGCTTGAGGAGTCTTAGCATGAGTTGGTGATTGTTCGTGGCTACTCTCGGTGTTTTGTGTGGAATTGTTGGGCTTATTCCCTCAACAGAGTGCCAAAAGCACTCTAGTAAATCACTCATGAAGTTGAGTGCCCTCATCTAGTGTAGGTTCTAGCAGCGCCTTTGTGTAAGGCTAGGCTTGTAATGCCCATTAGCTCATGAATCACTAAGTGAACAAGTCTTCAGAATAGGGACTAGCTTGTCGGCAAGCAAGTGAGCCTCACAATAAAGGTTGTGTGTCAATTGTCCCAATAGAATTCTCTAGGTATTCTTTGATTGTCACTTGTCAGTTTAGTATAACCCCTCTACCACTCTCTTGTATTTACATTCTTATTTACTTATGTAATGGTAGTTCTAGTTGAATTAGTGTATCTTAGTCGAGTAAGTAGTTGTTCATTTTAGTTAGCTCACTAGTCTTTAATTAGTAAAGTGCAAACATAGCTCATGTGCACCTAGTGATCATAACTAACTAGAATTGCGGTTTAGGTGGCTTGCTTTTTTTATTAGAGCTAGAGAAAAACTCATTACACCATTTGATTAGAGAAAGGCAAAACTCTCACTCTGGCATCTTTTTGCTCAAATCTAGAGGCCCGGCCAAGATACGGGGTTTCTCAGCCCAAGGCAGCCTGGCCGAGCCACACATAGTTGTCCTAACTCCTAAGGGTGAGACAGTCACCTCGGGCCAAGCTAGAAGCCAGCTCGAGAATTTATCCCATGCTTAGAGCCTGACTTGTGCAAAAGCACTACACTAGCGTCACATTCCTTAGCCATGAGGCATTGTCGGACACTCCCTCAACAGGGTAATGCTTGGGGCGTGACATAGGATAAGGAAGTCCCTGAAGCCCATGAAGTGGGGGCTCTAGGACTGCTTGGCAGACCCATAGGGTAGAGGGAGAATTGTGGTGTGCAAAAGAAGATAGGAGAAGGTTCACCTAAGAAAGGCACCACTTCTGTAGAGAGCACCTAGTAGTCAACACCAAATCAACCCCTAACTACAAGACAAATGAGGACTAGTGGTGCCAAGAAGAAGACCAAAGCCTAGAGCAAGAATTCCTAGGTAGAGAACTATCAACTTTGTACCCCCATGGCCTTCTTAGTATATAACAGGAGGCACAGGTTCCTCTAGAAGGTATCTAATCATCATAACTTAGATAGGGTGACTCAACTATAACAAAACCCTAGATTAGCATAGTCACAAAAAAACCCTAGATCAGCATAGCGCTACCCCCTACACATATCTCTCTCTCTATCTCTCTATCTTTCTCTCTCCTAATTCCTCCAAAGTAAGAACCCTTGTTTAAGCATTCTTAACATGAAGAACACCAAAGTGCTAGACATAGGGCACCACAGGGACCGATGTCCCTCACCATGGACCTTCCTTAAGGTACTCTTGGGGTGCTTTTCTGATGAGGCTATCAACAATTCACAAGGAAGGGAGTGTTTGATCCTCCATGGTAATAATTGGACGCTGATGAACTCAACATCACACCCCAAACCTAAGTCTGACTAGCCATGCCACCTATCTCTAGGAGAAGGTTGAGTGCCTTAATGCTTGGTAGGCTAACCTAGAGTTGAGTGAGTTAAGATCAAAAAGATGAAAGAGGAGATCGAGCACCAACATGCTATCTAGCACGAGGTCAATAACCACGTGGGTGCTCCTAGCCTACTATGCCTTCCCTAGGCAGTGTAGAACATGGCGGCTGTCACTTGTCACCTAGGTGACATCTTTGACACATTAGACTGAAAGACCAATGAGAACATCTGAGATGCCTAATGCATCCTTAGCATTGTTCTCGAGCAACAAGTAGAGAGCTTGGCATCCCATCGTCACAACACCACCTCAAGGTCATCCTAGCTGATACTAACACTAGATGGGGATTGCTCTGACATGCATGCTTCCCAAGGTAGTAGTGGTGGCGATAGCTCCATGAACAACTTTGGCTGACTAAAGATGAGAAGAGCCAAGCCTAGTGCAAGCAGTGAAGCAAAACTTACACATGTTGATCGCCTATGCATGACTAGATCAAAGGAGACTAGGACATGTGGGACACCCTTGAGGCAAGGTGGCATCTCAAGCCAAGTCATCATCCCTATACCTCAACCAAGGAGAGGGAAGCCTAAACCAGGAGCACTTTGGTCCCCTAGCATTTGGGACTAGGATATGGGCGACTCACTACTCGAAGCACTTGTGCGTACCAACCTACTTTAGTAAGTGTGATGGGGAGATCGAGCCAACTAGTGGATCAAGGACATCCATCTTATGATGAGGGCCAAAAGGGTAGACAATGACTTCATAGTCTAGCACCTCCCGCTACTCCTCTCAAGCTTAGCGAGGGTAGCCTAGCTTAAACAACTGGATTTTAGGTGTATCTGCAACTAGGTCAACCTCTACTTTATCTTTGCAGGGCATTTCCAAGGTACCAATACCCAACTCAAAAACTCTTGGGATTTGCATAACAGTGGCCAAAAATCTCGATGAAGACATTCAACGCTTATCCAAGAAGCATAACAAACTGCCCATTGTCACTGATGCCAACATCATCAATGCCTTCACTTTGCGGCACCACGTGCAAGGTGCTCATCCATGCGCTTGGTTGTGAGGCCCCCAAATGACATAGGAGTTGTTGAATGTCGCAACCAAGTATGCTATGAGGGAGTAGGTCATCCTAGCCAACTTTAGAGGCAAAGGCAACCCTGACACCCTCCATGGTGGAGTAGAAGGCTATGACGAAGCCAACACAGACAGTTGGCACCATTACAAGAAGAAGAGGGCACTCGAAGGTCAACGGGCCGAGCTAGCGCTAGGAAGGATGAATACACCAAGTTCCATGATGCCAAGGAGTGCTTGACAATCTTTGATGGGCTCCACCTATATGAATCATGATGCCAACACCACATCACCAAGCAAGAGATGAATACCATCGAGACCATACTTACGGCGATATGATTGCTTTGGTCTAAGATGGAAATAACCTTTGATCGTGGTGATCACCCTGACCATGTGCCTCACTTGGGCCATTTACTGCTCATGGTTAGCCTAATAGTGGGCAAGGTATGTCTCACAAAGTTTTTGATGGACGGCGGAAGCATGCTCAACGTCCACTATGCCAAGATCCTCAAGAAAATGAAGATTTCAAGAAGCAACCTTTGCCCGAGTGGGGCATCCTTGTTCAGAGTTGTCCTGGGCCAAGGAAGCCATGCCCCTTGGGTGTATCTAGCTCCATGTTACCTTTGGTGAGCCTAACAACTTCTGAAAGGAGCCATTTACCTTTGAGGTGGTGGCCTTCTTGGGCATGTAACATGCCCTGCTCGAGCGACCATGTTGCATGACATTCAGGGTTGTTCCCAACTACACCTGACCTACCTGAAGTTGAAGATGTTGTGCTGCAAGGAAGTCATCACCATCAGTGCCAAATTCCAGCAGGCCAGCTACAACAAACAATGGTCATGCAAATAATGGCCGAAATGTAGAGGAGGAAGCTCCAGACAGGAAGAATATCAAGATGGAGGCGTCGCCCACCCAACCAAGCTCTGGTGAGACTACATGAACTACTATAGGCGACTCCAACTTGGCTGGCCCCTTGATCCTGATGCTCATCTCTATAGAAGGGATGTGCCTAGTGAAGGCAGGTGACGAGCATTCCTGCTATGGGAAGCCCCCATAGAGTCACACCTTAGTATCATATCATTCCTAGTGGACATCTGAGCCTGACTCGTGGTGTCAACAAGGCATCCTGAAGGCAGAATGAAAGCTATGTTGCTTGAACCCTCAAATCTTTCATTTATCTTTGGTATCTTTAAAAAATTTTATACAATAAAAGGTCGTGAACTCGTTGCCCCAGCCCCCTTTTTTCTAAGACACTCCTTCTAAGCCCTCTGCCACGATCGACCGACCCAAGCATGGCAAAGTGCTCAAGGGATCCCTAAGCATGTATCCGTGGGTTACCATCCCAACGCAAAATTGGCCAAAAATACCCAATGCGTGCTTGTTCCTGTGCAGAATATTTTTTATATTTATAAGAAAAAGAGAAAAAATAGAACGAGAAGTTTATGGAAAACCGGATAAAAAAGGAGAAATTCAGAATGAAAAAAGACACAAACAAAAAAAATAGAAAACAAAAACTTTCTGTACCGAACTTGAAGGAGACAAAAGGGAAAATAAAAAATCAGATAAGAAAAACATGATTGAATAGAAAAAACAAAAGAAAGGCAAAATAAAAAACTTAATAGGAGAAATGACAAAAGATGCAGAATTCGACGTAAACGGAAACAGGCCATTCGTGTTCTCGGTTTAATATGATGTTCTCATTCTAATATTTAGGGATAAGAAAAGATAAAAAATAGAAAAGAAATATTAGATACATATAAATGATATAGATTAGAATTCCTATTCAACACAGAAACTATGTTCTCAGCTTAATATTATATTCTCATTTTAATGTTTAGGGATAGGAGAAGATAAAAAATAGGAAAGAAATAAATAGATACATACAGATGATATAGATTAGAATTCCTATTCAACACAAAAATTGTGTTCTCAGTTTAATATTATATTCTTATTTTAATATTTAGGGATAGGAAAAAATAAAAAAAATTGAAAAGAAGTATATAGATACATATAGTTATGGATTAGAATTCCTGTTGAAGTAATTTATGATAGATATCTATTAGAATTAGGATTCCTGACTATCTAGGATTTCTAAAATAGGAGGGCTCTAGACTAATAGAGAGACATCTTCACATTTATGAAATTAGTTAGGGGATGTGGACGAAAGAAATGAGCTAAACTTTTGTCTCTATATTATTATATAAATAATATATAAGATAGATATAGACATTGATATAGATACAAATATAGATACACACATATATAGATACAGATATAGATACAAATATAAATAAATACAATAAATTCTAGCAGGTTCTTAAAAAAACAAATGAATATAAGTGAGAACAAACATATGGCCTGTCCACGCAGAAGAGTACGCAGTGTGAAATTTATCCATGAATAGTAAACTCTTAGCACCAAGAATTACTTATTTATTGCACAAGAAACTTTTAGTTATCACAAGAAACTTTCTATACATTATTGTCAGCACACAGTTGCCACATCTACCACATGGAGACTAGCAATGACCAAGCAAAGAACAGAACCCAAATATTACAACAATAAACATGACATATAACAGAAGTCACCAAAGGAAATCTTCTAAGCCTTCAACTTCTCTCTATCATGCGGAACACTATAATCAATGTTTGGGCCACAAGGATAATCCCATATGGATTTATGGGCGAGTGACCTCCATAGTAGCTCGAATCCGATGATAACCGTGCTGCTAATGCCATAAATTTGGTAGATGTCCTTGGTGTAATTGAACAGATTTGGATATTCCCCTATAAGCTTCTTGCTGCATTTCAAGTAAACAGAGTAAACCAGTAGAGAAAGATTAATTATAGCTTGTAATGAAAACAAGCAAAAAGGAAATATTGTAAATTAAGAACCAAACGTTTTAAGTTCAAATGAAAACAAAAATAAATTATAGTCCAGCTTCAAATAATAATATCAAACTCCAAGTATTACTCATCTGCATAGAAAGTGCCCCCTTATATTCAGTATGTTTGCATCTCGCTCATTTGGTGCTCTGACTCTTGTTGAGACATCAGATGTACATTTATGGTACCAGCTACTAGCATCACAAGAAAGATGCAACACCAAAAAAAGTAGCTGGGTGAGATCAGCAACTCCGCTGAATGTTAAATCGCTCTAGTACTCGTCCCATATAACTTCTCGTTTCTCTTGTTCAAGTAGGTTAAGGGAGCATATGAACTACTGAAGATAAATTGGTTACACCTACAAACTGAACTCAACAAGATGTAACACCAATGCTAGATTTTTTTTCTTCTATTAATAAATCCATACCTCATCAAATCTTATAAGAGTTGTAAACAAGCGAACATCTGCCTTAGTAAGTTGATTGCCGCATAGAAAGCGTTGCCTGCTTAGAATATCCTCACATTTGTTCAGAGCCTCATACAGTTTCGTGACAGCCTACAAACAAATTCAGAACAAAAGAAGTGCTGGTCAAACATAGGAAGCACACCCAATTTTATTTCCAAGAAGCCACGAATAATCGATGGATTCCTCATCATATGGACCCTTCTGCTTTGCAAAGCCACATTTGTAGACATCGATGTTTATCGCCTTACACCAACTCATTGATCTCATCAATGGAAGCCCTGTAAATTAGCAGGGTAGAGATCTAGGCTAGGATTCTCGGCGAACTCAATGAACTCAGTGTTGAGCATCCAGATAATCTCGGGGCTCTCGTGTCGACGATGGTCTTGAGCTGCTTGTCTACCCAATTGTTGAATGAACAAAAAGAAAAGGGAAGAAATGTTTCTGTCTTTGACGGTCAGTCACAGGGACACTTGGTTTCCCAGCATAGTTTGCGCTGGCGATCTCATAGAGCTCCCACGCTGAGCTGAATAAGTTTGCTATCCAGAGTTATGTGACTCCTCTGGTCAGTATTTTTTAGAAAGGCGGCAAGAGCTTTGCCGATTTTTATTAGACGAGTAAAAAGAAAACAATAACGATTACAACCACTAAAACAAAAGCGACTTCTATACTACTCATTCCGCAACTAGAACTGTTAAAACTACTACGGCACGCAGGCCACCGCGTCCACCCCAATGTAAGGGAAAACAAACTAAAACTAACAAAAGGACTCAAAGTCAATGACGCTACACCAAAGAAGAAGCTACTCTTCATGTCCTATCGGGTCTGTTGCATGTTGGTAATGTATAATTCATCTTTGCAAAGAAGCGCTACTTGACTTGCTTGTAGGGATGTTTTTTGGAACGTTCTTCTATTTTGCTCCTTCCAAATGTTCCACCAGAAATAGATCATGATACCGTCTATCTGCCTCTTTTGTGACTTATCGAATTTAGTTCGCCATTTACACCAATATCTATGGATTGACACTGTCGTGTCAACCGAATCTAACACTGGTAGATGTAGACACTATTTGAGGTTGGACCAAACTTGTTGGGTGAATGGACAGTCTTTACACAGATGGGTTGGAGTTTCTGGGTTAATACCACATAGTTTGCAAATCAGGTCGTTGGACCAATTGCGCTTCGTTAGATTATTAGTGTCAGGATCTTCTTGTGTAAAAGTGTCCATGCAAAGAAACGTCGTTTTGATTCCGCTCTTGCTCTCCAAATTGGCATTAATTTTAGCTTGCTATAGGAGCCCTCAAACGGTATCTCGTAAGCACTTTTGGTTGAGTATTCTCTATTTTGTGTCCATCACCAGCGAATAGAGTCTTCCATGTATTCCTCTAGTTGAATACCACTCGCGTTCCCACAGTGCCACATACTCATGAATTTCCTCTGGAGTTTGCAGTGGTAGAATATGTGCTACCCATCTGTTCTCCTTCAGGGTGTTGTATACCGATAGTTTTTTTCTCTTTGATTTCCGAAATAACCTCGGTGGCATGGATATTGGAGCTTCGTGGTCCATCCAGGAGGATGACCAAAAGCTCGTTGTCTTCCCATCACCAATTAAAACTATTGTTGAGGCCTCAAAAAGCTCGCGATTGCGTCCGTCATAGGGAAGATCCAACTCATTCCTAGAAGATGGTCTTTCAGATAACAAAACTGAATTATAAAAGCAAGTCAGTATTCTTGGAACTACAACTTTAGTTGACCTCAGATAGTACCATATTTTACCTTGTATACATTGTTGTGGCTATATACGGTCAGTACGAGTTGTTGAAGGCATTCAATGTTCTAGGGTATATTACCTTGAAGATTGTTACTGTTAAGGTACACCTGTCTCAAGAGAGGAAGATTTACCAAGCTGGCTGGTATGGAACCTTCTAGTTCATTTCCATGTAAGTCAAGGTGTACCAACTGAGTTAGGTTGTCGATCAATCCTTCAATTGTACCCCTAAATTTGTATTCACTTAAATCCAACCAATATAAGCTATTAAGATTTCCCAAGCTTGCTGGTATAGGACCCTCTAGTTCATTTCTGTGTAAAAGTAGAGTAGTTCCAACTAAGTTAAGTTATCGATCAATCCTTCAATCGTGCCCTTAAAATAATTTTCACTTATATCCAATGAGGTTAAGGCACTAAGATTCCCTATGCCCCGTGGAATTTGTCCTAATAAGTCGTTTCCAACCAACCAAAGTTCTAGAAGAGAAGATAGACTAGAGACGGCATGTGGAATTTCACTTGAAAGCCTATTGTCACCTAGGCTCAAGGCTCCTAAATTCATCAATTGGCCAAGCTCATCAGGAATTCTTCTCTCGAGTTGATTTGAACCCAAATCAAGATATTGTAGATTTGATAGTAGCCCTAATTTTGGAGTAATTAAACCCATAGCAAATTGGAAGATAAATCTAACTCGATCGGATTGCAACAATTAGTAAGTGCATCTGCAATGATCCCAGACTAATTGTTGTCGCACAAGATAAGGTTCTGAAGAAGTTGCAGGCAACCAAGGAGAGGTAAGGGGCCAACAAAGTTATTATATGAGAGGTCTGAGGTCAAGAAATTCAAGGAAGGTAAGGTTACTAAGGGAAAAGCTGATTTGGCCTGACAAACTTAGACTGTGGAGGCGGAGCCACGAGACGCGATATGGTCGCGTGAGGTGCACGTCGCACCATTCCACCGGCAGAAGTGGGAGCTCGTGTTCTAGTTGCACAAGACTCTCTGGTGACACCCTGCTTGAAATGGAGCAATGAGCGAAGATCTTGGCTGCTCTCAGGAACTCTCGAGCAATGGATGTTGGCAACTCCTACGACGCACAGGAGCAGCAAGGGCAGCAGTATATGTATATGCATGTCCACTTTCACCCAGGGTTTCTTCGATAGCACACCTGTCATCTGCAAGGCCAAGCAGAAATGCATTATACCTGGCAGGATGTTCACTCGCATGACAGAGTTGCAAACAGAAGAAAAGCTACATGTGAGATGTTCAGTAGGAACCTTTTTTATCTGTAGGAACCTTATTTGCTGTAGGACCCTTCTGGTCTGCTTGCACTACCAGAGCATAGTTTTTTCCTGACAGCCACAAACCATCAGGAAAGACTGAAACACCATCAGGAAAAAACCTCTTCTCTGGTAGTATTGGTTCTGCCGGCTAGGTGATGGTGTAAGAACCCAGTTTGTTTGGATGATGTGATGAGGCTGCTGGAACAGGCCATACGGGATTTTAATTTTTAAGAACATGTCTCACGGCCTCATACTGGTACTTTACCTAATCTTGACCGCAGTCATCCTCATATTTGTACTTTGCCTAATCTTGACCTCCATTGCTACGAAGACAGAAGACCTTGAGTCCGTCAATCAAATTTGCTACTGTAGTTATTAACAGACCTGAATACCTGATGAATTAACTGTTTCAAGATGTGCTGTGTTGTTGCAGACTTGCAGTTGAATTGGGACACGCGCTTGGCGCTCGTCTCCAGGACAGATTCTACGCACCTCTCTGCACTCATTTCAAGTAGATTTAACTAGCTATCACATTCATTTTGGATTCATGATTCAAAAAAAATTGAGTTAGACTTACCCCCATCAGGCCATTCTTAGTGAGAAGTCTCGTAGCGTTGTTTCCAAAAATGCAACATCAAATAAAATACATTGAAAATTGAGTGGAAACAACCACTCTCAATGTATAATTTCATTCTATAGCTTCATAAACATTTGATTGCATGACTCACTAAGAGTTTTATTGTTATGGAACTCATGTGTTCTCTATCTTCTTAAATATGGTGCGACATCATAAAAAATAACTACGTGGTAGCTTATTAAATACGAATGGAACTCAGGTGAAACTTTTACTGAGACTAGCCTTATGGGTATATTATCAAACACAAATCATGGTTGCAACTCGACTTGTGTCGATTAAGCAAACAAATCAGTAGGCTCTTATCTCAATATCCTACAGCAAAATTATAAATCAACGCATACAGGAGCTGATGCTTTGCTAAACCAGAATAAATTTGTCCAGAACAAAACCAAACAGAAAAGAGAAGCAAGTTGCTTGAGCGTGTAAGAGTATGGGTCAAAACTGGAGACATGATCTTCAGCTCCATCCAAATCACCCCTGGCACGTGCGTTCATCACGTATGTGGAACATAAGCTGCAACAATATCACCAGCTATCAATAAAAGAGCGCACAAATGGTAAACGAAATTGATTAGTGGGCGATCACCTTAACACCCACGTAGAAGGTAGTAAATATGAAGGCAAGGGCACGCATGGCTGCAAAATGGGAACATATAGTAACCACAACAGTGGCGGATCTAGGATTTTATTAAGGTATGCCACAGCTACAATTTTTCAAGTACAATTTCGTAAAATCATTTGACAATTTGGTAAGAGTTATAAAATTTATAACATATAATTCGATATATATGTACTAAATAACACGATAAGTCTTCAATTTGAAGATTTAATTGAAAACATCTATAAATTATAATATAAGTTGTAAAAACAATATAATGTTCAAAATATAGAGATAACTCAATGGTATTAACAATGAAAATTGGTAGGATTTCAAAAGAGGAAAGAGCAGAGACTAAACCTCATCTCAGTGCCCGGCAATTGGCCTTGATCTGGGTGTTAGTCGTGGAAGCGCATGCAGCACTGGAGCAGCCTAGGCGGAACGTTGATCTTATCATATCGATGTTGCTGTTGCTTACTTGCCAGTTTGGTCTGAATGATTGTGCAGATATATCAATTCGAGACTGCGGGCAAGATTTCATTGCAGAGTCGTTCTGAAGTCAAACCTATTCACTGAAAAGTTATGGACTGTTCACTGATTTATTGTGAGAGAAAAATACTAATGAATGATTAGCAGATTTGGCAGATAAGCTCAAACAAACAGGCTCTGAATCTTCAATACCTAGACAATAATGGAACAAGATCATGAGGCCACGATGGCTGGACAGCAACCTGCATGCGTCTTTCCCACCGATGAAGGGAGGCCACCATGATCGCAAATGGTTGGAAGCCAAGGCGGCTACAAGGCAAGACACGAGAACCCTTGACCTCTCCATCATGTGGCCGTGTCACCACATGGGCCTGAAAGGCCGTCATGTGATGTGTGGCTGGTGTCTACCTCATCACGTGGGCCTGAAAGGCCATACAGCTCTCAAAGAGCCAACAACCACATCGTTTCGATTAACTTTTCATTAGATAATTTTTTACCTACAAATATATGTATACATATAGTATACACACAGATTGCACAAGGTATGCCGATGCATACCTAGCATACACTAGAGCTCTGCCACCGAACACAAAGGTCAATGGACCATATATATCTGACTCACCATGAGAATGTAGAACATAATACAAAATTCATCACAATTTGTGAGTGTGAAGTTGCAACTCACCATCCTTCATGGCTATTTTTGAGATCAGACCTTTAATCATAGACGGTCCCACAATATAACCGACAAGGTTTGCCACCGGTGCACGAAACATCTCAAAAATAGAACTGCATGTAAACAATGTATGAATTGCTGATTTGATATATAGCTGGATTTCCTTTTATGCATATACCAGCCAGAATTGAGCATGTGTGGTGTGCTATCTATGGCACTAGTCCTTAAATGGGTGGGGCGAATATAACACCCTACTCTAGTAGGAGCATGTAGTAGTTGACCCATGTAGCCCAGGAGTGCTTGTAGTTGGTAGATTTAGTACTTCCTTGGAAGTTTTGAGGTGATGACTGGCTTATAATCCTTGTCACTCCCAACTAGTACATTTGGGTTAACCCTTTTACATAAAGTGAGGACAAAAGTATAATAGAGGTACTATGGGTATACAGGCCCATTCCATGTGCAAAGCTGGAGCATAAGCAGATTTTGGACATGGGCGTTACAAAAAGAAAATGGCCAACAATGATAATACATAATTATATACAATCATTGTAATGTTCATGATATACCAAACAAAGGACATAAGATAGGTAAAATATAACCAACACAAACAAATAGATACATTAATATAGACATAACGCACGGATAGTATTTCATTGCATTATTCTGGCAGTGAAACTATTAGTAGCCCATATCAAATGGTACTAATGACACTTAACACCATAAACTATCTTCAACCAACTAGATTTTACATGCATCATTGGATACTGAACCATAGATAAAAACTAGTGAATATTGTCCATGTCCATCCACTAATTATGAAGAAAGCCTCCCAGTTGATGACCATTAGTGGTCATCTGGCTCCCATCCACCTCCATCGCTGGAGCTACAAAAGAACTTATTGTTGTCTGTTGGTCTGTAGTCCATGTAGCTACCTGGTTGACACTTGTGTGGCTGGCACATGCAAGGCTTTTAAAGGCAACATGTTTTCCATCAAAGCCATTGTAGTTTGTGTTGTAAGCACCACCAGGAATGGTGAGGGCCTCCCAGCTAGAAGAGTTGTTCTGCACCAATGGTTGTGTGTCATAGAGGCCGACATCATTGATGCTGAAGCGTTGTTTTTTGGTGGTGCACTCCTGTCGACGGAAATACTTCTGCGCATGGCTAGAGATCTGCACCGGTGTCCTTGTGGGGACAAAGTACTTGGAGATGTTCTTCCATTTACCACGACCAAACACTTCTAGCCCACGAAGGAAATTCCTACAGTAAGATTAATAATCATATAAGAATAGATGTATAATCCATACTCTAAAGACTAGTGAAAATCAAATCTCATGGTATGAAATTTTAAAGACGACATGATAATTAATTGTAATAAACATAACACTGAAGATGTGACAAAAGTTTCCAAATCAGTGCAAAAATGAAATACCTATGCTCATCTCTAGTCCAAAACCTCACTGCATGTCTCCTTTGCTTAGGAACAACATTTGGCACATGTTGTTGTCCCTCTACATGCCTCATGGGCCCGATCTCATCCACTAGATAACCTTGCAACGTGCCCATGTTGTCCATAGGTGGAGCCTCCATTGACATCCCAAAGTTATTGTTAACATGGGCACTGCTTGTGTAGGTGTTGTTGGTGATGTGACTAGTGATGACTGACTTCACCATATTGATCTCAGAGGTGCTCCACACACTATTGAAGTTGGGATCCATGAGGTGTGAGGTTGAGTACTACACAAGCGATTATTGTATGAACCTCGATGTTTTGATGGAGTGGATGTCAAGAACAAGGCTAGATATTTATAGGCCTTGTCGCAAATCTTTTTGTCCTGGTTTCAATTGATTGTACATCTAACTTTTATATTTAGTCAAACAATTATTTTTTAAACCATATATTAATGATATCCAGTCTTGTGTATCCATATCTTGGTGATGCTATAATTCTATACTTGTAGACCGACATGCTTTGATTACTAAAATCAAGGATTGAGATATCGATGGCCAAGGACAAATGAGACCACATCTCCACTGACTCATAGGAGTTTAATGATCATTTTAACTAATTAAAGAGGGCCTATTCCAGAATAAAAGGTCATTTGACAAAACTCAATACTAGGGGTGAAATTTAGGCTGGTTGGTTAGTTGTTCATTTTAGGACTAGTGATGAGAGCCTAACATAGGGGTATGTTAAGTCCCCATGTTAAGGACATGACAGTCCGACTAACCCCTAGCTCACTTTCTCAATCTGTCAGGGGCTTGGGGGTTACACCCATCGGGTGCACTCCTGTGCACTCTCTAACAAAAACTAAACTAGGCCTTTCATTTTCTTGGCTCACCCTTCTGATATCGAGGAGTCTCTTAGGAAAGGGCTATCTCCGGGCTATTGAGTCATACCTTAGTGTACTAACCTTTGTCTATAGTGATGGATGAGATTGGTTGGTACTCACTCAAGATGGCAATGGGTACCTGAATACCCGACGGGTTTTACCCGATAAAGAGACGGGTATGGGATGAGTTATCTACCCGTGGGTATGTCGTTGAGCAAAATCCTATACCCATTGAGTATGGTGGGTACGGGTGTGGATGTATACTACCATACCCGCCTACCCGCCAAAATAACTAGCCACCCTTGTCATTTTAGCCTATATAACCCATGAATTTGGTCTAATTCCAACTATACTCTCCTAGTATATATATGAATTTGATATTATTATATGAATATTAGTTTGTAACTTGTTGGAGGCTTAGAATAATTTATTTTTGCATGTGAATGTCTGATGTTTATATATAATTCTCGAGTATATTATTGGGTGTTGGTTACTGTCGGGTAGAATTTACCTGTGGGTATGGGTATGGGAGCATTTTCCTACCCATGTGCGGGTACGAGTAACCCGATGGGTAAAATTTAAACTTTGCGGGTGCGGGTACGAGTGGCCACTACTCGTCAGGTATGTACTCGTTGCCATCTTGAGTACTCACCAAATGGTGGAGCAAGACAATGGCATCCATGTTGATGGAGGTGGCCAAAAGATGGATTAAGTGCTCCAACTTGGAAAAGAAGAAAGAGCACAATAAAAATGAGCTCAAGGCAAAGGTATATTGGTAGAACCATTTTTTGTTTTTGCCAGCCAAGACATCATAGAGGGTGTGATTGGGTTTTGGATAGATAGTTGTACTATTAAGAGGGTTGATCTCAAAGTGATTATGGTTATCAAAGTGCCACTAGGTGAATCGACTCCATGCATTTGCATTAGGACCTAGTGAGTGCTAACATCCCATGGAAATGATGTTTGTGAAATGCTAACTCATATACGCAAGTGTTGGAAACTTGGTGGAGTTAACACATTTGCATAATGATGAAAAGGAGAAGTGAAGTGGTTCACTAAATGTGATCGAACGCTGGCTTCGGAGTGACCGAATGCATCTGGTACTTAACCCTAGGTGCAGCTAGACATGCTAGCTAGACCGGAAGCCAAGTGCATTAGTGACTGGACACACCCATCGCACTATTCACCAAACAATGCACGCTGATTAGAGAGTGACTAGACACGCTATTGTCAACCAAACATTGGGTCTGAACTTGTCCAAATCAGTTTCTGTTGCTCTCTGTCTTGAAGAAATAATTCTTCACACTCTAGAAGAGTTCAATCAAGGTGACCGGATGCATCCACTCATGTTTGAGAAGCTTTGGGAGCTCTCTGGAGTAGATCGAACGCTGACGGCTAGTGAGTCTAGTTAGTGATCGGACGCTGAGTGAGATGGCACATGGAGAGCCATTGGGCACCAACGAATACAATCAAATGGCTAGTGACACATGCTAGCATGCGGTTAACCAGATGGAGTGAATGAGTGTGTTCGATCAATACAAGTGCATCCAGTCAGAGCATAGAAGCCCATTAAGGCGGGCAACGGGTATGAGAGCATTGGGGGGCTCTATAAATAGAACTTGATCAGCTTGGGCTCACTCTATTAGAAATTTTGATCATTGAAACATCCTTATGGCTAAGCCAAACACCTCCCACACATCTTCTTCATTGATTTATCATGCAAGTGACATTGGAAGTGGTCTTAGTGCATTTTCTTAGAGGTTGAGCATCTTGTGGCACTAGAGATCATGTGAGTTGTGGGATTGCTTATTACTCTTGATGGTTGCTGCCACCTAGAAATCTTGGAGTAGCTTAGGAGTCTTGGTATGAGTCATGGCCACTCCCGTATCTCAAGGGTTCTTGGGCTTATTCCCTGGTAGAGAACCAAAAGCCACTCTAGTAAATTGCTCACAAAGTTGAGTGACCTCAGCTTGTGTAGTTTATTTCTAACGATGCCTTAGTGTACGGCTAGGCTTGTAATGCCCAATAGCTTCTGAACCACCAAGTCAACCAGCCTTCACAACAAGGGACTAGCTTGCTAGCAAGTAAGTGAACCTCATTATAAAGATTGTGTGTCAATTGTCTCATTAGAATTCTCTTGGTATTCTTTTGATTGTCACTTGTCAGTTTGGTGTAAGGCCTCTACCACCCTCTTGTATTTACATTATTATTTACTTGTGTAGTGGTAGTTCTAGTTGAAATAGTGTAGCTTAGTGGAGTAAGTAGTTGTTCAATTTAGTTAGCTCACTAGTCTCTAGTTGTTAAAGTACAGACATAGCTCGTGTGTGCCTAGTGATTGACTACAATTGTGATTTAGGTAGCTTGCTTATTTGATTAGAGCTAGAGAAAAATTGCATTACACCATTTGTGATACTAATCAAATTGCTCTAGTGATTTGTAGAGATTTTTACTAGGCTATTCACCCTCCTCTAGTTGTTTAGGACATTACAAAAAGGCAAAAAACTCACTCTATCCATTTTTGCTTGAGGCACGGGGCCTTGGCCAAGACAAGGGATTCTTGGCCCAAGGGGAGCCCTAGCTAAGCCACACATAGTTGTCCCAACTCCAAATAAGGGTGAACACTTGCCCTAACCAAGCTAGAAGCTAGCTTGAGAATATGTACCATGCTAAGAGCCTGACTTGTGCAAAAGAACTACATTGTCATCCCATTCCTTAGCTGTGAGGCACTATCAGGTACTCCCTTAACATGGTCATGCTTAGGGCGTGACACATTAGGATAAGGAAGTCCTTGAAGCTCACGATGGTGTGCAAAAGAAGAAAGGAGAAGGTTCACCTAGGGAAGGCACCACTATGGCAGAGAACACCTGGTAGTCAACACTAGGCTATAGCAGGGGTGTTAGGGAGTGGTTGTGGTTCTATCGACCCCTAGCTACAAGACAAATAAGGATTGGTGGTGCTAGGAATAAGAAGAAGACCAAAGCCTAGGGTGAGAATCCTGAGGTAGACAACCATTCACTTTGTAACCCAATGGCCTCCCTGTTATATAAGGGAAGGCATGGGTTCCTATAGAAGGTATCTGATCATTAGAACATAGACAAGGTGACTCCACTTTGACAAAACCCAAGATCAGGACAATGCTACCCTCTACATCTCTCTCTCTCTCTCTCTTGATTCCTCAATTCTAAGAACTCTTGTTTAAGCATTCCTAACATGAAGAGCACCAAACTAGTAGACATAGGGCACCACAGGGACCAATGTCCCTTGACACACACCTTCCTTGATATACTCCTAGGGGTCAAGCTAGATTACAACTCTGACAAGGCTATTAGCAATTCTCTAGAGAGGGAGTGCTTTTTCTTCTATGGGAATAACTAGCCACTGATGAACTTGACATCATGCCCTCAAACCTGAGTTTTACTAGCCATGTCGCCTATCTTTGGGAGAAGGCTAAGAGCCTTAGTACTCGACAGGTAAACCTAGAGGCTGAGTGAGCCAAGATTTAAATGATGAAAGAGGAGATCGAGTGCAAGAGCACAAGGTTAATAACCACATGGGAGCTCCTAGCCTACTATGCCTTCCCCAGGCGATGATAACATGTCAGCTGCCACCTACCACCTAGGTGACATCTTTGACACATAAGACTCAAAGACCATTGAGAAGATCCAAGATGCCTTATGCTTCCTCATCATTGTCCTCAAGCAACAAGTAGAGAGCTTGGCATCCCATCATCACAATGTCACCTCAAGGTCATCCTAGCTGACGCTAACACTAGATAGGGATGGCTCTGACACACACACTCCCTAAGGTGGTGGTGATGGCGATAAATCCATGAACAAATCTAGCTAGCTAAGGATGAGAGGAGCCAAGCCCAGTACAAGTAGCAAGGAAAGCCTGACTCAAGTTGATCGCCTATGCACGACTAGATTAGAGAAGACCAAGGCATGTGGGACACCCTCAAGGAAATGTGGCATGCTCGAGCCAAGTCATCATCCCTACACCTTGACTAAGGAGAGGGAAGCCTAAACTAGGATCACATTGGCCCCTTGGCATTTGGGACTAGGTTACAGGCGGCTCACTACCTAAAGCACTTGTGCCTAACCCACTTTGGTAAGCACAATGGGGAGATCAACCCCAACCAGTGGCTTAAGGACAACTAGGCTCACAATGAGGGCCAAAGGGGTGAACCATGACTTCACAGTCTAGTACCTCCCGCTTGAAAGGTCCAAATGGCTAGAGGGGGGTGAATAGC
>Ga0182004_10000900_pt1 | contig 20236 bp, 15 predicted proteins | sample Sormic07211540_1_FD_120479 | JGI IMG/M metagenome (GOLD analysis project Ga0182004, IMG submission 120479) | Endophyte microbial communities from Sorghum bicolor roots, Mead, Nebraska, USA - 072115-40_1 MetaG | ecosystem: Host-associated > Plants > Roots > Unclassified | place: USA: Nebraska...
GTGGTAAGGAGGGGAGGGTGTTATCTTTCCCCATAAATTTGGTGGGCAAAAAAAACTAACCCCCGGGGGGGGGGGGGCCCCCCCCCCCCCCCTGGCGCCAAGGTACCATGCTTCAAACCCGGGTGCGATGGGAGTTTCAATGACTCCATGAACTCAACACTTAAATCATCTTGACCAGTAAACTTTCTTAGAATTGCCAGAGTGACATGTTTTTTTGGGATGGAAGGAGTACTTGGCAGGGTACAGATACTTAGGGCAAAATTGTCTGCTGCATGAATATTAATCTACATGTCACCATAGATAGACACTTAAGAAATAGTAGTCCTATACTTTATCCCACTTAAGTTAAAATTTAGAATGTGTACCACAGTAGCAGTCAAGGATACAAAGTATTCGCCATCAACAAACTTATAAAATTAGTAGGGTGGAAAAGAAAAAACAATCAAACATGATGACTGACAAATAAGAAAATTAAAATTACTAAAGAAGTAGTCAAATATAGCATCCTAAAAGGCAGAAAAGAGAACCTGCAGAAAGCTAGGCCATATGTAGCGGCTCTCAGCAATGTTCGCTGGCGTGAAACATCAAACTCATGGCCAGCAGCGTCAATGCAAGCCTCAATTGCCTCAGGCAATGAAGATGATATTAGTTGATAGTTGTCATAAGCCTGCAAGTGTGAAATATTGTTAATGTTCACAAGATAAGATGAGATTAATATCCCAAATGACTACAAGTATTTCTATGGTACTCGTCTACTTGAGATATTGACAGACTCTGAAATAATTTGCAAGTAGCATGTGTGGAAGGCAATAAGGTGAAGCATAAGCAAACAGGTCAAGCTAATAAGCTTACTATAGATACATACGGTCTACCAAGCTGAAAATATGATATGTAGAATCATTAATGTTGTACGACCTGCATTGCTACCAACTAACTTGTGCAATAAAACTTTGATGTTGCTGTGGTCTACCATTGAAAACCAATTTCAACTATGAGTAAAAACAGAAGTGAACAATGAGTAGAAAAAAGCGTCAGAAGGAGTCACTTCCCAATTTGTTTAGCATTTTGTGTGGGAATAGCCATTAAGGCCAAACCAGTTGGCAATCCATATTTTGAGGCCATGTAAAGTGGTTTCTTCCAGTTTTATTATGTTTGTTTAGCGATCTTGTGTGTGTGAACATACAAAACGGTCAAAGGAGAGTATTATCTTGATAATAACAGAAATTAACAACTGAGGCATTTCCTAACTTCTTTTCAGCGTATCTAGAACAACTTAGAATCGTAGCTCATACAACATGCATTTAGTGGATAAAATGTAGCATGCAAAAGGTCTAATCACTAAGCTAGCAACAAGTGTGCAGATGTATACTAGTACTCCTATAAGACAAAGTACAACGATGAAATGATGTTTACCTCCATTCATAATTTAATCACATGGGAAAAGGAGCTAAAAAAGTTCCTTGGATTATAGAAAGTACCTTTGCACTTTGCCTGTCATAGTGATCACGAGCATCATACAGTAATGCCGCTGGAGACATGCTTCCAATGCCAAAAATTAATGTAGTAGAGTCCGGCACTCGGTGTAGAAATTCCATACTTGAGTTAGAGAGGATTCTTACACCATCGCACTCAGGAATCAGTTTTATGGGTTCATCATAATTATATTGGACAGGATCTCCATTTGGACCAACCATCAACAGCACCTCAGGCCAGTATACGAGTACACTGTCTAGTCCACACCAAGCTATTTGCTCTGGTGGCAGTGCAGACTACAAGATAGCCAAAAGAGAAGAAAAGGCAGTTAACAATGAACAAATGTACAAGACAGTGCTAAAAAACAACATAAAGGGCAGAAGCATATCTAATCTAGAGTACAATTCAGTAACTCTTTCTCTACTGCTTAAAATGCAGAGATGAAGTTCCAAATGAAGACAAAGCAAAAGAGCAAAACCAAAAAACAAAAGAGAAAAGTTCCAAGTACAGTTATATTTCTCTTTTGTTAGGGAGCTGTTAGATGCTGGGTATAAAGGAGGCACCGAGCACCTACATGCTCTATTCTAGAGCAGAGGTTGGGATTTGGGAACTGAAAGTTCAAGTGGTAGCAATATCCACAGCCAAATAAACACACTGTTCATCATAGACAGAGCTATCTGTTTACTAAAGTCCAACAGTGATCAATCAACAAGAGACATAACTAAAACTGTTGCTTCTCAGGAACAAGACTGCAAAACATAAATTAGCCAAAAAAAAAACACATTCAGTGCCATTTTTATGTAGGAACAATCATCAGTCAGAACCTCCCTCAGCTACAATGCAAACTAATCTAAATGGCTTGATATTATATATTTTCAGAGTTAGATCTAGCAATTCATGCTTGGAAGCTCAACAAAAGCACTAAGTAAGCTCAGACATAGATAGCACAGTGCAGTAGAGCCAAATAACTTACATCGCACTCATACTCGAATATGATCCTAGAGAAATCAGTGGGGATCACGAGAAGGCGCCCATCATGTGCAAACGCTGCAAGAAGCTTGCCATTGGGTGACACTGCCATCTTCTGCACGGGTCCAATCTCCAGCTCCACCCCAAGCACCTGTACGCCATCCTCGTCAACCGCAATGACCCGGTCGCCAACCGCAAGCAATACTTCTGGGCTCCCCGACATGACAAACTGTGGCTCCACCACGGCCATACACAGAACATGCTCCTCGTCACCGATGTCTGGGTCGGCGAGGTCACGGGGGTGAGGGTCGTCGGCCTCGATGTCAGTGGCCACCACGACGCGGTTGTCTTCCGTGAGGATGGCTACACCACCGCCCCAGAATTGAGCATCGGCGACGCCACCTGAGTCCGGCGGGAGCAGGGGAACCGGACTGGAGCTAGGGCTGGGTTGCAGATCGGGGAGGCGGAAGCGGAGGAGCGAGCCGTCGGAGAGGAGCGCGAGGAGGCTGAGGGAGCTGGAGAAGGCGAGCGAGTGGAGGCGCGGGAGAAGGGGTGGCCAGGGCGCGGAGGCAATTGGGTGGGCGGAGGAGGAGAAGAGGAGGAGGCGCCGGCGGGAGGGCTCGGAGTGGAGCTGCACGATCTTAGAGTCGTCGCGGACGGCAGCGATCGGGCCTCCAAAGGGCGCGGCGGCGACGATGTGGGTGGACAGGTCGAGGCGACCGATCACAGCACCGCCGACGCCGGAGGAGGACGAGGTCGCGCCGGCCGCAGCTGGGGCGGACCACGGGAGCGGGGAGTAGAGCGTGAGTCGGCGGTAGAAGCGGTCGGAGAGAAGGTCCCACTCCGCCGCAATGGAGACGGAGGAGGACATCGCCGGGCAGACGTGGGGTCGGTCGCCGGCGGCGAGGCGAGGCGAGGCGGGAGCGCGGCCGGATCGCCGGGCTGGGTGAAAGAGGTGGACTCGGGGATCGAGGTACGGTGGCTTGGGCGCTGACGTGTAGGAACCGGGCGTGGCCGGGGTTCGCTTCGCGGCCCAGTAGTGCTGGCAGGTGGGCCTAGTCCAGCCCATTCTGATGATGAACTCATCATGGTCGTGGTGGAAGACTGGAAGTGGACTCATGTCGACGACAAGGCCGGAGTCGAAGAATTTTGCAGGTTTTTGGCGTGCCCTTTGCCTTGTTTATTTCTAAAAAATTTTACAAAATAGAAATAGTAGCACTTTTGTTTGTATTTGACAAATACTGTTCAATTATGGACTAACTAGGCTCAAAAGATTCGTCTCGTCAATTTCGACCAAACTGTGCAATTAGTTTTTATTTTCATCTATATTTAATACTTCATGCATACGTTTAAAGATTCGATGTGACGGGGAATCTGAAAAATTTTGCAAAATTTTGGGAAACTAAACAAGGCCTACCAAAGCCTATGCACACAAGTAGCCATTACAATCAGTGCGTGTGACAGAAAAGCAGCTATGATCTAATGCTAGTTAAGAATCATTTAGAGGAACAACATGTTTTCTAGATACCTAAGGGAAAGGTCATGGTTGCCTTTCTAACTACGAAGTATATGTAGGTTAAAGCACTCCAGCCAAAAAGAGCTCTTCTTCGACGTTCACGGGTGGAGCAGTTTTTTTCTTTTTTTTTTTTTGCTACAAACAACTCGGCTAGAAGAATGTTTAGTTCAGCAACTCACGTAGATAAAAAGTGTACAATGGTCATAATATCTTTATTACTTTTTTTCTCTTTTCTTTATTTACTTTTCTCTTTCCCTGTTTCTTCTGCCCCATCTTCTCTCTTTCTCTTTTCCTTTGTCCACTCATGCTACGTCCCTCTGAGTCGTCCATTTTGCCTAGCTTATTTTGCCTCCAATGCCCCAATGACGCCTTGTACACCTCCATCCACTTCCGCCCCTGCATCTCCATCTGCTTCAATTTGCACCTCACTCGCGTGGAACTAGGGCATTTTGGGTAGGACCTACATGAAGAGTGGAGAAACCAATTTTTCTTAGCTCCCACGAAAGCTTCCTCCTCCAAAGAGCATGAATCGTTGGTGGAGGCCCATGGTGTGGAGCCCTTTGACCCTGTTTGGTCGGCAGAATTCATAAGTTGTGCGTGAAGTGGCTCCGAGAATGCTACCAAACAGGATCTATATACATCAAAGATTTCACTTTTGATAATAAACACTATGATACACAAACAATAAGGTAAACCATATATGGTTAGTTGTGTGCCACATGTATATCCTTCGATCCTAAATATTGTTGTACATTAGTTATCAAAATACGCATACAATTTCTAGCACAACTCAGTGTATACTCTCCGCACGTACTTCACTTATGTGTCATAATAATCAGCACTTTGTTGACTTTTTTTTGTTTTTTAATAACAACCATCCTTTAGTTTTGTTAGACAGTGAGACGTATGTGGTGACTTTATCAATGACATGATTTATTGGCTTAGTACTTTAGAGAGACGCATAAGAGTAGGATGTGTGTGCGTGTTCATATGAGTGAGTGTGTGTGCATGTAAGTATTTACATTTGTACAGTGATTTGTAAAAAAAATGTATCTGTTCTACCATCAACAATATGTGAACTATGGCCTTGTTTAGTTTGGGAAAAATTTTAGATTTCGCTACTGTAGCACTTTCGTTTGTTTGTGGCAAATATTATTCAATCATAGACTAACTAGGATCAAAAGATTTGTCTCGCGATTTACAGGTAAACTGCATAATTAGTTTTTGTTTTCGTCTATATTTAATGCTTCATGCATGTGCCGCAAGATTCGATGTGACGGGGAATCTTGAAAACTTTTGGAAACTAAACAAGGCCTATGTCTTGCTCTACAACTTCTCTTACAACATAACCTCAAGCTATATGGTCTAAACTTTGTATATCATCTTACATGTTGATGTACCATTCACTTATGTGTCATGCTTTGCGATTAATGGACTTATCAGCTTTGTTAATGTCGGTACGATAATGCCCCACTATTGACCTTGATGGTATAAGACTCATCATTTTTTATCTTTACTCGTCTAGTTCCATCAACCATTACTTTGAGAAAAATTCTTAACTACTATTGAATTTCTTTCGGTATCCCATATACCACTAAAAAGTTTTGAGTCCCCTAATTTCCATCCACCTTAACTTTCTTGTTATACTTGCCACTTTTGCCCACTTCCATTCACTTTGGACTCACATGGTAGCTTGGGTTTGTGTAAAAGGTCAAAACTACTGATTTACTCTTCTTTTATGTTTATTTGTTCCCTCCTTTATGGCCAAAATTGTATCCCTATACCAAGAGTGGGGTGAATTACATGTCTAATATAAACTTAAAATTAATGTCGAATGTAAATTTAAAACCTAAAACTCACTACAAAAATCTTTAACTACTCTAGCATGATACACACTTAAGGTTTCTAGTGCGCTTTGACTTACCCTCAAACCAGAAAAGTTTTGCCAGCTAGAGCCAATTCTATTAACTAGTCTATAGCTAATCTAAGAAGGTAAAGGCCACACAAGAACTCAAGTAAGATATGGTGGACTCCTAGAGGCAGAGTATGCTAAAACTATATATATAGCCACGTTTTTGGTCATGGATAACCCTGTGTGCTATACTCAGAATAGTGTGAATTGTTGCTTTCTTCTCTCGCACCTAATGGATTAAGGTTCAGCTCGAGGCCGCTAAGATGAGAAGAGAAGGGAGCTCTTCTCATCACTTAGTGAGCGAGACGAACATATGAGTATAGAAGTATGGTGATGTTCATGTGAGTCGATGTTGAGAAGAGGTGTGAGAACCTAGATCCTCGGATGGATTTAGGGTTTAGAGATGATTCATGGATGAAATCTCACTATTTTTGTTACTATTTATTTACACAACCCATTGTCTCGAATATTATGATCGCTAGATCCCTTAGATATAGATCATGTTTGGCATAGATCTAGCTCTAGAAAATCTTGGATCTGGAGCTATAGACATTGCTCTTTGGATGTGGAGACATTGCCAAGCATCTCTAGTTCTCTACTACCATGTTTTGGTGGACGTTATTTTCTGTTTTTAATCGATTTATATTTATGGATTCGATCTCATAGTTTGTGGTAGGTTATATCCAAATGACTTTGATTTATGTAATAAAATGAGCTGTAATGCTATGTATGGATATGATAGTTTTTCATTCATGGGACTATTACAATTGTGTAGAGCTTGAGATTTTTATTGAGGAAATTGTAGTTAGTTTCAATAACCGAAGCGAAGATGGTACACTCCATTGGTTTTTTTTTTGAAAGGAGGCAGGTTGTGTTTTTCAATACCTTTGTTAGGTCCTGCTGCATTGCTCCGTAGGCCAGTGGTGTTTAGGTCATGGTATTAGTGTGCGAGTCCACGAATAAACTAGTACAACATGGATGGTTAAGCTTTTGAGTGCCTTTTGCTTTCCCTTCACATAGAGGAAATTCAGCAACGGTGGTTGGCATATCAAATCGCCTCAACGTCTTTGGGATATGCAGAGAAAAGGTCAACTGACGCAATGACAAAAGGGCTATACTCATCGGCAACTGAATCGATGGGACTTGCAAGCAAGAGTCTCAGCTAACTCGAGACCTCAAGTTTCTGATTCAGTGTATGCAGGCATGCAGCATGGAGGCTCGGTATAAGTCAACTTTTTTTTTGACGATTTTAGTATTGAGAGATTCGAGAGCAGAGAGATTGTAATAGGACCGTGTAGTTTACAGCGACAAATTACCATGTCTTCATAAGATAATACAGTTTCTAGAAAACATGGTTGGTAGATTTGTTCTGCAAAGCAGTGGACAAGTAGATTTATAAAAGGAAACATCTCGTTCTCTTAATTAACAAATCCTTTGTAACGTTCCTTTTTTGCCTGTTTTTTTTTTTTTTGTGTAGGGATAAAGCAAAATGAATCTCTCCTCTTTCTAAACAGATCTCGTGTCACTTCATGCAAAAGATATACTAAACATTGCATTGTATGTTTATCCTATTGGACAAAAATAAATAAAATGTGGTGAAAAAGTTTGGGGAATAAAGGCGCATTTCCGGCGGGAAATAATTAGGTGCACCACACAAGGATATGCCATCAGCGCAACTAATTACATGTCACAGGTAATTAGAGAAATTAGGACAATGGAAGAAAGAACATGCTGACTTCATTGCTTAAGTTTATGCATGCTACTGCCAGCTGAAACAGATCGATTTGATTATTAGACGAATGGATGGCTTGTGAGCTTTTGAGGTGCATGATTACTAGCTTGTAGAGTTGTGATTGTACTGCTACAAATTGCTTACAGTATCTCATACTAATTTCTTGCCGGCAGATGGTTACAGACTCACAGGCACCACATGCTAATCAGGAGCCACTGATGCGATCCTGCACCCGGTTTGGGCACTGAAGCACTTACTGTCCAGTTTATTTTGAGCCGAGGTCCCAAGCAGGAACCGATGGAATTCCGGTGGAGCTCATCAGATCATTGGTGAATTGCGGTTGTTGGAAAGGAGATCGCAGCCATCATTATGCTTCAAATGAACTGCATTTCCAAATCCATTAGATACGTAGCTCGCTGCCTAGCCTGCTAGCTACTTACTGGCTTATATTCGAAGAAAGTAAGTAGGTGATCAATCGTCTGTGGAGGATGCATCAGTGCTTGCAACGACTTGTTGGGCTCAACTGTATCAGTTTCTGGTTCTGCAACCACATGCTGGTATCAACTGCCTCTGTTTGTGTACACCATACTGCAAGATTGCACGTTTTCAGAATATTTTATTCTTCAGATTCAGAAGTAGGAGCAACTGATAGAACTCTGTGGTGCTGATCAGTGTTGTTGCTGAGAAGAAACATCCACAGCAGCATGAATACATGATGGTGGTATGGAGACCAAAGGCTGCCACAGTTGCATGCATAACTGATAACTCAACCTTTCTCTGCTGGTCTGGTATCGTCACTGGATTTCCATGGACAAACCGAGCATTGGTCCAGGATGCAGCAGGATCTAATGAGTGAGACTGCTGCTGCACAAGTAGCAACTCATAGCATGCCTGTCATTTGGAATTTCGGTCTCCTCGTGAGTGTATAATTTGGACACCGTGTGACAGGATTTCAAGAGCATTATCTCATTGTTTATCGGTACCACCTGTCGGGTTACGAAGGCATGGGCAAAGGTTGGGAAATTATTTTGTTTGGGAGAATAAAATAAAAGTATAAAATGGCTTATCATTATGAGAGTGTTGGTTAAATTTCTGTCGTTATTACTATTATCGCTTTAATTATCTCCCTCGAAAAGCTCATCATTGGCAATCTCGGGGTTAAATATTCAGAGGGAAAGGGTGGCATGGTCCAGTTTGGTTACACATTTTTAAACTGAAAAAGGACTGTTCGCTCCATTACAAGGTGGTTATCCAAAAGGCAATAGCATCACACATTTTTCACTCGTAGAGTTAGACCTACAAGCTACAAGCCTACAACCTTGCAAGTTTCAGTGCTTATTAAAGGGTACGTACAATTTGCGTTAATGTAACTGACTGAGCAAAATGCACAATATATATGTTCCAAACCTCCAAAGTTCTGTATATTCAGCAGATGGTGCAGAGTGAATGAGTGATGCTATCTAGAACAGTCTAGGTTTCGCCTAGGACGAGTAAGCGTTAAGAACAATCAGTTAGTCCCATTAACGGTAATGGATGTAAGATTCGGAAATGATAAAGACCTGTCACATCATCTTGGTAATACAGTTACCACACGTTGGACATAAATAAGTCACATTTCTGCATCAAGAAACCTATATAATTTTATAAACGGCACATTGCTCTGTACTGTTTCATGACCATCATAGTATTATTTCTGCAGTCTTGCTAGTATACTGAAACCTTAATAGCGCCCAAACAATGGAAGCAAAAGCAATCCATAGGTAGATTCAGAAAAAAAAAGGAAATTCTCCAGGTTGAGATGACAAGGACTCGTTAACAGAATCTCCCATTAGTAACGACTACTAGCTTTGCGGACTCTTACGCCAAATCTGCCGAGCCCTGTCACCTTTGCCTAATCTTCTGTGCTCAACGAATCAGGGAGAATCACATGAACCAAAGCGACAGCAACTCCAGATCTGAGTTATAGCTAGCCAGGAGCAGGGGGTATCTTGGATAAGCCCATGCATGAACACCAAAAGATGGGACATGGAGTTGGTGAGAGGGGAGCAATGGCACATTACTGGCAAGTCCAGTATCCTGGCACCGACGGGCACCGGGCGCCGGGAACAGCTGGGCGGCACTTGAGCTGCGAGCACCCAAACAAACCAAACCGTGTGCGTTTCAGCTGGAGGCGCACACGACGGAGAGAGAGCAAACGAGCGATCACTTCCTTGCCGTGTCCGGCGTCCCGCACCACTGCACCGCGCCGCACCGGACTACCACACAGGAAAAGCCAGCCTCTCCTCCTCGTCGCCCTACCACACCATCATCACACCTCGGGCAGGGCTGTAAAAGGCTCGGCGAAATGCGCTCAAAAGGCCTTGTCCCTCCTCCCATTTCGCACCGTCCCCGGCGCGGTCGGTCCCCCCACGCACGCAGAGCTACCGGAGAGCGCACCATAATATATTGCAGGGCACCGAGCAAAAGGGAAGCGAGCTTCTTCCATGATCATCATACCATACCAAAACCTTCCACAAGCCACAACAGGGCCTGTGTGCTCCGTCCAGCTCGCTGTTGCTTTTGTTCATTTTCAGATTGCTTTGTTTTGTTTCCCTGATCCTGCTATACTGGGGCTCTAGAGCGTTTGCAAGGCAAAGGAGCATTTCAGAAGTTTGGAAGAAAAGGATGCATCTGAAGTTTGAGGTGGCATGAGTGGAGAGTGGAAGACAGAGATACAGGTTCAGCTTGCAGCTCCTTTTCTCGACTTCTCCTGCCATTGTTCAGTACAGGCAACAGGCGTTTGTATTTGTGCCTTCTGAGGGGGTGGTCAAATTGGTTAGCACAAATGCTACAGCCTGGGAGACGAAGGCTTCTCCTTCTGTGCGCAAGCCTTGTGTTTCTTTCACTTCTTGTACCATCCAATGGCGCATCGAATTCCACGGAGAATCTCAGTGAGAGCCGCAACAAGACCAGTCATACTTTGGAGGTAACCACTAACCAGAGTTAATTACCGGAGTTCATCTTTAGGTCTTCCAGTTACACACTAGGATTTCTGGCTCTGAGTCATATTGGGAAGCACAAACCTTCGTTACTGATTGCACAGGTTGCTTTTCTTCCAGGTGACACCGAAAGTATCGTTTCAGCTCAAGCTACACGCATTGTTCCACTGGTCTTCGTTTGGTTTCTTGATGCCTCTAGGAATAATACTAGTTAGAATGTCAAGCAAATGTCACAATGGAAGATGCATCAGAGCTCTCTTCTACTGCCATGCCATTTCACAGGTTTCCATCTTCTACGTGGCATAATATTTCCTTACAAATCATTCTGTTTTACTGTTTCTTATTATAGAGCATCAGAATATAAACATTATGTACTCAACTGAATTTGCAGACTGTGGCTGTCCTCCTTGCTACCGGCGGTGCTGTTCTGTCACTGATGAACTTCGAAAACTCCTTCAGTAACAGTCACCAAAGGGTGGGACTGGCACTATATGGAGTCATGTGGCTTCAGCCAATTATCGGTTTCTTCAGGCCAGAAAGGTAGAAGGAAATAACTTTCCATTTTATATTTCCAACAAAGCTTATACCTACACCATTTCCTTACTCACATTTCTGCAGAGGCGTTAAGGTGAGGAGCCTGTGGTATTTCTTCCATTGGCTCCTCGGAATCTCAATCTGCGCCACGGGGATCGTGAATGTCTACATTGGCCTCCGCACCTACCATGAGAGGACCACCAAGAGCGTGAAGCTCTGGACCGGCCTCCTCACGGTTGAGGTCACCTTCCTGGTTTTCTTCTACCTCATGATAGACAGATGGAGCTACATGATGAAGCAAGGCCACGCCACTGTTGAGCAGCTAAGGCCAACCGATAATCGCAGAACCTATCCGACCACTCTTCGGAAGGAGCTGGCTCTGGTGCAGGAGTGAATCTCCAAATAGAAAGGCAGTGCATGAAGGCGAGGTGCTTTCAGATTTGCTGAAGAAGATGGTAAATGCTCTAATGGTTTGGTGACTTGTTTGCTTTGAGAGGTGTGATGTTCTTTAGAAACATGTGAGAGTGTGCATTCCAGAATATATATTGTACAGCTTTTTACAGTTGAATTGAGAATGCAGAGGATCGGAGCCTCTGGTGTTGAAACTTAGCATGTCGCCTTTTGATTTAGTTTGCATGATACTGCCATGTTTTCAGGACGAAATGATCAGAACTGTGCTTAGTGTCCATGTTCCATAGACACATACATTTTTTCCCCAGGTTTGCCACACATCAGAAGTGTAGGATATGTGAAATTTCACTGTGCTAAAGACAGGAAGATAACACCTTAAAAAATTGTAACACATGGCATCTTTTTATCGATACAGTTGCACCTCTATATAACTCTATCCTTAATTCCTTATCTGTATTGGTATTCAGTATTCTGCATTTCGTACTGACCCCACATACAAAATATTGCTATGTATATACGATTATATATATACAGTCCTAGTATTGCAGAGCAAAAGCATGTTCCTATATGCCAGTCTGGAGATAATAACTAGTTAAATAACACACATCTTCTTATCATGGAAAGAGCTGGACATAACCAGTTATGACAGCAATAGCTAGAATGGCGAAAGGCGGGACGAGCACAAACGCCCCAACAGTCGCGAAGAACACCGAGTCATTCCGCCCACTGACCTGGGTAAGCAGGGCCTGCCTCTTGATGTTCCTCCTCTGTGACACGGTGAGTTTGTTGAGGCTCTTCAGGCCTTCCTTCAGCTTCCTGCCCAGTGGGAGGGTGAACTCGTCGACCACCTTACCATTGGCTAGTGCTGACAATTGCTGACGGATAGTAGCACGCTGACGCGATTCTGTAGGCACGCCATTCTCTAAGCCTGATGAGCAGTTGTCATAAGAATTGATTTGGATCAGGTATGACACCAAAGAATTATAATCTTGTGTGCAATATATGCTTACCAGCAATGCCATCAGGTGTAGGGGACGTCAGTTGTTCCAGGAGGTCCAGCTGTGCACGGGCCGAAGAAACTTCAGAACACAACATGGTAACATTAGCCACTTCATTCAGTAAATCAAAACGGCAATTGACATACTTCAAACATCTGACATTAGTAAGTCGCAGCAATAACCGCACTGCAAACATCTGTCACTTTGCTGATGTGTTTTTTTTTTCATCTCAAAATATAGCTTTGAATGGCCAAGGAAATGAATTCATATTCGATGAGTAGCACGATCTCTACTCTTGAATTCACATTATTTCTTCAGTACATCGTTAATAGCAAAATCTCATATTCTAAAAAAACTAGCAAGGTGACTCGCGCAAATAGAACAGGTAGCTAGGATTTTTTATTGTAGATATTAGATGATTTTACGTTATTTATTTTTTTGAAAAAAATTGCTTATTTATTTTGATGGTAATTATTTTCTCTTGATGCTTCCCAAATACAACATCAACCAAATCTTTGCTCAAAGGTTTCCCCTCTTCCTTTTTATTTCACTCATATCTAGTGCCCAAATGCAATTTTTGCTATGGTGAGGTGCTGGTATCCTTCAGTTATTTGGTTAGCTCAATAAAACTGTTGGCTAAATGTTCGAGAAAAAAATTGTTGCCTAAATCTCTAACGATATTTAATATTCTTTGGCCCTCTTATAAATTTAAATTTTGATGTACCTAGCTCACATATTTGTAGTTGCCCAAACAGCAAGGAAGAAGGAAGGATTCAAAGACCATAATATTTCGTTTATTATTTATTTTCTATGTTTATAAGAAAAATGGAAAGATACTCACGAAACGAAAAATAACATGCAAAATAGTCACAGAATAGGCAGGAAAAAAACAGATGGGAGATAGTTCGTAGAAGGAGAACATATTCTTTTACTTTTTAATTAATCTCAGAATTTTTTAATGTTTATTAAAAAATTGGAAGATACTAAAGAAACAAAAAAATAGTCATGGAATGGGAACCGAAAAAAAAAACGACGGGGGAGATAGTCTGTATAAAGAAAAGGAAAGAAAACTGGGGGAAAAAGTCACGGAAAGGGGAAAAGGGGGAAAAGGTGAAACGGTTACGAAAAGGGAAAAAGGAGAAAACATTCACAATTTTTTATGAACTTTTTGGTTAAATATAGACTGTCATAATCCAATGGTGTCTTTTTCGATTAATCTCATAATTTGTAGACAGAGGAACGTCAGAGCTTCTTTTGATTCTGTTGTACTATTAACATAATAGAAGTTATGATTCCATACAATTGAAAGAAAACGTATATTCAGATTTCCAATATCCTCACGTTGTGTTCAACTTCAACGTGTGATACAAACAGAGCTGTACTTGCAAGCTTTCAGGCTTTCATTTGCTCTCTTCAAAGGAAACAGAATTCATACTGAGGCACTGGTGTACTCATGTCGGCACGCTATATAGAACTTATAAAAGTACGTCGAGCATGGAAACACTTTTATCAAGTGTAAATTAATATCCTATCTTCTATGCAGACCATGCTAAGCAGTAAGCACAGATTACTGCAATCAAACGACAAGTTGAGTGCAAGAAGTACCTGCAACATTGGGTTCCTGTGTAGCCCCTTCCTGTCGCGCGGTCGCCCTGCAGCAACCGAGTCCGAGTGACCTCTGGGCGGGGGCGACGGAAGCCTTGAGGTTGAGGGGGACCCTGCCGTTCTTCACCCCCACCGCCGCCGCCGCCGCGGCGTCCACGGCCTGGAGCCTCGTGGCGGAGGAGGAAGGGGAGAAGCTGCACGCCATGGAATCGAAAATAGGATCGATGAACGCGCTCAGACCGCTGCCGCAGGTTGCCACGAAGAGACGACTAGAGACTACAGAGACCGAAGAACGCTGAAGGGAGTAGAATAGAAAGAGTATTTAGTTCCTCGTGGGCTATATTATCGAATTAAATTCCCCCCATTTTTAGCGTCACCGGTGGCGCCGCCTGTCTCCGCCACAGAAATGCCCGTGGCCGGCGAGCGGAGAGTTGGCACGGCCGCGGCGCCACCACATGTTCGAGCTCCCCGTTGGATCTAGCGGACGGCGGGGCCACGAAATATTTCTCTGGAACGACCACCGTCCTTCTCGATTGGATGCGCCAAGTGGGCCTAAAATCGACCGAAAAGCTGCGGCCCAACTAATATTTGCTCGCTCGCTCGCTCGCTTTAGGACTTCAGAAGCCACCAGCCCAGCCCATACCGACCTCTCTCTCTCCCTTTCCCCACCGGTTCGTTCCTCTCCCCTGCCGGCCGACGAACCCACGGCACCGCGGCGATGTCGTTGCCGGCAGCGACCGCGCCGTCCTCCTCGGGCGCGACGCAGCCCCAGCCCCAACCCAAGGAGCAGCAGGGAGGCTCGAGGGAGCGGCGGATGGAGTCGCTGGGGTGGCTGACGGAGTCGGCGGTGATGCCGAAGAAGCACAAGGCCATCGAGGGCGTCGGTGCCGCCTCCATCCTCGACCTCAAGGCCCAGCTCTACCGCACCCAGGAGGAGGCCCGGAACCCCACCGCTCCCGGCGCCGTCACGGCCGCTGCTTCTGGTGGGGAGTTTCGCCGCGCAAAGATACGCTCCGGACCCGCCGACCCCCTCGGGGCCAAGAACTCCGGCGTTGAAGCCCGGGCCTACAAGTATGTTGTTCGTCAGCTCTTTGTATAGATTTGCAGTCAGTTGGTGCAGATGTTGTATGACTATTTGATTGTAGTTTTGGGTGGAATTGATTAACCTGTGGCGATCTCTTGGTTTAGGAATTCGATGCCCTAGATTAGATTGTTATTATGAGAGCTTTGGTAAAAGATGGGGAACAAATAGCCCCTTTCAGGATAAAAACATATCCGTAATTTATATCTGCAAGGACTTTAGAACCCCCCAAAACAATATTTGGTTGCATTTTGCAGTTTTTGCTTGCCAAAGATTTTATATGTAGCATATAGAAAACTAAGAAAATAAGTATTTCTTCATATCAGTATTAGATGCTTGTTACCTTGTCAACTTGTGTACTCCAATAGGATGGTCGAGCACTAATTAGCCTGATTACTCTCGGCAGCATGATGATTTCAGGCAATGTGATTCACATTATTTATTGAATGAGAACTGAACACTTTTTAAGAATTTCTTAGTAATAAACACACAGTCCAGTTTTTCTCTGGCAGTTTAGAACACCCTGTTCAGCTGGCCGGAAAAAACGGCTGATGCTGATTTGTTGTGTGAGAAAAATACTGTTATAAACTAAGGAGATAGAATGAAATATTTTATATCTTAAAAAAAAAACTGATGTCGTTCTCTTTCTCCGTTCCAGTTAACTGCTACCCTGGTCACAATTTTTTGTTGCTTTGCAGTTAAGCATTTCCATTCAACATAAGTCCTGTTGTTTTTTACTCGTTATACAGCATTTCCATCTGCCATAGTTTCAATGCAACTGTTTTTCCTTTTCTAATTTAGTTTTCAGTCTCATGTATCATAAGTCTTTTTGCATGGACTAAATGCCTCCTCTGTCATGTTTTTTTGGGGCACAGAGATAAGCTGGAGCTTAAAGCTGTGAAAGATGGTTCTGCAAGCTATGCTGCTCTAGAAAAGAAAGCAGAGTTGTATGAAAAATTATCCAGAGGCGAGCTACCTGATGAAGAAGACAAAGAGAAATACTGTGTGGATTTCTTCCAAAAAAGTTTCGATCGTGTTTATGATCCTCAGATGCCAGAGAGTAGCCACAGAGCCACTGATGCAGAGCCAGTAAATGATCATGAAGATTCTATGCCTAATGCGAAACCATTGGGCCTTGGCCGAGCAGGCACTACAATCGACAGAGATGAGCACAAGCGCTTTGTGAGGTACTGTTTTCTATGGGCACTATCTGCCTGACACTCTTATCACGTCATATTGCACGAAGCACTTCTATTTTTCCCTTTCTTATTTTATAGATGTAGAAATCAAAGTAATTTAACTTTCTCTAGGACAGGTGAAGAATGAAATAAAAAATGGTATTATATTCCTAGCACCTGAGCTTCTCCTAGCACCTGACCATTTAGGGCATAGGCAGAGACAGCACGATGAATATGAATTGAGCTTTCATCATGAGCTATTGAGATTTTAGGTGTTGGGTTATTGTATACTAGTATGTCATCTGCAGCCCATTAGGGCGCATGAAACGGAGCAGCCCTACGCTATGCCAGTGCCAGCATATTTTCATGCTGTGAGGTACTGTTCATGGTGTTCTTAGGATTAAATTTGTTATTCAAAGATAAGATTAGATTGAGTTGGTTCCTTGATTTTAGAGATTGGTTTCTTAAAAGACAAGACACTCCATCCATATGAGGATGGGATTCTGGTTAATCAAGAAATGAACATATCTAGACTTTCTATCTCCCTCTCTGTCCCTGTCCTTGTGGTGCAGCTGCTGGGGATCGGCATAGTTGCACTGCTTGGATTAAGGGCCATATAATTTATGCCCTTGACATACTATCTTTTATGTTCAGTCACTTCAAATTGATCTGTTAGGTACCTAATTTGAAATTTCAAGCCAAAAAAACCCATGCATACCTATTTTTGATACTTGCTTGATATCAGAACAATAATTGTGACATGGTGAGATCAATGAACACTGAACCACATTGCCGCTAGTGATGTCAATATATCACTGAACTTCTTGGCTTCAGCGCATTTTTCCTCTCTTTGTAATATATTTTTTAACTTCTCGACTTTAACACCTTGTGACCTTTTGACTGTCTTGCACGACGGTACATCTACAGGGAAGTTCATGAGGAAGTAACTGAGGCAAGGCAGAAGGCCTCAACAGTAAGATCTCGACGACAAGAGCAGGATGCTGCTCGTAGAGAGAAACTCAGGCAAGCTTACCTGAAGAAACGGTTGGAGAAGTTGATTGCTGAAAAACAGGCCTCTTCAGCCAGTGATGACCTGCCCAGCTAGAGGTTGTATATGTCCTTGTATGTTCTTCCCAAGTAGCAGGCTAGCAGCTGTAATAGTCCCTGGTTTCATTTCATGCAATCATGGTACGGTTACTGCAAGTGTGTTTTGATCCAGTACAGTCAAATTCAGGAAATAGCGTTTGCAAGTACAGTTGCTGTTGGAGAATATTGTTGTACACAAATCTAGGCAATGGCATCATGATTTTCCGAGACATTCTCTAGACCATCAATCCATTTTTTTCAGCTTTATTCCCATTACATGTTTGGCTATTTTAGAGGATATATTCCCATTACGTTCGGTGTGTCTCCATTTTAGGCCTTGTTTGGATGTAGTGTGGTGTGTCTCCATTTTAGGCCTTGTTTAAATGTAGTCGGATTCGCATTGATCCACATGTGTTGGGGTGGATTGGAGTAGAATTTGAACTACCCTGATTCACTCCACATGTGACATGTGGATTGAGGTGAATACGATAACATCCAAACAAGGACTAGAATGGAGACAGGTTCTAATCTAATCGTCTGAAAGTTGAAAATTGATGTTGAACTACCCCAATCCACCCCCAACTGATGTTGTAGGCTCGCAGAGCTGTCTTGGTTCTAGTCGTCTGAAAGTTGAAAATAACTCACAAACGAGTGGAGGAAGAAGCAGGTTCTGTATTCCCTTTGATTGGATAAAAAGCTCATTCGCCCTTTCTGTGATTCTTCTCCAACTTGCTCAAAGCAATTCTTGCTGGTCTGCATGTCATGCCGCCTCCAAACTAGTATTCCTCTTCGCTATTAAAGCCGAGAAGCAAAAACCGCGGACCGCGACCTCACCGGAAAACGATGGCCAATGCACTGTCAGGCCAGAAAGCCGGCGAGGTCACGGCGACGCCGAATCCGTTCGAGTTCCATGTGTACGGCCCGCGACACCTGTCGTCTCCCAGCTGGTGGGATCTCCTCCGTTCGAGCTGGTCAGTTGCTCTCATTCACCTTCGTTTCTGCGATGGGCAAAACAATGTTCGCTGTTGTTAAAATTCATGCTTAAAAATACTGTTTGCTGATTTATCTTAAGAGAAAACACGATAAGACAAGCGAACGAGCTCAAAAGCTCTGTGTCACTCTTGGCCTTGGGTTTTCTCAGGAAAGATCCCAACTACCGGCGCATGGTGATCGCGTGCTTCATCCAGGGGGTGTACCTGCTGGAGCTGGACCGGCAGGACAAGCGCGACGAGCGCACGGGCCTCGCGCCGCAGTGGTGGCGCCACTTCATGTACAGGCTCTCCCAGACACTGGTCGACGAGCGCGACGGCTCCATCTACGGCGCCGTGCTCGAGTGGGACCGCCGGGCCCTGCTAGCCGGCTACGCGCCGTTCCGCCCCGCCGGCGCGCCGGCCGCCGTCGTGGCGCTCCGCGGCACGCTGCTGAGCGGGGCCACGTTCCGGCGCGACGTGGTGGACGACCTCCGGTTCCTGGCCTGGGACAGCCTCAAGGGCTCGGTGCGGTTCGCCGGCGCGCTGGCCGCGCTGCGGTCCGCGGCGCGCAGGCACGGCGCCGGGAGCGTGTGCGTGGGTGGGCACTCGCTGGGCGCCGGGTTCGCGCTCCAGGTGGGCAAGGCGCTGGCCAAGGAAGGCGTGCTCGTGGAGTGCCACGTGTTCAACCCGCCGTCCGTGTCGCTGGCCACCAGCCTCAGGGGCTTCGCGGAGACGGCCGGCGAGGTGTGGGGCCGCGTGCGCTCGTGGCTGCCCTACGTGGGCTCAGCTCCGGCTGCGGCTGCGGCTGCGGCTGCGACCCCGGCCGCGGCGGACGCGAAGGAAGTGACGCTGGAGGGCGCGGGGACGGCCAAGTGGCTGCCGCACCTGTACATCAACACCAACGACTACATCTGCTGCTACTACACGGACGCGGCGGCCGGGACGGCGACGGTGACGGCGAGAGGAGGAGGAGGAGGAGGAGGAGGGAGCGGGAGCAGTAAGGCTGCTGGAGGAGACGGTGGCATGGGAAAGCCGGGGCTGGCGAGGATGCTGACGGTGTCCAAGGGGCCGACCAGTTTCCTCGATGCGCACGGGCTGCAGCAGTGGTGGGCCGACGATGTGGAGCTGCAGGTGGCGCTCAACCACAGCAAACTCATCGACCGCCAGCTGAGGTCGCTCTATGCTGCGCAGCCGGCATCGCCGCAAGTGAGCCTGTAGGCTGTGTGCCTGTGTACAGCTGAGAAATAAAAAGCAACGCACCACTGCGGCTAGTATGAGTATGATCCTAGCTGTTGATGGATCGGTCATTGGTGAATGATGCTCCGCTGAGCGCACTGATGATGAGCGTTCCCAAGTACTTGAACATTTCGGATTCCAAACACAATGGTTGTGGCAAAATTTTAAATTTCACGCGCGCACGCCACAAGTAATGTAAAGCCTGTGCTGATGTTTTTGGACGATGAACAGGAGCACCAAAATACAGTAGATAAAATGGAGGATGAAAGGATGGACATTGAACGAAAAGAAGAAGTGATGAATTAAAAAAAGCTACTCCGCTGGGGATCACGACAAAATATACTTGTAGAAAAAATGGGATTGTGAATGGAGGATAAACATTGAACGAAAAGAAGAAATGGTAGGTTAAACATTGAATGAAAAAGAAGAAGTGCTGAATAGAAGTTGAGAAAATGGAATTGTAAATGGAGGATGGATGGTGAATAAAAGTAGAAAAAATGGGATTGTAAAGAAGAAATGGTGAATAAAAAGAAGAAAGCAGAAAAAATTAACTTGA
>Ga0182004_10000901_pt1 | contig 20210 bp, 25 predicted proteins | sample Sormic07211540_1_FD_120479 | JGI IMG/M metagenome (GOLD analysis project Ga0182004, IMG submission 120479) | Endophyte microbial communities from Sorghum bicolor roots, Mead, Nebraska, USA - 072115-40_1 MetaG | ecosystem: Host-associated > Plants > Roots > Unclassified | place: USA: Nebraska...
AGCTAAAGTTCCAAACACATTGACTAAAAGAGGCTAAAATAGTTTAGTTCCATTAGTCACTCAAGAGTAGCTAAAATAATTTTAGCTAGCTAAAATTTAGTTGGTGGAACCAAACAGGGCCTTTGTCTTGATGACCTTCTGGACCCCCAAACCGGGTCGGAGGTTGAGGTCAAGATGCTCCATGGCAGCGACGCGCCTTTGCCTGGAGCGCCTAGGGAGAACTTCCGAGCTCCCCGGAGCCAAGGGCGACACCTTCGCCAGTGCAAGATCAGCACCACCAACGCGCCACCTGCCGGGCCGGGAGAGACATGTCGGCGTTGGCAGGAGTCATGGCGTGGGGCCGGCTGGCCGGCTGCCGGCGAGGGAGTCACCACGGCCGGCCGGGAGTCACCATGACCGGCCGGGAGCGGCCCGGCGGGGCAGCAGAGAGGGAGAGAGAGAGCTCAGGAGGCTCCCATGTTGCCGCCGTACTCGAGGAGGAAGACGGCGTCTCCAATGTCACGCACCCTGCACCATGCTTCCGTCGAGAAGTCCATCCTGAACACATGGATGGCGCCAATGTTATCTGCATCGAAGCCAACAAACATGACGCACGCGAGGTAGAGCTCGTCGCCGTGCTCCACCAGCCACGTGCACCCCGAGTTCATCCCTTGAGGGAAATCGACCATGCTGACGTCGAAGTACTGGAACTCCGGTTGTTGGGAGGAGTTGCAGAAGTTGATGGCGCACATGTCTTCTGCTGAGCTGATGAAGAAGATCTCCCCTTGAATGGCGGCGACGCTGGAGACGACGTCTTTACTAGGAGGCTCACCGCTGGGCACGTCGTAGTCACCGATGTCGTACGTGTAGAGGCTCCAGCTGCTGCTGCCGCCGCCGCCATCACCATCGTTGCCGACCTTGCAGTACCACATGTTGGGTTCCTTGTAAGCAAAGAGCACGACGAGGCATTCAGGATGGGTTGCGTCTCTGTGTGTGAGCAAGCACTTGGAGCCCGTTGGGATGTGATGCTCCTCCTCGAGGTCCGGCAGAGCAATCTTGTTCTTGGTACCAGGGTTCCATAGCCACGCTGTGGATGCTGAGGAGGGAGAGGGCGAGACTACCAGCATCCAGCCCTGCGGGGTGGTCCAGCACACGTTCTTGTTTGCTACTAGGTCAGGTTCGGATTCCATGCTGGTGTGCAGGCTCTTCTGAGATATGCTGAACATGAGCATCTGGTCGGCGTCGCCATTGAAGTAGTTTCGGTGCTGAAAAGACGAGCAGAGGCAAACAACAGGACGACATCATCTAGCTAGCTATAGCCTTCGTCGTCGCTAGATAGCGTCTTGTTCTTCTTGGGGAAGAGCCGAGCCGAGCCGAGATCGATCGATCGTGTCGTCGTCGTCAACTGATGATCGTCACTAAGGCGGCCGGACTGTTATATATATAGGAAGGAAATATTTATATACAAATAGAGGCGGGAACCTAAAACAGGACAGCCGGACCTTATATCCTACTATAGCACGATATCCATCCATGTCGGTGTTGACATACGTGTTCGTGTTGAATTCCCTTTCCGCGGCAAAGGAAATTAACCGTAATAACGTTGCGGCCCTTTACTATTTTTGGTGCGGGAAAATAGATGTATCATGGCCGCCCACCAATTCTGATAAGTTCAAAAAATACTTTGAACATATATATATTGTAACTGAGATCATGACTTCTCATATTTGAATATTTCAAATCTGTATTGTGTGAATGGTGTACGCATGGCATCATGAGTCACTGGATTATATGGAAAGGCCTGCATATTACACTCCTTATGAGAAATAAACAAAAAGGGTACAAGAACTTTAAAAACAATTTGAGATAGTAAGTGAAAGAACTTTTTTTATTCATGTATAGTTAACATATAAATGTGTTCAAACTATCGTTTAACACTAGTGTTTTTTGGTGCAGCGCTTATAGAAAGTATGCGAAAGATCCCGAGTGCTATGATCGGAGATCTAAGAAGTCTAAGATCAAGAACAGTAAAAAACTCAAACTCAAACATGATTTCCTAGTAAGTAGCAATACTAATAATCTACTACTACAACTACTACTAATTTTACTCTACTATACTCTACTCACTATTAGTAATATCGTACAGTGCGCCAAACAACCCTATGGCTCAGTTACTTGTGGATTCTATGTTTGCGAGTACCTGAGGATGTGCACCAGATTTAGCGGCAGCTCGCAGCAGCTCAAGAAAGCACAAGGTTGGTGGGAAAGGGAGAATGTCGACTCACAATTTAGACAAACGGTAGTAGACATGTAAGTTTGTCACCGAGGCCGCACATGAATGTCGAACCGTTCTTCAACAAGGAAAGCGAGTTAGCTCTGGATCTAAAGTTCGAGAGGATCAGAAACTGGAGCGACAAGGAAAAAGGTACTTGTTGTGCCCGCCTTAGATGATATGTAGGACCATATATATATATATATATATATATACACACACATAATGTGTGTTTATGAAACAATGATGTGGTCACTAATGTTGGTTCGTCTAACATGCATGAATGTATATATATGTTTGTCATCTATTTGCTGCTATATCTATATTTTCATTAGCAAAATCTAAATTCAAATTTGAAAAGTTTTTTTTAAAAATCTGAAAACATTAACATAGCGCGGCAATTAAAAACAATTGTCTCTGTTAAAACTTTAATCGAGGCAGGCTACAATAAACAAGTGACTCGATTAAATATTTAACCATGATGGACGACATAAGACAACCCTACGATTAATATAACCGAGGCGGTTGTCTTATATCGTCCGCCACGATTAAAGGATGAACCGAGGCGGTTAGGAGAACCGTCTCGATTAAGTCACGATTAACCGTGACCTTATATCTGAGGCGGTTGCAAAAACCACCACGGTAAATACAAAAATCCCGCCGGGCCACTGTTAAGTGCTTTGTCATAAACCTCCAATCAGCCGATCAATTCAATTGTCGTTCTAGTCTCTAGCCTGATCGATTAACCCGCTCCGATCCCGTCGTCTTCCTCCAGGCCGGTCTCCACGAAGAAGAACCATGGTGGAACACGCAGACGCTACTAAATTTGGATCCTCGATGTCGTCCTGTTTGCCTTTGCTTGTCTTCCACCATCATCCTGATGGCCAAGAGGACGGTGACGACGATGAGATGCTAATGTTTAGCATATCCAAGCAAACCCTGCACAAGAACATGGAGCATGACCTTTTAGCCGCAGACAACAGCATGTGCTGGACCACTGCACAGGGCTGGATACTCCTCCTCGCCCAGGACCATGGCAAGATGTCTTTGGCTTGTCTATGGAACCCTAGCACTGGCAACAAGCTACCCTTGCCAGATCTCGAAGAGGAACACCAGATCCCATACCACTGCAGGTGTCTACTCTCCCACAAGGACCTAACTCACCCAGGATGTGTTGTAGTGCTCTTCAATAACGACGCGCCTGATCTCTGGTACTGCCACACTGGCGGCGGCGGCGACAGCAGCAGCAGGTGGAGACATTGCTCATATGATGTCGGTAACCATCTTTCTATACCAGAGCCACCGAAGGGGAAAAAGGCACGCCTCCGTTGCCGTCGCCGTCCTACCAAGACGACGATCACCTTCATGGCTTCCGTACAAGGAAAAATCTACTTCACCAATTTGATAAAAGGCATGTACGCCATGGATTTCTCATCCTGCACTTCCACAACAAATCATCAAAACCACCCTACGTTCCAAAAATTCAGTGTCCCTTTGCCCAATCTCCCTAAAGGATTCTCCGTTGGTAGACACTGGTTGCTTGAGTCGCAGGATCAGCTCTTTTTAGTCACCACATCCTTCGTTGGCTTTGATCTAAACAACATTGGCACCATAGAGGTGCATAGGATGGATTTCTCCTCAACACAAGCTTGTTGGCGCAGTGTGCATGACATTGGAGATGTTGTGTTTCTCTTGGAGGATACAAACATGGCGGCTTCTTGCTCGGCGAGCGCTCTGGGACTGAAAGCAAACCAGATATTCTTATTGAAGAATTCCATGGATGACGATGGTGCTGATTTGTGCATTTTTGACTTAGAAACAAACACACAAGAGATTACCCGAGTCCACCATCATAATAACTTGATTCTCTGGCGCAAACCTTTCTGGATTGTGCCACCTAGCTAGCTCATAGCCAGTCGATAGGCCCCTAAACAGCTGAATAAGAAGAAAAAAAAAGAGACATCAGACATCCAAGAAACTCACCAAGAGTTGTGACCCAATTCTGAGAGATTGTTTTGACCAGTAACACCAACAAACAAGAAAGCCCAATCTACGATAGCAGCATTCCGTAGTCAGTCAGTATATAGGCAAAGAAATGTTTAAACATTTGTTTGTCTGACAGATGAGTTTGCAGCTGCTAATGAGGATGTAATTGTGCCAGATTTCTATTTGGATGTGACGATATGCATCCTAACTCTTGTAAAACGTTATGGTCTATACAAGGGCAACATCCTTGCAGCACTAAAGAGCACATATACACTATGCAACTGTGGAATGTTTGATGTTAGGGAGGGAGAGGGTCTCACCTCGATCTGTGAAAGCTATTGCCACCACAACAAACACAAGGAAGGCCAAGCTAGAAAGGACATATCTCAATTACCCACCAAACCAGCACTGAATACCAAATCTCTATGGATTTCATTACATTCTTCCTTGCTGGGATACTTAACAAACCAAACAGCTAACTGGACACACTTCAGCTCAGAAATTAACATGTTTCCATTTGCTCCCTACCTAGACTGGTCTAACTGATTAAGCTGGGACTTTCCTCAGCATAATGAAACCTGAAAATACAAAGAATTAGAAATGAACTTGTACCATGGACAGAATGAGATCATCCTGAGAACTGCTGTTAAAAAACCATGCATATACAGTATATGACAAATGGACCAGAGGCAAAAATAAATATTTAAATTGCTGCTGGCCTGCCCAGCTGGCTCATGCTTCCATCTGAATACTGCTACTACCTGCCTGCCTGCCTACCTGCCAATATTTGATTCTTTGATGGAATGATGGTGACTGTGTACTGATATGTAATTATGCACAAAGCATACATGTACGGTAAATCTTAGACTTTTTAATTAGTGGTATAAAAACAAATTTTACCCTGGTGCATTGGAACCAAGAAAGCTGAACATGGCCTGTTTGGCTGGTATTCTTCTAGCTGTGGCTGCAGCAATAGGCAAATATATACTATATAGCAATAGCTACGTCAGCCACAAGCAGTGAAAACCGACAACAGAACGAGTTTGAAAAAGCATAGGTAAGTATAAAATATTATAGCATCAAACACATAAGTACCACTTGGCTCTCTGTTTGGCTGGCATTCTTCTAGCTGTAGCTACAGCAACAAGTATAAAATATTATACCAATAGCTATGTTAGCCACAAGTCCACAACCACAGCCATGAAAACAGACAACCAAACGAGCCCGAAAGAGCATAGGTAGTGCATCAAAGAGCATCAAGCACACAAGTACCACTCAAATATGGCATTAGGCTCTGCTTGGTTGGTCTTCTGGTTGTGGCTGCAGCAACAGGCAAGTATAAAATACTAGAAAAATACCCCGCGCGTTGCACAATATATATGGATCGAGCGATTAAAGCGCTATCCCAGCTACAAAGAAAAGAAGGGTGAAGGAATTGGCGAGCATCTTTGTAATTGTCAAGAGATAACAAAATATCACATCACCACCAGCCAAGCCCGTCTAGCTCAGTCGGTAGAGCGCAAGGCTCTTAACCTTGTGGTCGTGGGTTCGAGCCCCACGGTGGGCGCTTTTGGTTTTCATTTTTTCAAGGAAACTCCTCTACGCACATTTTTCTTCTGATGATGATTTGTTTTCATTTTTTCAAGGAAACTCCTCTACGCACATTTTGCACATTTTTCTTCTGATGATTTTATATTTCTAGAAAACTTCTCTTTGCAATTTTTGCACATTTAAGATGCTACCAGAAAAACTACTCTTTGCACAAGACATTATTAAGACATTCTACTCTCTCTGTTTTTTTATAAGAGCATCTCCAAGAGTTTTTCTAAATCTCACTTTTTAAATCATCATTTGAAGAGCTATTTACATAAAAATCATTTTCTATATTTTTTTACTCTCCAACAATTTTGCTTAATCTCATGCGCACTTTAGAGAGTCATTCTCATCTTCTATATTTGGCTAGTGAAAAATCCAAAATAGACAATGGCTATATTTGGATAACCATTTAGAGAAGCTGTTGTAGGTAGTTTTTTACCAAAATCTCTATTTCTAGCATTTAAGAAGAATATAGTCTCTTTTGGAGATGCTCTAAGTGTCCTATTTAGTTTTGAAAGAAAGTCACAAATAAGTGTCTTATTTTGGTCATGCAGCCAATGAATTAGTAGCACAACTTTTGAAGATAATAAATCAACAAACAAATTATGTGTTTTTCTCTCACAATAAATCAACGAATAAAGTAATTTTAACCATGATTTTTCAGATAAGTGACCGTCAGAGTTATTTTTCTCTTCTGTCTTTACACCCCTATCAAATACGACAATTAAAAGAAACCAGAGGGGGTATAATATTTTGCCTTTCGACGCACTTGCGCTGAAAATATTGTTGTACATCTGAAATCAATATCCCTAACAAACATAATCAAATGCGTGCACTGACGAACATAATTTGCTGGTGCCAGTTGAACACAAATTTGGTGATGTTTACTGATTATTATCATAATATAATAGGTAATAAAAAATCAAATATAATGCTAGGAATAACAAGAATATTGTTCCCTGCTCATCATGCTTCTCAGATCATACAGAAAAAAAAAAAACAGGGGACACCACCCCACTAGATCGAAGTAAATCCATTGTTTCATTTCGTTGTGTACTCTAGCTGGCTACTTGTCTTGTATAATACTTTTGCGTAATTGAAAATTTCAAGAAATGACGATAAAGACATCTTTTTTCTCCCTGAAAGTGTGCATCTAGATCTCATAGATAGATGAGAGTATCAGACACGGCCGGATCCTCCGGTAGCGGAGGCAATGAACGACAGTAGCGGGTTACCGGCGCCGCCACCAGCAGCCTGGTGATCCGCCTCGTCGAGGAACAGGTCCTCAGGCACGCGGCACGCGCCGTGGGCACACACCACCGCGGCCCCGAGCGCGAGCGCGGAGAAGATGAGCGAGCCGACGGACGTGAGGAAGACGACGAACGCGGAGGCGGCGACGAGCCCGCCCAGCACCTCGCGGTCGGAGAAGTTGCGGCCGAACGCGGCGACGGGCGGCGCGTCGGCGGGGCGGAGCACGTAGAGGAGGCACCACGCCGCCAGCAGCGCCAGGAGCGCGGCCAGCGAGAAGGGGTGCGCGAGGAGCGACGCGGCCAGGCACAGCGCGGCCACCGCGGCGTAGTTGACGCGGAAGTAGGCGAGGTTCTTCCGGAGACGGGAGGTGGCCTCGGCCAGGGTGTCTGGGCGGGAGAGAGCAGAGCGGTCGGCGAGCTCGGACCAGGGGCGCGCGCCGGAGAGCGCGCGGCGGGTGCTGTCGAGGAGGCGCGAGAGGAAGGCGCGGATCGCCGCTGGGTTGGCGTCGGTGGCGTCCGCGGAGGAGAGGGACGTGGGTATGGGTATGGGTGCGGGCGCCGGGGTGGAGGGTGGTGCGGCGGCGGCAGGGACGACGGTGGTGGGGAGGAGCGGAGGCGAGGCCGCGGCCATGGCGAGGTGGCGATCGGCGATCTCTGTGTGGATCTGAGGAGGGAATTCGGGAGGATGGCGCGAATACAAATGGACCCTGTCCGTCGTGGTTGGCAAAGAAGCAGGCACCGACACACAGACAGGTCAACGGGGTTCACCACGCTGCACGTTTTCTCCTTGTGAAATGAAATGGCCTAAAAATAAATAAATCGAAATCTGCAGTTTTATTTATTCAATTTTTTGTCATGAAATAATTTATTTTTTTCGTTGGCTCTTTTAAGAGCTCTTGTTAGGCCTTGTTTAGTTGGCAAAATTTTGGGATTTCGGGTACTGTTTCATTTATATTTTACAAATATTGTCCAATGATAGACTGACTAGGCTTAAAAAATTCATCTCATAAATTACAGGTAAATTGTGTCATTATTTTTTGTCTTCATCTATATTTAATACTCTATGCATGTGCCGTAAGATTCGATGTGATGAGAAATTTAAATTTTTTGGCAAAATTTTTTGGGAACTAAATAAGGCCTTAGATTCAGAACTGTGACTGGTTGATAATTATAACAGCAAAAAAAAATGATAATTATAACAGCAAAAAAAAACACACACACACACACAGCAGCAAAAACTTGTACAAATTTCATCGATACATTTCAGTTTGATATTGAATAATTTGCGCCTTATTAGAAAAGGAATGGCATGCCAAGAAGCCTGGCGCATGGCACAATTGAGATTTCGAGTTGCAAAGGAAAGCAGCAAAGTGCTTATTATGCAACTAAAAACAATGGTTAGGTAGAGACTCAATGTGGTGTGAGTGATGCAATGCACGGGAAGAAATTCAACACGAAGAAACAACAAAAGGGCCAGGAAGCGGAGGACCATTGCTTTCCAGGTTAGGCAGCACCAACCAAGCCAACAAGAGTAGGCGCAGGTCCAATATCACTGCCTGCACTGCACCCTGCAGACTGCAGCTATAGATCTGCTCATCAGCTTATGGAATACTTTGCTTGGATCTAGAAGAACCAGCCAACACACCAGCAAAGTTTTTGCGCCATATTGCTACTAAGCCAGAAAATCACAATGGCATCGGCAAAGACTAGTCCGAAACAACAAATAGTGGCTATGAAATTTCAGTTACCAGCCAATGTCCCCCTGTGACCGTAACACTATAAAACAACACTAGCTTTGGCAGATTTTCTGCTAGGTTAATAACAAAGAACACACCGTTTGAACATACGGTTACCATACCCGAAGGACCAACCAAGATAATATATAGACTGATCTCAAGCCAAGAACAAGATAGCACAAGCATGCTAGGTGGCACCCAACACGTCTGGGTCCCAGTTCCAGTTCCACACAACAGTTACCGATTCTCAGTTCAGTACCAATTAACACACATCTAACGACATTGTTCTTAATTGGCAATAGCCATGGCGTTAGGCACCATGAATTTCCTTTATTAAAGATGCGGGCCTCAAGTCTAGAAGGTGGAGCCGTTCCAACCGAAGTCCGAGCGCTGCATGGTCATATAATGAATGTATCAGTGCTCACGATTAGCATGACAATTGACACCGTGATAACAGCGGACAGTGAAGATCTTAACAACGTCTATCAGTCTATGAAGATAAGTAGAAACAAAGCAGGTGCAAAATTAGGAAGATGGCACCAAACAACATATGGTTATTTACATGATCTATTCTTGATGCAAAGCATGCAAACATTGAGCATGTTCTTGTGCCGGATGGGCCTAACAAACAGAAAAATTCCAATGAGAACATCATGATGGTAATGAAGACCCGTGAATGATCAATCAATAAGGAATAGTGGTTGCTTACCTTTGAGTCATAGAACTTGAGGTAGAAGCGTGACTTGGGAACAGACAGCTTTGACTCCAGGATGGAAGCAATGCCAGCACTCAGCTTCTTATTCACGTCAGGGTTCAGGCCTCCGATGGAAACCAGCTCACCGTACGCTGCTGGCTCCTGGGTACCTCCAAATGCCATAGGCACTGAACCCTTGAGGACAACCATCACGTACTGTGGGAAGACAACAATTCCTGTTAGTTCTTCAAGATGATAGTATTAAAGCGAAATGGCTTCATCCAAATATAGTCAAGACAAAAACAATAAAAGCTAAAGTTCAGTAATTTGACGCTAGCACCACAGGTCAACAACCACGAATCCAAACAATGTTAGTATATGAGAATGATATTAGCATGGTCAGGTTATGGACACAATGTATTCGTTATTAAGAGAGGTCATTTTTATCCTTGACTGCAAAACAGCTGCCCTGACTAACACTAAATGGACAAAATGACTAACAGAAGATGAAAAGCTGTGACCTCTAGTACGGGGCATAAAAATTTGGGTACTGAACTACATAGCAAAGCAGCTGCATGAGTAACACTAACACGAAGTGACCGATAAACACAAACTTTCAAATTTCATCTATGTAAAATAGATGGCTGTAGTACTAGGGTAACATAAAGGAAAAGCACATGCAGCACATGGTCCACATATCTAACAGCCCACTTGATATAGTTCCTCAAGATGATAGTACTCAAGAGAAATGGCTTCATCCAAATAAGTCAAGACAGAAAAACAATAAAAGCTAAAGTTCAGTAATTGGAGCTTAGCACCACAGGTCACCCAACCAGGAATCCAAATATTGTTAGTATGAGAATGAGACTAGCATGGTTATGAATATGATGTATTCAGAGAGGTCATTTTTTGTCCTTGATAGTAGCAAAGCAGCTGCCCGACTAACACTAAATGGACTAAATGGCTAACAGGAAATAAAAAGCTGTGACCTTTAGTACGGGGCATAAAACTTTGGGTACTGAACTACATAGCAAAGTAGCTTCCTGAGTAACAGTAACACAAAGTGACCGATAAACATGAACTCTCAAATTTCATCTATGTAAAATTGATGGCTGTAGTACTAGGGTAACATAAAGGAAAAGCACACGCAGCCCATGGTCTACAACTCTACATATTTAACAGAACTTGAGATTCGTGCTGAAGAATGGTACACTAGGGGGTTGCTGGTTGATAGAAATCTGTTCCAGAAAAACTGTGCGCATAAACTTTCATCAGTTAGTTTGCTGTAAATGCATCTGTTCTCAATGTCTTAATATACCGCATTTCCATTCCATAATCAGATTGGTAGGGTAGTGAAAATGGTAGGCAAATGGTTTGGTATTCCTTGTACTGCGTGATCACAATGGTCAGTATATCAGTTCTTACATAGAGATTAGGTATGCAGTCTCATACTTGAGTTATCTATAGTTGTCTCCCTCAGTGTTGAAACTATTAATTTTTTTTATAAAAAAAAACTATGGTTTATTTATATATAAACTCAATTTAAGCATGACCAGGATATGCAGGAAATTGCAGTCCCATCCTAGGGATTCTAGGCTATAATGTGAAAATTAACAAAGTTTTCCACTGAGTTCAGTGAGAATCAACATGGGGGCGTCCATAATGCACCTAGAGGATATTCCCCCCAAAAAAAAAGCCTACTAGAGGTAACAAAAAAATCCCAATTGATGTATTTACCAAAGAGCAAAGAGTAGAAAAATTGGGAGGTTTGCTGATTCACACGAATTCTCTTTACACTAACATCAATAAACACGGTCAATTTGATTGATAATGTACAGAAAGGTGTCATGAAGCGATGCACATCTTGCTCAAAACCCTAAGCATAATCTCCACCAAACAAATAGACCCACAATCTACAAGAGCTTACACAAGCAACAAGATACTCCTAGAAGAGAACGAGGGGAACCAGAGGGGAAGAGAGAAGTCCGGGAAAGGGGAAGGGGAAGGGAAAGGCGGAAGCTTACGGCCTCTGGCTTGCCGATGATGTTAGCGACGGACTTGGAGGCTTCGGCGAGGATGACGGAGGTGTCCACCCCCTCCAGGTTCACGTTGGTCGACACGTTGAGGCACGGCATCCTCGCTCGCTTCCTCTTCCTCGTCTCCGCCTCTGCCTCCGGATGGCCGCCTTCTGCTCTGCTCTGCTCCGCTCACTGCTCTCTGGTCTCTGCTGCTCCGCTCCCTCTCTACTATCCTGCTACACAGAAAAGGAATCTCCTCTGCTCTGCGCCTCTGCCAGGACAAATCATGGGCTGTTTGGGCCTGTTAGTTTCCCCTTCGCTATGGACTCTAGCCCATTGGTCTGTCTAGCCTCCTCTCTTGGCCCAGAGCCCGTGGTGCAGGACAAAACTTGTCCAAGCCATCACATTACTTTTGTCTGCAGCATATTGGTTCTGATTCATATTTGAAGTATAATGCGCACACACACACACACACACACACACACACACACACACACAAAAGATTACCAGATTTACAGATCCTAGAATGTTGGACAAAGATTCATTTACAGGGAGAAAATTTACAGGAAGAGGTTTTCTATTTGAACACAGCTTTCTTTCCCTTTTTTGTTATAACTAAACACAGCTTTCTTGTACAGTATATGGTATGCAACACACAGTTCAAAGCTGTGAGTTCCTACCGGGCTCCTACAGCAGCCACAAGACAGCCCAGCTATCCGACACCAACTACAAGTGTACATCTCCCACAGAGCTGAATGCATCTTTCTTGCTACCGTCACCCTTTACATGCTGGCTGTGAGAGATCAGTGTCGAATCTACATGATCAAATATGTGCCTTACTCACTATCTGACCAGATAACCTCCCAAGGTCCATCTTTGCTCCCTAACCTGAAAACAAGAACAAACTGATTGTAAAATTTAAGACTTCCATGCTGCTTCTATTCAAAACTCCAGTACAGGAATATTCCATTTTCCTCGTCTGAAACTTGGCTCCTAAAAAAAAAGGAAAAAATAAATCAGAGAAAAACAAAGGGGTCATCTATTACTACCTCCACAGTCCAGCAACTGCACGCAAACTCATAAATAGAGTAAGACCAGCCCATATGCCACTGAGACCAAATTTAGGAGCTGTTACTAGTAAGAACATTGATGAGACAGCTCCTGCAAAAAACTGAAACAACAAAGATTCGCCACAATTAGGATGGCAAAGTTGTGTTGAAGAGATAACTGATAACATGATAACGTGTGATAGTATTGGGGACATAATAATGCGACAGAGTAGGATTATGAATCACAACCGTGGAATATGCAGCATAGGCAAAGTCAGAAACACCATAGTAGAGCCCATCAGCAACAAAAGCAATAGCATTCACCGGCTGAGAAATAGTGACAAACTGCAAATATCCAACAACTGTAAACATAAGTGGCTGTACATTTCTCAGAAACTAAGTGTAAACTTCTCGTTTCTCAAGAATGTTCTTACCCAGACTCCAGAGAGTGCAACATCTAAAACGGCTGGATCATCTGTAAACAGCAAGGACAAAGATCCAAATCCAACAAATAAGGAAGCAGCAAGGGCAACACCAGTCACACCTCCAACCTGCAAGGAAAAAGATGGACAGTATCAGCTCCTTAAGGAGAAGGATAAACCGGTGGCATTTCCAAACTATTTCCAAGAAATGACTTCTTAACCTGCAGGACTCTGTATAAAACCGTGCGGGCTTGCTTGTAGTTCCCTTTTGCATATTCGGTAGCAAGTAGAGCCTGCACAAATTAGGGATACTTCACAAGCAGATACACAGGTAACGAGTTCGATGAAAGTTCCATTCCAGTAATTTTGCAGACCTGGCCAGCAAGGGCTAGAGCATCATTGAGCAGAGAAATTGTTAGCCACACTTGCAAGCATATCTCATAGCCTGCCATTGGAACAGGCCCTTCCCTTGCAGCCAGGGATGTAGATAGTGTCAGTGTCAAGAATACTGCAATTGTCCTGCCAATTAGTAGCCCACCTGAAAACCGTTCAAATTCAAGTGGCTATCATAAAGGTCAATCACACTAAGATTAAGTTATGATGCTTAATGTGATAGCTAACAAAAGAAGCTGAACTCATGAAAAACTGTCAGTTTTGAACCAATACTTTCTTATGATTAGGCAAAATCCATCAGATGAAAAATCCTTCGATGAGCATGAGGGATATTGACCAACCAGATTTCAGGTAGCGGATCACTCCTCCATCCTCAATTATATTCCATGAGAACAGATCTACTTCATTATTCAGCTTCCAAAGGAGGATGAATGCTGTCAAGTACCTGAATACATGTAGACAAAAAATACAAATGCTTTCGATAATTATAAGTTAGATAATGATAATAGAGGCAAAGATACTCCAAATAAGAAAATCTCATTTTAAGAATATCATGAGGGCATCAACATACTCCGAGGTCACAGTGGCCAGTGCAGCACCGCTTACTCCTAGACCAAGTGGAAAAATAAGTAATGCATCAAGTACTGCATTTAATAGGTTGCCAGCACCTGTAAGCATCATACCATCAGTTCCTTGCTTGATCATTTTGAATCAGTTACATAGAGTAGCTTGAAAAGGAAAATACAAAATAGTTACAACAAAAGAATATGCATTTAAATAGCAAGGTCAAAACAATTTCAGATGGACAACAAAATAGTGTTATGTGTTACATTATTTTGTCAAAATGAACTGGCAAAGACTTACCCACAGCATACAACGGTGTCCTTGTATCCAGGAATCCACGAAATGCACCCTGAGATGCAAGTGCCACTATGATTGGTGGAGCACCAAGTGCCCTCAGTGTAAGAAACTGTTCTGCTGGTGCTCGCATCGGTGAATCCTGTGTTGAAAATAAAAAAAAAAAATTATGTTCAGCAAAGAGTGTTTTGAAAGAAAACTGCAAGAGTATAGGGAATTAGTCACAGAAGGTGTCATTAAGTATAACTTAGAACAGTCGCAACATTATGGAACCTTAAAGTCAGAAAATTTTGAGTTGACAGACCATGGAAACCTGGTTTCATAGACTGAATTCAAGAAGCCCACCCACCACAAAACGGGAAAAGGTAAATAGTCTAGAAGTGCTATATTTTTGCAGCGCCAAATTTGTGACATGATATGAAAATGTTTGTGGACAAGTTTCCCATTAGATTCATATAATAAGGTGTAAGCACTTCAGAGCTTTTATTAGGAATAGTGACATAGGCACAATGATTTTTGCAGATGGTTCGGACCAATAGCCAACCCAATGCTGATAACAAGTTCAAGGGAAGACATAGATCCTAGAAATTTGAGCATGCGAATAAATTGGTCTTACGTACAACGGGTATACCAATGATGTTTATCAAGGTCCCAGATCCAACAATCAGAGCTACCATTTCCAACAGTCCAATGCCAGCAGCTAGAGCCAAGGATGTTGACACCGCCGGAAGAACCTTCTTTTGTTGCCTTGCCTTCTCTATTGGTGTCAAAAATTCATCTCCTAGGTGAGAACTAAACACTAATCAGTGTAATGCGAACAACAGAGCCATCAGAAAACAAATGGAAATGCTTACTTTCCCTTGTGATGTTAGAATTGCCATCCATTGCCTGCTGCTCAGCAACAAAGGATGTGGTGACATTAAGTAGCGGCACATTAAAAAGTTTGGATACCAAATTGAATATGGAAGTCGATGCACCAACAGCCGCAAGCTGAGCCGAACCTGACAAGAGACTCTAACTCATCAAATGGGTGAAAAGATCGACCCTAATTTTCACTGAAACCGGTCTCTTCGCCGTTTTGTTATCTAGGCCTTCATCAGGCCCATGAGAGTAAGGTATGACATGATTCTAAGTTTGAAATGAAGAAATGCACTGGGCTCAGAATACTGGATTACCGATATGCCCAACGAAGGCCGTGTCGACGAGCGCCGTGATGGGGTCCGCGGCGAGCGCGAGCACGGCGGGTGCGGCGATGGCGAGGATGTCCGCCGCTACCCCGTCAATCCTGAGCCACCCCTGAGCACCACGCCCCGCGACGTCCTCCTTCTCTTCCTCTCCCTTAATCCCAATCCCTGGCTCCTTATCGGGTGCCGCCTCGTCGACGACGTCTGTGACGACCGGCTTCCCACCACCACGAGTGCATCGCGGGGAACGACTCCACCGAGGCGGAGTAGAGCGGCGGCAGTGGCAGCGGCAGGAGGTCAGGGAGACACGGCTGGGCCCCGCGGACAGGGTTCTTGCGTGCGCGGCGGCTGCAGGCCTCGTCGGCGTCGGCGAGGTCGCCGCCATGGGCGCGCGAGCGAGTGGTCACAGTGGTCTGAATGTGATTGGTTGGATTGGACGCGACGCGGGCCTGCCTTTTTGGGCTCGGTGGACAATGGGCTCTGGGAGATCTATGGGCTTTCGGCCTCTCCAGCCCAATCTGCCACCGGGCCAATTTCACAAGTTATCAAGTGCTAGTCCTCTTCTCAAATCAAAAAAGAAAAATGAATATGTATAAATCAAATATTAGTATCGTGCAGAAATTCAACTGAGGGTATCATGTTCAGACTTGATCAATCAAAATCTCGAAAAATACCCCATTTTTTGCTCTCATAAAAAAAGATACCCACTTTCCTAAATACTCTGCCATTACCAATTAAGACGATTGCCAGGTCTCACATTTACTTTTATGATGACTATGTTACAACAAAAGCCGTCCCTTTGCCTAAAACTTACGTGAAGCTAGAGTATATAAGCAGAGTACATCCACGAGCCTCAGACCAATTAGTCTCTTCCACATTTACAGCAAGAGTGGGCTTGCCCAAATATGACCACTCTTCCTCACCACCACACTATCTGCATTTCACCTAGCTAGTAGTAGTTCACAGTTTATATGATTGTAGGATCAGGACCTAGACAGTCAATACTCTTCTACTTAATACGCAACTTCTACTGGTTATTTACATGTAATGCCGTTATCTGTCAATAATCTTTGTTACCATCTTCCTGTCGAATCACCAAGACATGGTCATTTCTTGTCAGTTATCAGCTCAGTATCTGACCTGATGTGCTTCCATGGTCCACCTTTGCTCCCTAACCTGTACACAACAGCAAAATACTGTGAGCCAGAAAGGTAAACGCTATCCAAATTTCCAAAAAGAGGGCAGCTGGAACCTCGAACACCACCTCCAAAATCCAGCAGCTGCTCTCAAGCTCATAAAAAGAACTAATACAGACCAAACACCACCAAGACCAAGCTTAGGAGCAGCAACAAGTAGGAATGCCGATGAAATAGCCCCAACAAAGAACTGAGAAACACAGATGCAACAAATTGTAAGCACGCCATAATCCCTCTACGTTTAGGCCCTGTTTAGATTGGAGATGAAAATTTTTTTGTGTCACATCGGATGTGTCGGAAGGATGTCGTGAGGGGTTTTTAGAAACTAATAAAAAACAAATTACATAGCTTGTCTGGAAACTGCAAGACAAATCTATTAAGCATAATTAATCGGTCATTAGCACATGTGGGTTACTGTAGCACTTAAGGCTAATCATAGACTAACTAGGCTTAAAAGATTCATCTCGCGATTTCCGACCAAACTATGTAATTAGTTTTTTTATCTACATTTAATGTTCCATGCATGTGTCTAAAGATTTGATGGGATTGATGAAAATTTTTTGAGTGGAAAACTAAACAGGGCCTTAGTTATGACAACCTAGAATTAAAGGGGAACTAAACACCCCCTTACGGTATATAATTTCGATTATTTATACACAGTTTTATTAGCTCATCTATCTACATATTACAAACATTAACTGCACTCCTATACTTACAATCAGATCAGTAGAATCTAGTAGATAGACCACCTAATCAAAGCCTTTCAGCTGTGTATATGCCTGTGCTCTAGATGGTTGAATCTCACTTAGGGAAATAGGGCATAGTATAATGTAATGTGAATTATTCTTATTAAAAAAGATTTGCGTTTAGTGTGACCTTTGTCACATATTGTACTCTGAAGATATATTATAACCGAAGAATGAAAACTATGGGGAACATAACATAACTTTAGCTTGTTTAAGTTGTCTTGACAACTTTGCTGAAGTCATGAATATTTTATAAAATATGGAATTCTTTATGATGTCTTAATCCTATGAACTTTTTGCAATTGTAAGTGCTGCCCAAAATTCAACAACCTTGCAACCTTGACACTTGGTCAATGGTGTCTGCATCCAGATCGACTTTTATCCACAGATAGTCTTCCTTCAGAACTCACCTACTAGCCTGGAGAATCTAACTCTGAAACTCAGAGGGATACATGGCTCTCTCAACATGTTAATTGATCCTTGTACAGAAGTTTGTGCACGTGCAATCAAATCAAAGTGAAACTTGTGTTTTCTCACATTTCAGGTTTGGCCATACTCATCCGAGATTCATTAGGGATCTAGAAGAAAGGAAAGGTCGTTCAGCTGTGAGCACCTTGATAACATTGATATTGTTTGCTGGGAGGTTCAAGAACATGATCCTGTGCTCAACAACTTGGTGGAGCTTCTAACAGAGAATGGCATAGAACGTGATGAGATTGACATCAGTATCTCATTAATTATAGATTTTATTTGCATCAATCACTAGTGGAACAATTCACCGTTCAAGTTCATTCATTCGTTTGTGGACGCAGGACAATGCATGCAGATGTTGGTTCACCTGAATCTTAGTCTCAGTTTGGATGGATTCATGTTATGAGAATTTGGATAACTTGTATGCGCATGAAAAGTGCTTTGTTACGTGTTACCAACTTACATCTGCTCGAGGCTACTTGTTTGCTTGAGCTTATCCATTAAATCTGTCAATCATTCAACAGTGTTTTCTTTCACAACAAATCAACGAACAATACTTGGCTTATCAGCCAAGCGAATAGGCTGTGACGGACGTGGTGCAAGCTGTTAGTATTAGGCCTTGTTTAGTTCCAAAAAAAATTTACAAAAATTTTTGGATTCCTTGTCACATCGAATTTTGCAACACATGCATGAAGCATTAAATATAGATAAAAGAAATAACTAATTGCACGGTTTTTATCTGTAATTTGCGAGACAAATCTTTTGAGCCTGGTTAGTCTATAATTGAACAATATTTTGTCAAATACAAATGAAAGTGTTACCGTGTCCATTTTGCAAAAAAATAAAAATAAAAATGAAACTAGTTCATTAAAAAAAAAAACCCCACAAAACACTAGCGGTGTGATGTGGGCTGCCACAATAGCTCTAGTAGGAAATCCTTGCAACTGTAGCGGACGTGGTGTGGGCTGACCGCCGCCGGCCCCCCATTTGCATCCTTGCGGCGCTGGCCCGCCGCCAGAACACGTCTCGCCCGCGGCCGATCCTCTCCATCCGCTCGCCGCGCCGCCACCCGGAGAGGCCCAGCGTCCTCGCGAGCCGCGACCAGCTGCGGCGCGGCGTCCGTCCTCTGCAGCCCCGGTGTCCCCGCGGCCGTCGCTGCTGTCCTACTTCGCCACTCGCCACTCCCCACCTTGGCCGGCGACGAGCACAACCAGGTATTCCCTCCCCTTGGCCATTCCTTCCTGCTGTCCGAAGCCATGCGCCCAAACCTTAATCTAATTCGTAAGTAAAACTGTGCCCCCAAACCCTAACATACCATTCGTAATCGGATCTGATTCTAATTACAGGTGTATATGCATGTCCTTTACTGATTCAGAGGGTGGTGCATGCATGAAGTTCGCGGGCTGGTACCTGAAGATCGCGGCGGTCGGGGCCTCCATTGGCGCCGCCATGGAGCTCTTCATGATCCACACGGGCTTCTGTACGCTTCTCCCTCTCTGCTCTGCCCGGCATCCAACTCCCCTCACCCTTGTAATTTACTATTTCTGATTTCTAATAATCAATCACACTTGAATCAATTATTATAGGCTGTCCATCTGAGACCATACATCCAGTACCCTTTTTTCTCCCAACATGAAGGTACCTTTAGGCAGATTGCAAAGTTCTCAACTGCAGCATTTCTGCTTCTAGATCCAATTGCCACTTGCATTTTCCTATCATCAAAATTCAGATCAGCTCATTTTGGGAAATTGCTAGGGGGTGGGTATTTTAATTTGATGCTTCAGTGCATGTTTCCATTTAACAACAATCCAAACTCCTGATACTTTGGTGGCCATACAATGAGTTCAGATTGCCTAGTACCATTCATCCTGTCAGGCTCTCTCTTTTTCCACTGCTGCATAGGAAGGCCACTTACATATATGTATCTTTTTTTTTCTCCATGGTTATATGCTACAGATGATAAGGTTGTTGTCCTGGAGTCAGAAAAACGAGCTTGGGAAAGCAGTCCAGAGGCCCAAGCTATGAGGGAAGCCCTAAACCCATGGCGCAAGCATGACGAACAGCAGAAGAAATAGTCATGAGTTATGCGTCCTGTCAAGTGATTGTACCCTCCATTCTTAGGCCCTTGAACGAGGTAATATGAATGTGAGTCTTATGCATTTGGTGAATAATTGTACTACTTTTTTGGAAATTGCTGAATGCCTGGATGGATGGTACCTTCCAGGAAAGGTTGAAGGGATATAGGTAACAGAGTTTTTTTTTTTTTTTTTTTTGGGGGAAAAAAATATACATTTTCAAATTGGTTTTAATTTTTTTTTTTTTTTTTTAAAATTTAAAAGAGAAATTTTTGGGTAAGAAAA
>Ga0182004_10000902_pt1 | contig 20209 bp, 25 predicted proteins | sample Sormic07211540_1_FD_120479 | JGI IMG/M metagenome (GOLD analysis project Ga0182004, IMG submission 120479) | Endophyte microbial communities from Sorghum bicolor roots, Mead, Nebraska, USA - 072115-40_1 MetaG | ecosystem: Host-associated > Plants > Roots > Unclassified | place: USA: Nebraska...
ATAAAAAGCTTGTCCGTGTCTTGCGTCACCATCGAGTTCGTAGTTTGCGCACCGTCTACCGATAAACTACTACCGTGGGTATACCCCAAGGTAGACTGCCGACCAGCTTTCGTCGACAAAGCTTAACCCCAAAAAGTGTATCTTTGGGGTCCCCTCTGGACTACAACTCGGCAACGTCGTCAGCCGCGACGGCATACGACTGAATCCCTCAAAAGTAAAGGCAGTGCTCGACATGCGACCACCCAAGAATGTCAAGGACATTCAAAAGCTCACCGGTTGTATGGCTGCTGTCAGCCGTTTTATCTCTAGACTAGGAGAAAAAGGCCTCCCGTTCTTCAAACTTCTAAAGGCGTCAGAAAAATTCTCTTGGACAGAGGAAGCTGATGCTGCGTTCACCCAGCTCAAAACTTTCCTCACCTCTCCACCCGTTCTCACAGCACCTCAACCTAACGAGGACCTGCTCCTTTACATAGCAGCAACAGATAGGGTTATCTCCACGACAATGGTGGTCGAGCGAGATGAGCCAGGCCACATATACAAAGTCCAGAGACCCATTTACTACATAAGCGAAGTCTTAAATGAGTCCAAGACCAGGTACCCTCAGAAACAAAAGCTCATCTACGCCATCTTGATAACCTCAAGAAAGCTGAAGCATTACTTCAACGGTCATCGGGTCTTGGTAACCACCAGTTTCCCTCTGGGAGACATTTTGCGCAACAAGGACGCTAACGGCAGAATTGTAAAATGGGCAATGGAATTATGCCCATTTTCCCTAGATTTCCAGAGCCGCACTACCGTCAAGTCCCAGGCCCTGGTCGATTTCATCGCAGAATGGACGGACCTCAATGAGCCCCCCCTTCGGACACTTCCGACCACTGGACAATGTTCATCGACGGGTCCCTAAACATCAATGGCGTCGGCGCCGGAATACTCTTCGTATCGCCTAACAAGGACAAACTTTGCTACGTCCTTAGAATCCTCTTTCTGACATCTAACAACATCGCCGAGTACGAAGCATGCCTACATGGCATACGACTGGCCGTCGAACTGGGAGTCAAACGCCTTTACGTCCACGGTGACTCTGCCCTGGTCATCAACCAGTTAAACAAGGAATGGGACACAACCCACGAAAAGATGGACCTCTATTGCAAAGAAATTCGAAAATGGGAATCCAATTTCTACGGCATAGAATACATCCACGTGGTCCGGGATAGGAACCAGGCAGCAGATGCGTTGTCAAAGATAGGGTCATCTCGGGCCCAGATTCCACAAGGCATTTTTGTTCAAGACATCTACACGCCAAGTGTTGGTATAGACCTGGTCGAAAGGCAACCCAATGAGGCAATGCTCATAGACGACACCACTCCGACAACCAATAGCCATGATTGGCGCGCTCCCTTCATCAAGTACATATCGGATGGATCGGGTTTTCAAGATAAAACGGAGAACGAGCGCCTTATCCAGCGGTCTATGAATTACATACTGCTTGATTGTAGACTTATGCGAAAGAATGCAAGTTCCAAAGTGTTGCTCAAATGCATATCACAAGATGACGGCGTCAAACTCTTAGATGACATACACGCTGGGTCCTGCGGCAACCATGCTGCATCCAGAACAGTGGTCGGGAAGGCCTTCCGAGCAGGTTTCTACTGGCCAACCACGGTCGCCGACGCCGAGAAACTGGTCTGACATTGTGAAGGATGCCAGTTCTTCGCCAAGAGGACACACGTGCCTGCTCACGAAATTCAAACTATTCTGTCGTCCTGGCCTTTCGCTTGCTGGAGTCTTGACATGATCGGGCCATTTAAGCCGGCCCCCGACAACTTAAAGTTTGTCTTCGTACTAATCGACAAATTCTCAAAGTGGATCAAGTACATGCCACTGGTTAAAGCTACCTCCGAGAAGGCTGTGGAGTTCCTCAATCAAATCATACACAGATTTGGGATCCCCAATAGCATAATCACTGACCTGGGCACTCAGTTCACCAACACTACATTTTGGGACTTCTGCGATGATAGAGGCATAGTCATAAAGTACGTGTCGGTAGCTCACCCACGCGCCAACGGTCAAGTAGAGAGAGAAAATGGAATGATTATTGATGCTCTAAAGAAAAGGCTATACACCGAGAACGACAGAGCACTAGGACGATGGATGAAGGAGTTACCAGTTGTGGTCTGGGGTCTCCAAACACAGGCTAGTCGCAACACGGGTGTATCACCTTACTTCATGGTTTACGGCACCGAAGCAGTGCTTCCATCCGACGTGACCTTTGGATCTCCAAGAGTCGAAAATTTCAACCAGTCTTCGGCTGACCTCACCAAAGAACTCGAAATCAACTACACAGAAGAAAAGCGCCTGATCTCGTGCCTTCGAACAGCAAAATATCTCGAAGCCATTAGGCGGTATCACAACAGGAACGTCAAAGACCGTTCCTTCGTGGTCGATGATCTGGTACACAAGTGGAAAACAAGCCAAGAAGGAGTGCACAAGTTATCCACACCTTGGGAAGAACCCTTTGTGGTCGCCCAAGTCACACGCCCTACATCTTATAGACTGGCGTACCCAGACGGAACGCGCCTGCCTAACTCTTGGCACATAGACAAACTGTGTCATTTTTATCCATAAGTTCCAGTACATTTCATTTGTAAATCTCTTATGATCAGTAGTAATAAAATTTTCCTTTCTTGCTATATACTTCTTTTTCATGCAGCACTTTCGACAAGTGCAACAATCTCCTTTTAGGATGACGGTCCTTAAGGGTTGTTAACCCGACTCAGTGATACATCACTCAGACAACATTGCAGCGCTCAAAACCATGGTTATGATAAATTAACTTTATTACAAACTTTATATACAAAGTTTACAAGAAACACCCCTCTGGGCGGTCCCTAGTCTACTTCTACAGACTACTCTACAGGCCTACTACTCGGGCTGATCACCCGCATGGCACTGCTGTCCAGTCGAAGAGGTCGGGGCCACTGGCGTCTGCCTGGTCAAGACCGTAGGCGTCGACCGCCCATCTCCGGCAATGGACGCTCCCGACAACTCCCTGGCCGACCTATCTGACCCGGGCTGGTCGGGGGGAGTTGTTGTCCCGCAGAGGTTGATGTCGCCGATCACTGTCGATGATAGATCAAGCAGACCAACACGAAGATCGTCTGCCTCCTGCGGACCAACCTCCTTGGGGTACCCTCTCTCCAGTCGGGACAAGTCGACCAGGGGGTAGTGGGCGTGCACCATGCTGAGGACGTGTGCACCGGCAAATTCCCCGGCGTCCTTGACAAACTGCTGAAGCCAGCCCCACGCTCGTTGCGCCTTCTCGACCAGGGTCAGCCTCGGTGCGCGGGGCTGGTCTTCAGGGAGCTCGGGGCTGATCAAGTCCAGAACTGGGGCCACTCCTTTCCAGAGCTTGATGCAGTTGGCCTTCCAGGAGTCCCGGTCCTTGATCAGCTCGTCGAGGTGCTTCTTAGTATTCACTTTAAGCACTGTGAACCAAGCAGGAAGTCAGTATACACACAAGAAAAGGAACATTGAGTAATCAAAAAAGAGGGTAACATGGTTCTCACCAGACAACTCCCGACTCTTATTGTTTAACTCCTCGCCAGCTCGGCGTCCGGCCTCCAGCGCGCCGGCACGCTCCTGGTCGAGCCTCTCCTTTTCTAGTCGGAGGCGTGCAACCTCCTCCTCCAAGTCTACAGGAGAAATATCTGGTCAACAAAAATGACTATGCGGTTATACACAACTGCTCAGAACGCATGACTGACCTTTCCTTTCCCGATCCCTGTCGGCTAATCGCCGATTGAGATCAAGCAGGCGCTCTTCCTGAGCACCAATCTCGGCCGTCTTCTCCTCGGCCTCCAACCGAAGGCGGTCTACTTCTGCGGACAAGGCCTTGTTCTCGGCCACGATCCCGTCAATCTGGTCGAAGCACCTTTTTTGGTACTTTGCCGTTTTCATTGCGCCCTACAAGAATCACACATTGAAGTAAGCGACAGCGCATATACATCTCGAGCAGAACGCAAGACCTCTTACCTTAACTTCATCAACGAACCACTTTGCTGCGCGCTCCACACTCGCGACCTCTTCCATCTTCGCGAGCTCCTCATGACCAATGAAGTGGTCCCCAGGTTGGCGCCACACGTAAACGTGCTGGCGACCATCATGGGGGCGACCTTGGACTTCTTCAACTTCGTCGTCGGAGGCCGCTTGAGTCTCCTCGTCCCCTATGCTTCCCCCAGCCGTGGTCACAGGGATCACTGGACCTTTATCTCAGCCAGGGGAGCCCTTTGGCGAAGAGGTCTCTGCTCGGGGTGGAGTGGGGACCCTCCTTTCTTCAGCAGGCAGGGGAGTCGGAGCTCTGTCTTCCTCCTCCGCAACACTGCTCGGGGGGGTGTCCTCGCAGCCTCTTCATCCCTCGCAGGGGTGCTCGCTCTGATCCTCACTGGAGCTGGGTGCTCCTCGGCAGTCTCAGCCCCGGTCACCACCGTGGGGTGCCCCTCAGTCCGCCCCTAGGTGGTCTACGGCGCGGCGTCTTCAACGACAACCGTCGGCTCGACCGTCTTCTGGCCAGCGACGTTGTCAGGATCAAGGTCAGACGCCGCACTAACAAAAGTACGACATTCTACCAATGTCAAAAGCCTCAGTAACAACACAAAATAATAATAATAATAATAATAATAATAATAATAGGAGAAAGCGTCAAAGCGAGATTGTTCAACTTACAGATCGGAACGTCTGTGTGTCGCCGTAAAAACCCTACTCCTGGTCCTACCGGTCGCCGCCACCGCTTCTGTCGTTGTAAGGTGCGTCGGCTCGGCGTGAGGGGCAGGGGCTCACTAGCCACCCGGTCGCCAGTGATCGGCACGACATCCAGACGGCTGCGCAGCCTCCGGACTAAAGAAGGCACAGCCTCCTCTTCCTCATCGTCGTCGATGATCCTAACGAGCCGACGACGCTTTGGAGCTTGGCTGGTCTCCGCCGGCAGCACCTCCGCAGGAGATGGATCCACCGCTAGTGACCTTTTCCTCGCCACCCTGTCCTCGGTGGTGGGGCAGGGCGGTTCTGTTCCTCCTCACTGCTGGTGTATTGAGGACACCGAGCAGCATCGCCCTCTGGCGGGTCCATCCCTGCAGGATTCTCCATACCAGGTGCTAGCGACACATACACCGCGCACCGGTCAATGTCTCCAATCTGCAATAGAACCAACGACAAGTTATCAACTAGGAGGCAACAGTATTCATATAACAATACTAGTCAATAACAATATCTATTTACCTTGGGAGCTGGTCGTCCCAGCTTGAAGGCGTGCATCCGATCACTGCTTCGAACGAAGTTCTCATCTGTTAAGTTGAATAGCTCGTTCATCAGCTGCTGCACCTCTGCCTTCTCCACACCATCAGCGCTCATCCTGGTCAGGTCCTGGCTCCCCGCGTACTCGTACGCCGAGTGTACCCTCCTCTGGCAGGGCATCACCCGACACACAATGTAGTTTTCGACAACTCCTGGCCCGTCTAAGCGGGACCAGTGGATCAGGCTCATCAGGTCTGCCACCTACCCAGCGAATTCAGGTCGGTCTGTCCAGGTAACCCTCTTCTCGGGGATGTAGCCACGTCACAGAATGTGGCGCTACCCGGCTCCTCCCTGATGTAGAACCACTTCTTGTACCATTCGGTCAAAGAAGTGTTCCATGGGCAGCTGAGGTAGCGGTTCTTCATCCCATTGCACAGATTGAGGTATACTCCACCTGCAATCTTGGAGCCTCCAACTGCCCCTTTCTTCCTCAGACAGAAAAGATAACGGAAGAGGTCGAAGTGCGGCTCTATCCCAACATAGGCCTCACACAAGTGAATGAAGGTAGAGATGAGGAGAATAGAGTTCGGGTGCAGGTTGTAGAACCTGATCTCGTAGTAAAGAAGAAGGCCCTGGAGGAAAGGATGGACAGGAATCCCAAAGCCCCTCTTGAAGAAATCTTCAAAAATGACAATCTCACCGGCACGGGGGTCGGGGTAGCTTTCACCTTCTGGCGCCCTCCAGCCGCCGAGCTCTTGGTTATAAAGCAGACCCATTCCGACGAGGTCATTGAGGGACCTCGTGCTACTCCGGGATTTCTTCCACTCCTTCGCGATCAGCTCGGCCCTTTTCTTTGAATCACTCTTCGCCATTGATGCTGAAGAAAAGACTGTGAGCTGGAAGTTGAGGATGGAAGTTAAAGGAGGCAGGAATGGCAAGAGCAGAAGGTTTGTAGGCAGAGGCAGGGTAAAGAATACGGGCGCTGTGTTGAGCTTTCTATAACAACAGCTCCACCTCTTCCACTTCCCGCATTCTAGGGAAGTGGGCGGGCCCTGCGGTGGATGCGGTGTTTCGGTTTTCAATAATTACCGACAGTTAATATGATGGCTTTTCTGCGTAATTGGTGGTTTCCTTTTCTTGAACCACGCAAAGAGCGGCTGCACAGTTACCTGGCGCACCTTTTTACGCAACCATCTGACAATACGCCAGGATGCCTTGTCACATCACGGATTAATGTGGCGAGATGCTTTTTCCAAAAGACAAGTAGATTTGGTGGAGGACTGTGTATGACATTCCTGGGGACCGTATCGACCACCGAGCACTATACGCTCGGGGACTGGTCGACCAGCCCACCAATTCGAGAACCTGGGGACTGTACCGACCAATCCGAGCACTATACGCTCGGGGACTGGTCGACCAGCCCACCAATTTGAGAACCTGGGTACTGTACCAACCAGTCCGAGCACTATATGCTCGGGGACTGGTCGATCAGCCCATCAATTTGAGAGTTTGGGGATTGTACCGAGCACAGAGCGTTATATGCTCGGGGACTAGTCGACTAGTCTATTTCAGTTAGTCGACTAGTCGGCTAGTCTGTTCCATTGCAGACGAGCATGATATGCTCGGGGACTAGTAAATTCAATTTTTTAGACCTTGCTACAAGGCTCATACTTCGCCTTCCAGCAAGCTCGGGGACTACATCGGTACGATGCATTTGGCGAAGCATTTCGGTATCAGATTTTCTATGTGGTTTTTCACTTTAGACCCTGGCACCATGTACCTATGTCACCTACTACCAGGCTCGGGGACTAAGTGGGCACACTTCACCTTGCGGTGAATATGCTTGCTTTTGGAAAGTCTATACTTTTCAGAAAAGTAAAGTGGGCAAACTTCATCAGGAAAAAAATATTTTTTGATAAAGAGCACCATGCATTCTTCGAACAACCTGCTTCTTCGATGTCAATGTTGATCAACTATCTTTTGAGTTGGTTAAAATACCGTTGCAACTGTTTGGGCGATTTTCCTTCTTATTGAAGACGTCAAGCCTCATTAGTTGAAGAAGCTCAAGAGGGCGTGTTATATCACAAGATATGGTGCTCGGGGACTAGCTGTGGGGGTATAACCCCTATACCCTTACGGCTAGACTTGGGCCAGGAGGCTTGGCCCATCACGAAGACAGTCCGAGGTTTGATCCAACTGCTTGGAGTTTCGTGCAAGGAAACAAGACGTGGAGATCAAGCCGGATTCTAGTCGGTTAGAATAGGAATTGATATTGTGCTATCTATGGCAATTGTAATCGACTAGGATTAGTTTCCAGATCTGTAACCCTGCCCTCCGGACTATATAAGGAGGGGCAAGGGACCCCCCTAGGACACATTATCTCAACACAATCCAATACAATCAGACGCAGGACGTATGTATTACGCCCACAAGGCGGCCGAACCTAGATAAAAACCTTGTCTGTGTCTTGCGTCACCATCAAGTTCGTAGCTTGCGCACCGTCTACCGATAAACTACTACCGTGGGTATACCCTAAGGTAGACTGCCGACTAGCTTTCGTCGACAGGAGGCGTTCTCATTTAAGCTAGGCTAGCGTGGTTGAGGATACTGGTCTCGTTCGATAGAGTCCAGCGGCTCAACGCCTCCCTCCGTGGGGATTCCTCACGACCCTCTTGCCCCTGCCTTGGATACTCCTAGCGAGTCCTCAAGGCATGCCTTGTTTTTCACCTCTCGCTGGGTGCCCCTGACTCAGGTAATCAAGGGCGACCATCGAACCCATCCGGTGGGCCGGTCTACGCTCCCTCGAGGTTCTTGTGGCGATATGCGACCATCTTACCTTGCGACAGAAGGAAGAGTTGCGACGGCTCACTTTCTTGCTCGTTGGGCGCGCCTTTTTAGGAGGGGGCCATTGTGGCATGGTTCCGTTGGCAGAATCCGTAACGGCCTGTCAGAGAGAAATAGAACTGTTAGGCGGTGCATTCATGGGGGAGGTTACCGCGAGGGTCAGATCTCTTCTGCATCCTGCCATTACTTTCGCCCTTGCTTCCTCTGCATCTTCTCGCGTGCCTGAGGCACAACACATTCTCGAGCGGAGAGATTCGTAGAGGCATCTTCCACCACCCAGCGAGATGCCGGTGAGGCTTATTGCCACCGACGAGTGGCGTCTGTCCACCATGACGTTGCGTCGGTTACGAGATTTGGAGAAGGAAGGGCTCCTGCGCCCCTGTACTTCTTCGACACGGCGTGAGTGGATCACGCCGCCGGCGGAGCACCGGGAGGCGACTCCGCCAGATGGCTACGTCGTCTCCTTCGCCAAGTTCCATCGTCACGGGCTCGGATCTCCTCCGAGCCGCTTCATGAGGGCGCTCTGCCACCAATACGGCGTCAAGCTCCAACACTTTTCCCCTAATGCTATCTCTGCCACGGCGATCTTTGTCGTGGTGTGTGAGGGCTACTTGGGGGTGATGCCGCACTGGGACTTGTGGCTCCACCTCTACTGGGGCGAGATGTTCTATTCTCCCGATGGGGCCGCTGGGGTGAGGAAGCCGGTGCGAACCGGCTGCCTCAACCTAGTCCAGAAGACGGGCCATGCAGAAGAGCCTCGAGAGTATATCCCCACTGGGCTAACGTCCAACCATGCCCAGTGGGACTCTTAGTGGTTTTATCTCCGCAACGACGATGGTCTCTTCCCTATCTACACCGGGCAGTTGATCTCAGAGCGTCTGGACAATTGGAACTATGGCATCGTCAAGACTCTTCAGGACCAGCTTCGCCCACTTCGTGACACTCTAAAGTGACTGCGCGAGGAGGGCTTGACTACCGCACTCATTCTCCCGATGGTCCACCATCGACGGGTACTCCCATTGATGTCTCGACCGCTGAGAATGGATGAGATGGGCCCCCACGTTCTGCTGTGAGACCTCGAGGCGTGCCAAATGTCTAACAGGGCGCTTCCGAACGAGGAGGTTGCAGCCAGGGTCAGGGCGACTGTCGCGGGTGATTTCTAGCCGGAGTAGGTGAACGGCTTCCCCATAAAGCCTGAGCAAGGTTACTACAATCTGGTAAGCCCCTTGAGCTATTGTCACTCGACCTTTGTTGTTGGTTTTGTTGTTTCCTTTCCAATTTACCTGAGGCTTGCACCTGCTTTGCCAGGGGGCGATTGACGCCTGGTCCTCTAAGCCTCCGGTGAAGGAGGATGACACCGAGCATGAGAAAAGGCGTGCCTCTACAGAGAAGCATAAGTCTATGCAAGACGCGGAGAAGAAGAAGGGGAAGAGGAAAAACCTCGAGCGTCAGGTACTCGAGGAACGTCGAGCCAAGCAGAGATGTGGGGGGGAGCCTAAGGAAGAATCCCCCGATGACGACGATGGCAATGACGACGATGACAACGACGACCCCGAGGGGATGGCGGCTCGCCTCGACCGGGTCCTGCAAGGCCTACCACAGACCGACGTTTCCTCGTCGCGTGTGGAGGCTTCGAAAAGACCGCAAAATAGGGACCATGACGGGCGCCAAAAGGAGACATCACCTCATCGTTCATGCATCGACACGCCCCCTACCATCACCCAAGGTCGGGTCGCTCTTCTGCCACGACCCCCTCAAGCGTCCGACTTAGGCCGTAGGGTCACAACCTCGGCAACGCGGCCGCTGACTCGAGGCTGCGCCGCCGCAGTGGACTATAAGCCAAGGAGGAGGGCGTCGGAGGAGCGCTAGTCCTGAGGATTGTCAGGCGGGCAAAGTGGAACCGAGGCCCGCTCCTATCCTAGAGAAACCGAGGGCCTCAACGCACGGCAGCTTGAGGCCTGCTCGCCGTGGGTCTGGTAGGAAGGTCATCCTCCATGTGGGGTAAGATTTTAAAAACTACCACACTATTTTTGTTGGTTAATTTGCTCGTTGACGCTGATCGGGCTATGTTGATTTCTCTCCTGTTCAGGTTGAAGAGGCAGCTGGAGCAAGCCCAACCCTCGACAGCCAAGAGGCTCAAGGTGGGGGCGAGCTCCAAGACTCTGGGTAAGTGAATAGCTTCTCTCTTGTGGTTTGGGGTCGGCTTTGCTTATCATAAAGATTCCTTATGACTGATGTGTGCTTTGGGGCGTATGTAGGCTCTCCGGACCCTCGACCACCCGTTGGTGGCGATGAGACCCCGCCTCGTCCGTTGGGCGGGTAATGTTTCGAAATGCATCTCACCACCCCCTGGTCAGGGCAAAATGGCTAACCCCGAAGGTCAGGAGCGAGCCCCCGAGCCGCTCAAGTTAGGGTGAGAGGGCGACCCCATCACTTTTAGTGATGAGTCCGGGGACTGCCCGCGCTCGACGGACGATCGCGTCGTAGGCAACAGGACTGAGGTGCCTCGATTCGAGGGGCAGACGCCATGGCTTATAGGGCTCCATTCCATCGAGGAAGAGAAGAAGAAGAAGAACCAAGAGAGCAAAGGAGGATGAAGGAAGAGGAAAAGAAGAAAGAAGAGGAAGAGGAGGAGCAGCGTCGTTTGCTAGAGCAACAGCAGCAACAAGAGGCGCAGGAGCAGCAGCGGTAGTGGGAGCCGCAGGAGCAGTAGGGGCAGCGGTGGCGGCTCGAGGAACAGCTAGAGCTGCACCGGCTGCAGTTGCTACAACTTCAGCAGTGGCAACGGTAGCAGCAGTTACAGGAGCTGCTCGAGCAACAACAGCCACAGGGGCTGCCTGAACAGCAGTCGCAGCAACCACAGCAACAGTAGGAGCAGCTCGAGGAAGGGCAAAGGCTCGAGACGGAGGAGGAGGAGCTGCTAGTTTACAGCCCCACGACCCCATCATGGCTTCATCCTAGGGGTCTGCCACCATCTCGGCTGAGCCACGGCGGGAGGACGGTGTCACGGCGCTGGTGCTTGCCATGTGCACGCCAGCGGATCTGAATTTGGAGATTAAAGGCACCCTCTATGGCATTGAGGGGACCACCCTAGGCTATCTAGAGGGTCGACAGCCATGGTAGGACATGGCTGGAACTTCTGGTGCTAGCGGGGAAGACGAGGCCGGGACCTCTGGTGGCGGTGAGGCGGACGAGACTGGGACCTGGGGTTCTGTCGATGATGATGGGCGATTCCCCTCCCTCATCGACCTGTTTCTTCATCATGGGGGGTCGCTTGAGACGGTGCAGGAGCTCATCCAGGGCATCAAGGAGCCCATAAAGGAAGACCTCGAGCACTGGGGGCCCTGGAGGATCCGCCTTTGATGCTCTACATCTCTAGACGAGCCCAACGTCATGATGGATGACGGGAAAGAGGCCGAGAAATGGGAGCATCTCGAAGAGCTTCGTCTTTGGATGAAGCACGTCGTGGGTCTCATGTCCGACATCATAAACAACGGCTTGGGCCAGGCCTTCTTCATAAGGACGTCTTCAACTTTCATTATTTTAGATCTTTATACCTTGCTGGTGTGCTTATGGCTTTGCGTTCTATTACAGGATTTGAAGGAAACCTTCCGGCTGAAATCGGGATTCATTCATGCGAAAAGGGGTGGCTAGGAGCAGATTCCTCTTCTCAAGGATCAGCTCCTCGAGTCACAAGAAAAGCTCCTTAAGGTGTACAAGGAGTTCGCTACGGCCGAGGAGGAGAAGCAGAAGAAGGGGGCCGCTCTGACGGAAGCTTGGAAAACCTTAGCCGGCCTTAACGAGAAAGTTTATCGGGCGGAGGAGGACGCCCATGTCGCTAAGGAGGCAGCAGAAAAAACCTAGGAGGAGGCCCTTGGATTGAGGGAGCAGGCTATCTCGGCCAAGGAAGCAGCTGCTAAGGCCACCACGTATGGACCCTCCCAAGGTGGAGTCAGCTTGTGGTATCCTTGATTGCTTTGCCGTCGATGTACGACGACGTCACCCACATTCAGGTCCCTTTTGCGTATGTGCTTGTCGTGGTAGCGTTGAAGATTCTGTTGATATCTTACTGAGGTTACGAGGGCCATGCCTCAAGCTTCCTCGAGTTGGTCGACCACGTTCTCTTGGGTCTCCTTGTTTGTCTGCTCGTTGTAGGCTTTGAGTCGAGGTGACCCGTACTCGAGGACTGTTGGAAGCACGGCCTCAGAATCGTAGACCATGAAGAATGGGGTGTATTTCGTGGCTCTGCTCGGCATTGTTCTTAAGCTCCACAGGACCAAGTTGAGTTCCTCGACCCATTTCTTGCTAAACTTCTTCAACCAGTTGTAGATTCTAGGATTGAGGCCTTGCAAAATCATGCCATTGGCACACTCGACCTGGCCGTTAGTTCGAGGGTGAGCTACTGCAGACCAGTTCACACGGATGTGATGCTAATCATAGAAGTCCATGAACTTTTTGCTGGTGAATTTTGTGCCATTGTCGGTGATGATGACATTAGGTATCCCAAACCGGTGGATTATGTCGGTGAAGAAGAGGACAACTTGCTCGGAGCAAATGTTCGTGATGGGTTGAGGCTCGATCCACTTTGAGAACTTCTCGATGGCCACCAGCAAATGGGTATTACCCTCCTGCTGCCTTTTGGAGAGTGCCCATGAGGTCGAGGCCCCATACTGCAAATGGCCAAGTGTTGGGATCATCTGTAGAGCGTGAGCGGGGAGGTGGGTTTGCTTGGCGTAGAATTGACACCCGTGGCATGAACGAACAAGCTCGATGGCGTCCACAATGACAGTTGGCCAGTAGAAGCCTTGTCAAAAGGCGTTGCGGACGAGGGTTCTAGGAGCTGCATGGAGGCCACAAGCCCTAGAGTGTAGATCCTCGAGGAGCTTCCGACCTTCTTCTATGGTGATGCAGCGCTGCAAGATCCTAGTTGGGCTTCGCCGGTATAGTTCTTTGCTTTCGCCGTAGATCACATATGATTTGTCTCGTCGAGCGATATGGTAGGCCTCAGCTCGATCTTTTGGTAATTCACCCCGGATCAGGTAGTCGAGGAAGGGCGTACCCCAATCAAACGTGAAAGGATCAAGATTCCCAAGAGGGGGGGTGAATTGGGCTTCTCTAAAAATTTAAGCAACCTATAAGCTCCAATTTCACCCCTTATGCCTAATGTGATTAGAGAGCTACCGGATAAAGAGTTTTGCAACCTAGTTCCAATCCTATTCTAGCAAGGCAATTCTAGGAATGTAAATTCACAAAGTAATTGCACAAAGTAAACGCTAGAAAGTAAAGGAGTAGTGGAAGAAAGTGCTCGGTGATGTTTTGCCGAGGTATCGGAGAGTCGCCACTCTCCACTAGTCCTGGTTGGAGCACCCGCTTAAGGGTCTTGCTCCGCCTTGGTCCGCGCAAGGACCAAATGCTCTCTACGGGCTGATTCTTCGACACTCTGTCGCGGTGAATTGCCCAAAACCGCTCACAAGCTTGACACGAGCTACCCACAAGAACTCCGGGCGGTCTTCGTGTCTCCAATCACCACTGAACCGTCCAGGTGATGGCGATCACCAAGAGTAACAAGCAAAGAACTCTCACTTGACCCAAACAAGGCACTAGAGAGTGGTGGATGCACACTTGACTCTTGGAATTCAACTAGAGAAGGATTCTCAAAAGAAATCTCTCAAATCTCAATCCTCTCTCGGATCTTGCTTCTATCTTGCACCACAAGGTGATTCTCAACTGATCAAATGGGCAAGAGACCTCCCATGGACGAGGTGGAGAAATATAAATACACACCATCAAGTCCAAGGGTCGGCCAACTGTTTTACACTGAAAACGGGGTCGCAGGACGCTGGTTATGTTGCACCGGACGCTCTACACCGAGCGTCCGGTGACCTCATAACGGCTAACTGTACTCTCTCTGACAGAGCATCAGACACTACTTCCCAGCGTCCGGTGACACCATCCAGTGCGAGGATGAACTTTACATCCTCCCTGAGTTTAGGACCGGACGCTACCCGGCGGGTTTGGTGCTAGCGTCCGGTGACCTCGGTCACATTTTGGACTTCCCTAGGTTTAGGACCGGACGCTACCCGGTGCGTCCGGTGCTAGCGTCCGGTACCTAACCCTAGGCACTCAGTCACTCTAACTGCAAACGACCTCACTGGACGCACTCACAGAGTGTCTGGTGCAGCGTCCGGTGCCAACTTAGGCACCCAAACTTCGTCGAAACTCGACCATTCCAAAACGAAGTTTGTTCCTCTCGATCTAAGGACTAACACATAGCTGCCTAGTGCTAGGTTTACCAAGTGTGCACCACACCAAAACCTAAAGTCTTGCCTAAGTCAAGCTACTAGATCAAAGCCCCTCTTAATAGTATGGTCAAAGGAAAACAAAGTCCTAAACTACTCTAAGTGCCCTTCTTCACCATATGGCCCTTAGACCTAGTCTAGTCTTGACGATGTCCATCCATCCTTTGAAAACTGCAATGATTTCCACTATTAAGTAGGCATGTACGTCCTTGTTCACCGAGTACCTGTTACCATGACCTAACACTAATGACTTTGCCTTTGCAAAACATACGTTAGTAATAGTAATCAATATTGTCATTAATCACTAAAATCCATTAGGGGCCTAGATGCTCTTTCAATCTCCCCATTTTTGGTGATTGATGACAATAACCTCGAGGATGAAGGAAATGAGGTTTTCAAATGACTTGGTTTCTATAAGCATGAGACAATAAGAACACAAAGAGATTAGGCATGCTTATATCAACCAAGACTACCATCCTGCATCCAAATATGTGAGATGTATACAACAGGATATAAAGCATAAGGCTCATTGTACAACGAAGTAGAAACGCAGAAGCAAAGTAACATGAGCCAACCACATGACATAAGGATATCACAACGAAGCAGAAGTCATGTCTAACAACCAAAACAAGTGTATCTCACAGAGTAAAGAGTATCTCACACAGATGCATAAAGATAAACATGATGCATGAAGTAGCACACAAAATAATCAAAAGCCCCCTAGCTCTAGCTCCCCCTAAAACTATCATACTCTCAACTCTCTCCCCCTTTGGTATCAAGCTCCAAAAACCTAAGATGAAGGAGGTGGAGGTGGAGCAGTGGAGTCCCACGGCACGGCCTGAAACTGAGGTGCATCTTCAGATCCATCAGCCGTCGACTAGGATGAGGTAGAGTGACCCTCAGAAACTGTTTGAGCTGGATAAGTGGTCCGGGTCTGCTCGGTGGGCTCTGTGGCTGTCACTGTCTATGCTGGTGGCTCAAGTCCTGCTAAAGAAGCTCGCACAGACTTAGTAGCGGTGGCTGACGTCTCTGGCACTGTAGACGAAGGTGCAAGCTGCTCAGACGAGGCCACTGACAACGACAAGCGCTCAATAGTGGTGACTGGGAGAGTAAAAGCTGTAGGAGCCTACAGTGGAGACGACGTAGGGTCACCAGTCAGATCATTGTACGAAAAAGAAATGTGCTGCCCTGCCGAAGAATCCAACACTAGCTGTGAAGCTGTCACTGACTGAGGAGTGAAACCTGAGCAAAGCGGTGTAAACTGGGGCACCTGCTCAAAGCCAGAAGAGATAGCACCCAGAGAGACCTGGTGCTGAGGTGTCGAGAACGGCTGACTCTGAGCAGGGAGCAGAAGCGGCGGCTGAGACTGACTATGAAAACCACTAGGCTATGGTACTGGAGTAGGAGGCCTGACCGAGGAAGTGCCTGGAAGTTGAATCCTTGATGCGGCCATAAGAGCGGCCATCATGGCAGTCTGCTATGCCTAAAAAGCCAGCTGCTGCTCCTGAAAGGTCAGGAGCTATCTGTGAAGCTTATCCTGTCTGGCCTGCATGGCTGCATTGATGGCAGCCAGGTCCCTATCCCTCCTAGCCTGCTCCTCAGCTGCCCTCCGCTGATCGGCTCTCATCCCGTCTAGAATGGCTAACAGAGTTGGGTCTATGGACTGGAAGAGCCACCTGCCTCGTGGTCGTGCTGCCTCGGAGGAAGATCTAGAATAGGGTGATGATAATCATCGTCTGAACTGTCTGAAGCAAACTCAACCTCCTCCTTGGCCTCAACATCTGCAAACGCCCCAATGGCTATGTCCTGCTCCTCTATCTCTGGGACTACCCCTGAACTGCGGGTAGCCCTCGGTGAAGGTGGTGGCACTTGGCCACGTGGTGCTGGAGGAGGTGGTGGAGCTTGGAGGTCATGGTGCGCTCTCAGCATCTATTGGGGGTCGTAGTGTGGGAACACTGTGTCAGCGTCTGTCAGCTCTCTCTCAAGGTGAGCTGGAAGAGGCTCTAGCCTAGCACAAAGAATAAGCAATGTGATGCAATGTGCGTACGGTATCTGACGGTGACCCCTGAAGCCCTCTGCTATGGTGTCCTCAATCTTTAACACTATCAAGTCCCATAAGTCAAATGGCCGCTGAGCAATCAGATGAGCTATCAACCACTGTTGGATCCTAGTGAAGCCATCTCTAGCCTGTCCTAGGGAAGAGAGTCTTCCTCATCACGAAGTCAAGGATCCTAGCTAGGCGTGTCAGATCACCCACTGTCCTGTTGGAGCCCTCTCCAAATGGCTGACGGAAGCAAGGAGCCACGAAGTCAACCGGTGGAAGAGCACCACCGTGAGGTCATCGAGGGCGCTCAAAGTTCCCATAGCATAGCTGATGGATCCGGGTGGCATAAGCTGTTAATCCAAGAACCTCTCTGGCCCTCTAAGCTGTCACGCTGTAATCGGTGCCTGCCAGTGCGTAGTGGATATAGCTATGATCTGGAGCAACCCACACTGAGGCATAGAAATCACAGACCCACTCCTGAACATAAGTACCTAGCAGAGCAAGCAGGCCTGGGAGACCTAGTAGGTAAGTGAAGTACTGTCTGATATCCGCACCTACCACGTTTCCTAGCACCTCAAGGTCTAGCACCCTGTGCTCCCTGAACTGAGTCTCTGAGTGAACAAATGCCTCATACATGTCCTCTTGAACTACTGTGTAGAATCGAGCATTAGCCCTCTGATCCCAGGCTACTGGAGGTGGGAAACCGTGCAAACCTCAGCTCCTGGATCTCTCGAGTGGGGACCTAGGTGTAATCCTTATGAACCCTGGCTAGAGCTAGACATGGAGCTAGAGTACCACATGCTGGAGTGGAGCAAGCAGACGAGGTGGACTGACCCTGCATACTAGTCCTAGAGGCGGCCTGGGTACGAGCACGAGTCGACCCCCGAAAGGGCTGCTCCTCCTGCTAAACCTCTGTCGAGCCCGCTGCTTGGGCCTCTGCCTCTATCTCTGTCTCTGGCTCCTCCTGTGTAGACTCAGTCATGTTAATCCGAACACGCTAACCCCCTAGCATGATGGTGCCAGGTGGAGTCCTGTGTCATGCCTCAACCTGAAGTACTGCATGCCTCTGAGCTGTCGAGAGGTCCGCCCCAATCCTCAGTGCACCGGAGCGACTACCCCTCTATGTTGCCTCAGCTGCTGCTGCCACTGCCTCTGCCACCTCAGCCTCTCTGTCACTGGCCTTCCTCTTCTTGGTAGCCAGCTTCTTGCCTTTGTCCTTCTCTGCAGAGAACAGGCGACGAGGAGGATCACCTCCACCATCACCTCCTGGAGAGCCACCACTAGCAGCTGTCGGACCATCGACGTTCTTGTAACGTGACATTGCAAGAACCTAAACCAGAGAAACTACTGAAAGCTGACAAATTGACACTCTAGAGGCTTGGCCTCAATCCGTACTCACAGGCTTGGCCCTGAGTTCAACTGACACTGCCAACTAAGACCACGTGCTGCAAGAGATAGAATAGATAGGATATACATAAGCACACATAATATCTAGAGGTGAGAAAACCCTATAAATCGCAAGATTAGATAAGTAAAGGACACGAACTGCTTACGATCGGGTGACGAGATGTGTTCCAGATGAAACATCTCGATCGGAATCTACCGGAGAACGCAAACCAACTCCACAGGGCGCTATAAGCATAGAACAAATCAAATCGTCGTCAAAAACAACAACTAGATCCATTCACACAACACGAACACCTTGTGGGCAGGGTTCAAGAAACTCACCCTAAACCCTAAATTCCAGTCGAGAATGAGATTCCACGCGTGGAGAGGGAAGAAGAGAGCCTTGGGGAGAGATTTGGCCGCGGGGAGGGAAGATCCTCGGGGGAAAAACCTTCACCGATGGCAGTGGAGGTCATGGCGTCTCGACGGCTAGGGCATAGGGCGTGGCTGCTAGCGGATTCGCGAAGACAAAGAGAAAAACTATTTGCGAGAAAGCCTATGGGAGCGGGTTAAATCCGCTCGCTGTGGGGTCACGGGACGCTCCTAAAGGGACACCGGATGCGTCCGGTGACCATCGGACTAAAACACATAGAGTGTTTCAAGTCGCGCAACCACCGGACGCTGAGACTAGCGTCCGATGCCTTAGGACACGCCAGGCAGAACACCAGACGCACCTCACCGGACGCGCTCGGGACACTGTTCCAGCATCCGGTGAGTGCTGTCTAGCAGACTCACCACACCAGACGCACTGCAGGGGCGTCCGGTGCATCGTCTGGTGCTCCTCTGACTTGTTTTTCAAATTGAAACTTAACCTGACTTTTACCCAACCAAGTTCCAACTTCAAGAAGACTCAAATAAGCACAAATTGGAACTGGTATGAGTGACCTCTCTCAAACCCTCAATTTTTCACAAATATTTAGCCTTAGGCATAGTAGTTTTTATGAAAATAGTCAAGAGAAAGCACCAAGGAGCATCGTGTGGCCATAAAGCTAGGGGTTTAAATCATAATGAGCTTTGAATGCTCGCCCTATCTATGGATGAACACAGCGGATGCTCAAACCATAACCAAAAAGAAACGACAAATCAACAACCATGCACGAGATATGAGGTGCAATGCAATACTTGAAAGTAAACTAATGCTTGTCAAGTTTGATCCAAAGTTAAGCTTTTTCACACACACATGGGGGTTATCTCAACCATGTTAGACAAGCCCTACACACAATTTTTTTTTTGTATTTTTATTTTGGGTATGTATGACATGCAAAGCAAAAGCTATTTACAAGGTCAACACACAACTTCATTTTTTAGTGAAGTTAGAGAGATCAAGCACATTAGGTTCATTTCTCAACATACAAAACCTAGCTTTATCTAGGGGTTTTGTGAAGATATCCGCCAATTGATTTTCCGTCCCCACATTCTCTAGAGATATATCACCTTTGGCAACATGATCCCTAAGGAAGTGATGGCGGATGTCAATATGTTTTATGCAGGTGTGTTGAACCGGCTTGTTTGCAAGTTTTACGGCACTTTCATTGTCACACAACAAAGGTACTTTCTCTAGTACTACTTCATAGTCTAGCAAAATTTGTTTCATGTAAAGTATTTGTGCACAACAAGCACCGGCGGCGATGTATTTCGCCTCGGCCGTTGACAAGGCAACACTATTTTGTTTATTTGACATCCAAGAGACAAGTGATCTACCTAGGAAGTAGCACCCTCCAGATGTGCTTTTTCTATCAATGCGGCACATGGCATAATCCGAATCAGAATAGCCTACAAGTTGGAATCTTGCACCTTTGGGATACCACAAGCCTAGGCAAGGTGTGTATTTTAGATACCTAAGAATTCTCTTGATGGGAATCAAGTGAGATTCCATAGGCATTGCTTGATATCTAGCACACATACACACACTAAACATGATATCGGGCCTAGATGCGGTGAGGTAGAGTAAACTTCCTATCATGGAGCGATAGAGAGTTTTGTCAATTGGGTTACCTCCCTCATCTAAGTCGAGATGCCCATTTGATGCCATGGGAGTCTTGATTGGCTTGTAGTCCATCATCTTGAACCTCTTGAGAAGATCTTGTGTGTACTTCTCTTGAGAGATGAAGACCCCTTTCATCATTTGCTTGACATAAAATCCTAGGAAGAAGGATAGCTCGCTAATCATGGACATCTCAAACTCCTTGGACATCAAATCACCAAATTCCTTGCAAAAATCTTCATTAGTTGAGCCAAAAATAATATCATCAACATAAACTTGGCAAATGAAGATTTCCCCATTCAT
>Ga0182004_10000903_pt1 | contig 20209 bp, 7 predicted proteins | sample Sormic07211540_1_FD_120479 | JGI IMG/M metagenome (GOLD analysis project Ga0182004, IMG submission 120479) | Endophyte microbial communities from Sorghum bicolor roots, Mead, Nebraska, USA - 072115-40_1 MetaG | ecosystem: Host-associated > Plants > Roots > Unclassified | place: USA: Nebraska...
AGGTTAGGTGCAATCTCTCTCTCTCTCTCTTGTTGATAATCATTTGTGGGGTTCTTCCATTCCAAAAGAAAAACAAGAGGATAGGGAAGACACGATGATTGGTCGGAATGAGAGCATCTCCAACAACTTGGTATTTCAACATGCTATCCTACCAAATTTGCTAAAAGCATAAAAATCTTCCTCCAACAACTCCTTATCTCAACTTGCTAAATTTCCCAAGTTGCTATCTAGAGGTTTCTACTGCCGAGATTTGTCAAGTTGCTATCCCAAGTTGCTATCCCGAGCGCAACTTGTTGGAGACACATATTCTTTTACCAAGTGAGCGGGTGCCATCTGTCATCCTCTATTTTTACCAAGTGAGAATAGCAACTTATTGGAGACACATTCTTTTTTCTTTTGCTAAACAAATTAGCAACTTGCTATAACTCAAAATTTGACAAGTGAATTTTACCAAGTTGTTGGAGATGCTCTGAGTCCCTCGCAGCTGTTTGAGTGTTGCTATGAACGAGTGTCCGAGCTTTCATCATAGTCATCTACGATGTTTATCCACAAAATCATGTTCCTGAAAACGACGCTTCTCTGCAAACCAAAACCTACAGTGATGTTAACTGCCAGTGCTTGTTCTGTTTGGAAAGCAGGATTCTTTTTTATCAATTTTCTGTTTTTTCCTGTAAAAACGTATTGATTCCTGGTCATTCCAAAGTGCTAAGAAGCACCAAATTTTAGAATCCAAAATTTAAATATCATGAGAGACTTCAGTGCATGAACTGAACCAACCAACCGTCATGTGTGTCTGTTCTTGTTCAGATGGTCAGATATGAACCCGGGTACGCCTTCAAGGAACTGAACCCGGTCCAGTGGCAGTGCAGCGGCACGCCCAAGGTAATTTGCTTGCTGCGTGCCTGCATCTCAGTCTTCGTAAACATGGTGAGTCAATTTGTGAACCCTCCTGCCATGCACTCTGCATATATACTCAGGTCCTGATCCCGGTGGCCAACGGGAGCGACGAGATGGAGGTGCTCGTGACCGTCGACGTGCTGCGCCGGGCCAATGCGGACGTCGTGGTGGCGTCGGCCGAGGGCGGCGACGCCGAGGTCGTCGTCGTCGCGCGCCACGGCACGAGGATCGTCGCCGACGCGCTGCTGGTCGACGCCGTCGCCGCCGGCCAGCAGTTCGACTTCGTCGTCGTGCCGGCAAGTCGCGCGCTCTCTGCATTGCTGCTACCCTGCTCGATACGGTCGTCGCTGACGGAAATGTGCAATTGCATCCCTGACTGTCTTGCTCACGTGGACCAGGGCGGCATGGCCGGCGCCAAGACGCTGGCCGGCACGGAGGCGCTCGTGGCGCTGCTGAAGGAGCATGCGGCGGCGGGCAGGGCGTACGGCGCCATCGGCGCCGCCACGGCGGAGGTGCTGGAGCCGCACGGCCTCCTCGAGCTCGAGGGCAAGAAGGCGACGACGACGTGCGCGTCCATGGCGGACTCCCGCGAGTGCGGGAGCAGGGTGGTGGTGGACGGGAACCTGGCCACGAGCAGCGGCCCCGGGACGGCCATGGAGTTCGCGCTGGCCGTCGTGGAGAAGCTGCTCGGCGCCGAGGCGGCAAGGGAGGTGGCGGAAGCCCTGCTGTTCGTCTGACGACGGACCACGGGCGGAGATGAGCTGTGCCTGTGCTATTTGATCCTTTGCAGTAGAGATCATGGAACGTGGCCGGACCTTCCTTGTCATAACATCATCTGAGAATTTGGTATCTCGATCGTGTAGTGTAGTAAAAATTCTATACAAGTATCGTTACTTATATAGAGAGGTGGGACTTGGGTTAAGCCATACCGCCTCAGGATGGTCCTCTTGTGATTTTTGCCGCTCTTTGGACCATGATATCTAGGCACGTAAGACGTGTCAAGGTGTCGTTGTGGTGCTACGTTTTTTTCAATAGCCCAAGCACAGCTCATGGTACCCAAAAAAAAGTCTTTATATCGTATCATTAATTTTTTAGTTTTCTTTGTTCACTCATGTCATAAAAAATATATATCGTTTTTTGTGAAAGTTTCAATATTTTTTCACAATCCATGGAATGATTATAAGAGCGGTGAGCATACACCCATCGTGCCGATATCACATCACAACCCTTGTATTTATGTCATGAATCACGCTCAAATAGCACAACTTAAATCCCAGCTCTATTTATGCCAAAAAAAAACATGTCTGTTTTGGTTAGTTCTCAGAATTTTATGGTTAATAGCGATGTCTGTGGTCATTTCATTACTCAGTATGTTTGAGAGTCCTTAAAAAATATAATCAAATATATAAAAGATTATATTATATAAATATCACCAAATTAATTATGAAATGTATTTTCTACTATATATATATATATATACTGTTTTCTACAAGTTTTCAAATTTAAGAATTTTTTACTTATAAGATAAGGTTCCTATTTTTTAAGGGATGGAGTAATAAAATTCCCAGCTTATAGCGTACATCCTTGAACAATGTCACGACCTGATCCGTGCCATTGTGTCACCGAATCGTGTTCGCCGATAACGTGGAAACTATTATATCATATGTTTATGTTTGGCATAAAACTTTTTTTTAAATAATACAGCCTTGAACAGTGGCACGGCTAAGACTGCCATTGCTTAAGGCGGAAAACGTGCATCAGAGAAAGGTTTTAAGTCTTTGCCATAAATAAATTTTAAAAAAACTTTCCAAAAAAAAAAAAACAGGGCAATCCCCCGTCATGTCTGGACCACACAGGAGAGGAGAGGAGGCAGGGGCACCGCCGGCTGGCTGCAGAAAGCGAAGCGGCGTCCAAGTGATGCACAGCGCAAGACCCACGAGGACACGGCACACGAGTCACGGCCAATAGTTTACGCAGGAAAACGACGGCGACGGCGACGACTCGTTGACGCCTGACGGCCACCCCCGGCCCGCCGCCCGCTTCCGCGCCATGACTGGTGACTCAGCTCGCGACGAACCGAATCCGCAGACACGTAGTCCCCACTCCCAAGACGGCAACTACCAAAACTACTGGAGTAGTAGAATAGAACTACTAGAAGGCAGTAGTAGCCTGATCTCCGGACACCCGGAAGGAAAGCCAAAGCGGCGGAACGCGCCAGACAGAGTAGCCGGATAGAGACCCACCTCTCCCTCCCGGAGTCCGTCCGTCCCGCTCCCGCACCGCCTTTCCGCCGAGTAACAAGGCAAGAATCCCGCGGCGACGGTCAACGATTCCGGATGGCCGCAGCGTCCTCGGTGGTCAGGCGTGCCGCCGCCGCCGCCTCCGCCTCGCGCGGCCTGCTCCTCGCCCGCGCCTTCGCCTCGGGAGTTGGCGGCGGCGAGAAGGCCAAGCGGGTGCTGGTGCCGGTGGCCGCCGGCACGGAGCCGATCGAGGCGGCGGCCACCGCCGACGTCCTCAACCGCGCCGGCGCGCGGGTCACCGTCGCCACTGCCGACCCGCCCGGGGACGACGGCCTCGTCGTCCAGGCCGCCTACGGCGTCAAGTTCGTCGCCGACGGCCGCGTCGCCGACCTGCAGGGGGAGTCCTTCGACCTCATCGCCCTGCCGGTGCGTACGCGTTCCCCTCCCTCAGTCTGTCACCATGCCGTCAGTCTCGGCCCTGTCACGCACGCTCTCAGATTGCTTCGCCCTCCTCTCTTGCATTTGCTGCCTCGCCGTCTGGCGCTGATGGTCAGTCGATAAATTTGTGTCCTGTAGGGAGGAATGCCTGGGTCAGTTGGCCTCAGAGATTGCAAAGCGCTCGAGAAGATGGTCAAGACGCACGCCGAGAATGGGGGCCTGTACGGCGCCATCTGCGCTGCGCCCGCGGTGACGCTGGCCTATTGGGGCATGCTCAAAGGCTTAAAGGTGCGACATTGATCGGCATTCTGTGCGCTTGGAATTATGCACCGTGGACCGCGCTGAGAAAGTGGCGGCTTGTTTTGTTATTGCAGGCGACCTGTTATCCGTCGTTCATGGAGAAGTTCACTGCAGAGGTGATCCCTGTGGACTCGAGGGTCGTTGTCGACAGAAATGCAGTCACCAGCCAGGGTCCAGGAACTGCGATCGAGTTTGGTCTTGCTTTGGTGGAGAAGCTGTATGGCAAAGAGAAGATGGAGGAGGTTGCTGGGCCTCTGGTAAGCTACATTACAAGCCATGATTAGGAACATTGGGGTTCCAAATGGATGGCTGTAAGCCTTAATGGTTATTGTTCACAAAGAAGCTGAAATTTACTAAAATATATCTTAGTTATTTTGTATCAAGCAATTGTGTTACTGACCTGTGGTTTCATCCAACAAGTTACAGTGTTGGCCACATTAGAATTTTGTTTAAATCTGACATTATCTACTATATGAGCACTTTCGTTACCTGATGATTGCGCAATTTTTATCCTTCAGTACGTGCGCCCTCAACATGGAGCTGAATATACCGTAGAAGAGCTTAATTCGGCTGAATGGAAATGTAGTAGCACACCTCAGGTATGAGATGCAACTGAACTTCATCTGCAAACAAAGAAAAAGATCATCTCCATTCATTTAGGCTACTTTCTGACTTTCTTCCTCATGGAACTCCTGTAATTTATATCATTGCTTCTGATAAGAGTAACTCTTATTGCATCCTGCTTTGAAATATGCTCCCCGTGTTATCCAACAATCTTGTTTTGGCTTATACTTTAACAATATAGCAATCTGCCTTAAAACTGTTACTAGTAATCAGTTATTGGTGATTACTGAGTCATAGGAGTGTGGAACAACTTTTACAGTAATATGGGAGGGGCAACTTTTTCTTTTTTCCTACCTTTTTGAGATGGATGCGCACAAACTTGTGTACATAGTAGGATAGTGACTAAGAACAACGATGTTCATGAACCAGTTTTTCTTTTTGGTATAAAGTCATAAAGAAGATGATTCTATGACTTATATATGTTACATGATGCTATTTATATTCTGGATACCCACTCAGGAGCTCTGCCTTTCATTCCCTTCACTAACAGAGAAGAGAGTTTTCAGCAGGAACCAGACTCTAGTCTTGTTTCTAGTTTCTTCCTGTTGTGCCCCTGTGATCCTGAAACCAGCTGGTTGATTGTGTTTTGGTTGTGCTGTTTCAGCCTCACCTTTGTTTGTATAGCTCTTTTCTCTCTCAATGAAATGGCACGCGATGCGTCGTTCAAGCAAAAAGAAGGCTGCTGGCAATGCTAACTTTTTTTAATATGATCCTAATGTTTTCCCATTATATGGTGTATTAACCTGAACTTTTTAATATTTGCTGATGCTTTTCCCTTTTATGTGTGTCTAGGTTCTTGTTCCGGTTGCTAATGGTTCAGAGGAAATTGAAGCTGTCAATTTGATAGATGTGTTGCGTAGAGCAGGAGCAAATGTTATTGTTGCATCGGTGGAGGAGAAGTTACAAATTGTGACCCGTCGCCATAAGTTCAATCTAATTGCTGATATGATGTTGGATGAAGCCACTGAAATGCAATTTGATTTGATTGTCATGCCGGTATGTGGCTGTTGAGTTATTTTTCCATTAATGGGGTATTACTCTTTAAGGGTCTCTCACTGACAAAATCTGTAAACAGGGAGGTTTGCAAGGTGCTCAGAAGTTTGCTAGTACAAAGAAACTTGTTGACTTACTCAAGAAACAGGCAGAATCAAATAAACCATATGGTGCAATATGTGCCTCTCCAGCTCATGTGCTTCAGCCACATGGTTTACTGAAGGTACTTTCCTCTGCCCCAATGAACATATGCGCTTGTTAGCATTAGTCCTATCTTATATCCTCAGTTCAATACCATCGACATTAATGCAGAAAACCAGGAACAAAACTTGTAGTTTCAGTGAAACGGTATTGGTGTATGAACAAAAAGCTGCGAGGTGTATTAACTTTGAACTACCTGTGTCATTGTAGGGCAAGAAGGCGACAGCATTTCCACCTATGTCACACCTGCTCACAGATCAGAGTGCATGTGAGCATAGGGTTGTTGTAGATGGTAACCTTATCACCAGTAGAGCCCCAGGCACTGCAACAGAGTTCGCCCTAGCCATTGTTGAAAAACTGTTTGGTCGAGATAAAGCTGTCAGCATAGCCAAGGAAATGATCTTTATGTGATATTGCACTGACCTGGTGGTGTGAGAAGTATAATAATGTGAATAAACATAACAGAAACCTGTTAGTCATGCTTCTGGTTCTATGCCTGAACTGGTAATAGCTGCCTGAGGATTTCAATTGAATACTTGAATGGTACTATTACATCACACTGTAAACTGTGAACCAAGATCGTACATTTTGCATACCATAAGAGAAAGGTTAGTGTGACTCGTTACTTGTAAATACTTGTCCTGTCTGTTCAGTGAAACACCAAGTGGAGGTGCTGCCTTCCCACCACCCACCTGCTCTGCCTCTAATCATCATGGATTTACACGAAGTTAAGAAGCTGTTTGGTCAATCAAGAGAGAGTGCAGGACATTGGCAGCAATCTGGTCTTCATGTCACAGTAAACTGTACTGTAAGCTATTGATTTGATAAGCACTGTACTCTTTACGATGTACGAACTCTTTTATCCTTGTTATTACAGCTCTTCTTTTTTTGTTTCTGATATGTGCAGTTTTTAGATGTAGGATTCAGACAGGGAAAACAACAACTAATATGTACAAGAAGTCAAAGTATACTCTTGAAAGCATTCTGTTTAGCTTTAGGCCAATTTTATTCTTCTTAATTGAAAGGAAGAGCTCCTTCTGTTTCACTTATCCCCGAACTGTCATTTCTTGAGTCGGAATCTATGGCATCTCCAGAATTCTCGAGAAAAGCTTATCTGTTATGATTGTGATTGTCACTTTCGCATCAGGAATACTAGTTTGTGGATGGAAATAGCATAATCATAAAGCTATAGGAAAGTAGCATCTTTCCCTTTTGTCCTGAGTGAGAGTGATAAGTGGCTGTGGTCTGCGGATCACTTTTGCTTTGGTGACTAGAAGAAAATGCGGTGTTCTAACCAATCTATGATTAGATTCCTGCAATAGATGCTGTCCCATTCATATACCTGGAAGTGGATGAAGGTTCTCTGTCGCACTATATTGATAACCCTCCAGTTGGTTGCAACTGCATATCACTTGCACTTTATATGTTGTTTAGCATCCCTCTGAGTTCAGATCGGCATAACTTTGGCTAGGAAAGATTTGTCCCTTCTACCTTTCACGAAACGGCCTATATTTTAAGGTCTTTTTAGCACTGAATCCGTGGAGAGAGTAGGCCGTGAAAAAGGCTGTAATAGTTAAGTAACTATTGCCTATTGGAAGCTTCATAGAAACTTCGTTATTGATATGTTTACTCAGCACTTGTGCATTGTTGCTTGCTTTCCCGTATCATGCATGTTGACAACTGACCAGAGGATAGTTTTAGCATTACTGATAGTGCTTAAGCATTGTGGGGCAGAAGCTTACTTATGTATTTATATTTGATCTGAATTCCTTTTCTGTTCAAGTGCATTGGTCCTTCCACTGTGCCCTTCGCTGCTTCGCATATCTATATCATCCTATAATGTATCATGCACACATTAGTGACGAAATTGACAACAGAAATGCTGCTGACTCATGCTTTTTTTTAATACTTTTTTTCATATCTATTTGTTTCTCAAATTTTTCATTGTTACACAGGTTTCTCTCTCTCCTTTCATGTTGAGACATTTGATTTTAAAAGTCACTTAGTAATACAAAAAAATATATTTATTACTGCGCTAGAAAGATGTATTAAGTACTGCAGTTGTCAGTTTTAATAATAATACAAAAAAATACTTCACTCATTTATAATCTGTCAATGAAGAACAAGACATACTCTTACCAAGACTCTGCCCCTGAAATTATTAAATTGAAAAAACGCAAGGCTCTCCGAGCTCCAGGTGTTCAAGATTGCCGGTGGCTCCTTCGTTGGCTTAATAAGTTATTAGCTAACCCTTGTTGCTATCATCTTTGAGCTGTATAGCCAATCACTTTTGCTTCCTTCTGATATAGAACTTTCATCTATTGAAGATTGCAAGCAACATCTAAATGTTCTCGTCACTAATGTATTTAAGACCTCACTAGAACCTCCAATAAATAACTCTTCAAAGACAGCGCTTGATTTGTAATTTGTTAATTCTAAATGTTGACGTCCAACGCTTAACATTTTCCAAGAGGACCAATGATATATATTTTTGGGCAGACTGGTGACATCTGCTTCATTGTCTGATGTGTCCCAAATTCAAATCATTTGTCTGTTTTTGCTTTGTGATTTGTTTTGGTAGTCCTGCCTTGGAAGGTTCATGCATGTGTACTTGAAAAGACTTGTCAACCATGTTGCAGTACTTAAAATCATGCTGCAGTACTTATATAATTAGACTTAGGGTCTGTTTAATTGATGGTGTTAAAGTTTAACATATACTGTAACATTTTCGTTTTATTTAGCAGTTAGTGTCCAATTATGGACTAATTAGACTCAAAAGATTCATCTAATAAATTATTCTCTAGCTGTGTTTTTAGTTTCGTAAATAGTCTATATTTGGTACTCTATGCATGTGGCTAAACATTCGATGTGATGGAACTTAAAGTTTATCGTGACAAAACAAACGGGGCCTTATTGACGGTTATACGGTCGCCAAAGAATAGACTTGTTGAGGGCTACAAGTCAAACAAAAAGAATGGGTTGTGAACATCTCTGTTTGTTAAATTATATAAAACCAAAGACAGATGTTGGCATCCATGAACTATTCACCTATAAGGATTGAAGTCATCCAAACTAAACGTCATGTTATGAATTATTTATGAGCTTATGCAGACGGCTTGGGAAGCAGAATTGTATATGAAATGCTTGGCACCCTATATTTGTCAGAGAGAGCCAAAGAGGATGGTTGAAATGGCAATGTCAAGGTACCTAGAGCTGTGTTGACATCACCCTAATAAAGAAAAAAAATTATGGCATAAAAATATATGCAGTTAGTTGAACTACTGGAGCAATAGATATTTTTTTGTGTGTTTTTGCTAAAAGAAGCTACCCAAATAGCATGCTCTCCAAAAAGTTCGGCGGAGACATGGAAGAAAAAAGCAGGAAATTCACAAGGGTACATCAACAGATGCATCTTGTTGTGCTGATCCTGTTATTTGGATGCAAGACTGTGAGCCAAGAAGGCATGTGATCATTTCCCTCTGAAAATCTGTGAAGACTTTCGAAGTGAAATTGGACTTGAAAATTCAAGGATTGATATGGAGCAGAGTCCGACTCATTTTACATTGAAACTACATCCTAGAAATTCCAGAAACGAACTCCCTTTATTTAGATAAATTTGTTTCTAGCTTACAGGTTATCTTCTCAGACTCATTGGCTATAAACATGGGTTGTCCTCTAGAAGCTGGCCTTTCCTAGATTTGGTTTCCACGGCATTTGGGGCAAACAACTTGCATTTTGGAACAGATGGACTGCATTTTTTATCTTGCATTTTCTGTTACAGTTATGGACAGCATCGATTTCATGCGTTGCATCATCATTAGTATGATCTATGCTGCAGTGTACTTGAGTCACTACACAAGTTGCATTAGCTCATAAGCTCTAAGTTCTGACATCAGATTAAGGACTTAATGATCGAACAATTTGCAACTGTTCTTGTCTACTGAAGGTGTCACTACGTCAGGGATAGGTGGGAAATTTTGAACTTGGTGTCGATAAGTCGGCACTTTTTTCAAAATGCAGGTTGCTTTAATTTTGTTCTAAGTTAAATTTATCTAACTTTAATCAAATTATAGAAAAAATCATCAACACGTACAATATCAATTTATTTGATGCAACATGAAGTATGTCTTGATAGTGTTGTGTGTGTGTGTTAAGTGTAAAGTCAATTTTTTTTCAACCTTCAACTTGCACGACTGTCTGATTTTTAATTATAAACTATAAAACTAGATACTGGACACTTGACACCATTCAATTATTGAAACCAAATAAATTTGGCCTCTAACAACTAACTAGTTTTAATGGTGGTTTCCTTTTTTTGAAAATAATAAATATTTGATTTAATCTCTAAAATTAACTAATCTATTCTAAATCAAATAAATATAAAACTCGTACCAATTATTTTATAAAAGTATAATTTTTCTATTTTGGTGATCTACTTAGAGCTGTTTGAAATTTATTTGTTTGTTTTATTACTTGTAGTCGTGCTTATTTTTTATTTAAATTATCGTTTTGTGCGGTATAATACTTGAAGATTGATCAAGATGATCTAGCATACTATGAGTATATAGAAATACATGGAAGATGACTACAACCCTACAAATTCCGTGCTTTGTATAGATCCTATTCAAGCATTGCATGGCTAGCGCTATTACTTTATGTTGATTGTGGTGTCTCAAACACCATGCAATCAACTAGTTACGAAATCAACACTATAGGGCCGACTACAAGCAGCAAAACACTAGAAGACATGAATGTATAAGATGCAAATAACTCCAAATGGAGCACCAACATGTAGATATCATTTTTCTGATTTAAGACAAATTAGTCATTTTAGATAGAAAATTAGTTTTTTCAATTATTTCTAGCTTTTTTTTAGCAAGAACAACGGGTGAGTCTCCATCTGGTTATATTACCATAGATTCTAGACATATCTGGTGGGTGAAAAGCGTTGGGTAACCTGATCTCGTAATTCAGGATTAAAAAAATCAAACAACAATGCAAGTTGTAGGTTAGAAATTGATTTGTCCATACTAAGAGTTGTGTAAAGATATTTTTCCAGAAAAGGAAAATAGCAGGACTATCTTATTGTTCGTTGGATTCTAAGCGCATGTTTGAATAAAAATTTTACAGTATGAGATTCTCACAGAAATCAGTTCAATTTCAAAGAAGATAAGTATAGGAACACGAAGTTTTTCCTATATTCTAAACATGCCCTTATTTGGCGAACGTGGGCTAATCAGTGGAGTCGGTCAGATTACGATGACCAAGTGATCAAAGAACCTGCAATCACAGACACATACACACACCAAAACTGTATGGACAATCAAGAAATTCCCGTGGCGCTATCAGGAAGGTGAAAGAATCCCAAACAATGGTGCAAGGAGGCCAAGCAAGCAAACCAAAAGCGAACCCAGCAAGCAACATAGAAAAAATGTGCAACGACTAGTCCTTATCCTCTACGTCAATCGCAGAAAAACAATCTCAAAAAAAATCAGACAAGAACACACAAAGACACATACATATATTCTCCCTCGCTCTCAAACCCTTTTCCACTCACAAAGAGCAGAGCTATTGCTAGAGCTAGCTGGTCGTCTTCCTCCTCCTTCCTCCAGCATTCTGACGAGAGCTCAGCTTTGCCTCTGTCTTGCTGCCATCGCAGAAGGCAGAAACAGGAGTTCCTGAGATCGAGCCACAAACCAAAGACACCAATCACCAAGAACTAGCTTAGCTACACCGTGAGGTGATCGAGGGAAAGATCACACATATCGCCTGCATCTGCGTTCATACATATATCAGAAGAGAAGATGATCCCTTTCATAAAGATGAAACCTTCCCTCCACTAGAAGCCCCGGGAGGAGGACGCAACAAGCAAGCTCACCGAAGCCACAAATGGATCAGCGACGCCAACAAGCAAGGCTGGGCAGCAAGGCGAGCTCAGAGCGGAGGATGCTGCGACGCGTGAAGCTCCCCTTCTGGTCCTGCCCTCCAAACCGGCCTCCAGGCACCTGAGCGCGCTCGATCAGCTGGTCTCGTGCTCCCCTCCCCGGGCGGCTCCTTTCCCCATCTCCCTCCTCTGTCTTTCTTGGCTCTTCTTTCACTCAGCTGTCAGCTCTCGGATCTCCAACCCTGCCTGCCTGCTGCTGTCAGTCTCCTTCCCTAGCTAGTACTACTACAAGACATGGCTCTGCTTTTCGTGTGATCTCGTCGCGAGCCTGTCTGCCGGTGCCTCCGCTTCCCTTGGGAGAAAGCAAGGGCTCCTGTCCGGCCCGTGTTCTTGGGAACCAAGGCCTTGGTGCTGCTGTTCCTTGTCCAAGCTTGGGAAACAAAGGCACGCTTGGACTTTGCTGCCCGTCTCGTGTGTCAAACATTCTGGAGGCGCGTTCTTGGCCCTTGTGGCCGCAACTTCTTGGATCCAAGAGCTGTCCTCCTGTCCCTGCCGATCGCCTGCCCTCAGCCCCTGATCCATCAGAAAAAAAAAGGCAACATCTCTCTTGCGTGCTTCACAGTTGACATCTGCCGAGTTCGTTGTTATATACTCCTACCAGTATTAGTTGTCAGAAACTGCACTGTTATGTTCTTGTGCCTCGCGGATCGTCGTCGTCACCGTGGTCAGCCCTGGAAGCTTTTCACGACGACATGGACATGGGCTCCGTCCCCTTCGCCGACGCCGGGCTCCTCGACGCGTTCTACGGCGGCGGACATGGACACAACGACTACGGGCTTGTTAGCCAGCAGCTGACGTCGCCTGTCGTCTTGGACGGCGGCGCCGGCGGGCTGCTGGACGCCGGTGCGGCTTCCACGGAGGAGGAGGCGCCGAAGAGGAAGGGAGACCACCGCCGGGACGACAAGGCGGCGATGGCCCTCAAGAACCATAGCGAGGCGGAGCGGCGCCGCAGGGAGAGGATCAACGCGCACCTCGCCACGCTCCGGACCATGGTGCCCTGCTCCGACAAGGTCAGTGCCTCTGTCTCCTTCTCGTGTAGCTTAGTAGTAACTTGTACCAGTGCATGGGCGTTCTAGGTGCCTACTCGGTGGCGGGGGTCGTTGCACCGGCGCGCCGGGCTGCTCGTCCGCCGTCCGTTGCCAGCCAGCGGCGCGCCGTCCCGCGCCGGCGAAGGTGACGACGCGACTTGGCAGCGCAGCAAAATTGGTCACCGACTCACCGCGATGGAGACTGGGCCGAAGCCCAGTCGAAGAAAGGCCCAACATTATCTAGCTCTAGGCCCAATTCTATCTTTATTGTCGGATAGCCCAGACCGAGCCCAACACGAAACTGAGGCCCAACTCGGTACCATGCATGCAGATGGACAAGGCCGCGCTGCTGGCGGAGGTGATAACCCACGTGCAGAAGCTCAAGGCGACCGCGGCGCGGATCCGCGACCACTGCGCCGTCCCGGCCGACGCGGACGACGTCGCCGTCGAGCTGGTCCAGGGCGCGCCTCCATCTACGACCGGCGGCGGCGTCCTCGTGAGGGCGACGCTGAGCTGCGACGACGGCGCCGACGTGTTCGCGGACGTCAAGCAGGCGCTGCGGCCGCTGCGGCTCAGCGTCGTCGGCTCCGAGGTCACCACGCTAGGCGGCCGCGTCCGCTTCACCTTCCTCATCATGTCGTCGTCGTCGTCGTGCGGCAACGGCAGCGGCGGCGACGTGGGCGCCGTCGTCGTCGAGTCGGTGCACCAGGCGCTCCAGTCCGTCCTCGACAGGGCCAACTCCGCGCTCGAGTTCGCGCCGAGGGCGTCGCTTCTCAACAAGCGGCGGAGGGTCTCCACGTTCGAGTCCTCGAGCTCCTCTTCTTGAACCTTGACCGATCGGATGATTCATTCAGAGAAGACGAAGACGTACGTGCAAGCAAGGTTATCCTCCATGAACCGAACCATATTCGTCGTGTGCTAACCTTACCACTGGCTAGTAAAGAAGTTGCAGCACTGAATTATTTACTGCTGCTACCACGTACGGTAACTGCATGATAAAGAGTGATATATTCCCAGGACACTGAGTTACAGTGATTGTGTTGTACTGTTTACCTTTTACTTGTTTTGTACGAACATTTTGATCCCTGCATGCTTAATTGCTAGTATGACTACTTTGGAAGAGGATTATTACTCCCGGTGTAATTCAAATTTAATTACTGGCTACCTGGTCCGGCGCCCCGGCCCCGGCCCCTTTATGTATGCTAATTGCAGGTGCAGCTTTTTACTCGATGGGTTGTTGTTGCTCCATCTTGCTCAACTTCGACGCAGATGCAGATTCAGATTTCTTAATTTCCCTGCATGCATGTGCAGAAGTCACTAACTCAGATTAATGCTCGCCCCTGCTGGTGAGAGTGAGAGATCGAGTGAGAGCTCCATCAGTCCAGCTACCGAGCTGATCAGCAATAATAACTGAAGACTCGTAGGTACATTGTTAGAGCAAGGGAAGGCTAATAATACAGTCGGTTGATGATGGTATAAAAATTTACAACCATATCAGTGCACTCGTATAATAGTTAGCTAGCTTACGACCTAGTTTTATGTCTCACGGAATTTCTTGGTCTTGTGCATAACTAAGCTCTTTTCTTCTCTCTCTTCTCATCTTTTTCCTCCACATCAGCATATATTTGAATCTCCCAAACATATATCTCTGACCAATGCAAATCTCTCGGGCTGTGCCACATGTGTTGATCGATTTCCAAATTCGAATATTGCAAAAACAACTAGTGGTTTACCATCTGAGACAATACTGCTGCACTGATATTGAACATCATGCACCTTTATTATACTGAATAATGTTGCTGCAAACAGTAGACCTATGAATCAGAAAAGAATCTATACACATACGGAGACGTCGGACGTTGCATTGAGGGTATGTACGTAGGAATAGGATTGTAGAAACAATATATACAGTAGTGGTCTCTACTGTGGTCTCCACCATTGAGAGACAGAGAGGCCCTATTTGGTTTGTTGTGATTTTTTTAACTCTTGTCACATCAAATGTTTAGACATGGAGTACTAAATATATACTATTTAAAAAACTAAAAATACAGCTAAAGAATAATTTGCGAGACGAATCTTTTAAGTCTAATTAGTTTATGATTAGATACTAATTGTCAAATAAAATGAAAATGCTACCGTATGCCATGCATGGATGACAAGGATCTCTGAGATCTCCAGAGAATCACCTGTCCCCTTGCATATGCATTGTACTCCTAATAAAGTAATAAGTAAATACATGAGCGTTCAAAGATGCAGGAGCTAGCAATAAGAGAGATTCCCACAATTCCATGTGTTGCAACAGTCAAATCCACAAAGCATGCATGCATGCAGCAGGCAGCAGCAGATCGAATCTGCTGGGCCGGGCGGGCGACGCCAGCAGACCCTTTCCGGCCCTTCGCCTGACCCGTTCTAGGAATCTCTCTTGTATCGCTGGCGGTTAACCTCGTGCAAGCACTATTAAACTCGGGGTGTATAGGTACTGTTGGCATCTGAAAGAGCATGCATGCATGACATGACACATGAGGTCCATCCCTCTATACCCAATCAGTTCATCAGGCTCTCACTCCTAGCTAGCAAAAAAGCTACTTCAAGTGTGGTCTCACAACTCTCATTGCAAGCTGAGCCGATGAGAATACATACGTACGCCTAACAACTGTTGAGTGTTCATATAGCCTACATCTCATCATCTTTGCATTGGCCCACAGTGAGCTCTGACGGCTACTGTGTATGTTAGATTGTTAGGCCATGGCGATCACGAGCTTAGCTCGTCTGCATGAGGTAAATGAAAAGGTAGATATATAGAAAATAAAGGCACACGTTCTTATATATAGACAGTAATAGACTTATTGGTAAATGTTACTGTTAGTACTAGCTAGTACATAAAGAAGAGGCAGAGAGTAGCTAGCTAGCAGTAAACAACAAACAATTAGGCGATATTTTGATAATTGAATAACATATCCTACGTACCGCTGGACGAAGGTGTGGAAGGGAATGAGTTGGACTAGGTTCTTTTTCAGATCCCCAAGGAGCAGTATATAGTAAAATAATACTAATATAATGCGGAGCGCATGCAGGGTTAGCTAGCTGCTGATGATCCCAAAGAATGAGCAAATAAACTAACAATCAGAGTAATTGACAGTGCGTGTGGTCTGCTGCTGCAGATGAGCATCATGCATTGCATGATGTGGTATTGACGATGGATTTAAGTAACCAACAGTCTGGCACTACTGCTGCATCATTATATTGGCTCCTCAACTTGGTGAGCGACCCACATGTGGCGCGGCACTCACTGTATATGCTTACGCATCGAGAGATCAATCGATCGGTCGTCTCGCGTGATTGGAATAGATTAGATTCTCTTGTACATGCACTATTCTAGCTATAACCGTAATTTAGTGGAAATTATATATACGTGGACTCTACTAGCTATGGACCTAAACTATACATCGTCTCCGTCCCTGCTAGCTAGTTGAGGACAAGGAGTAGCGCAAGCCTATTCGTTTGAGTTTATTAGCCGAATCAATCAATCATTAAATAATATATTTTTTTTATAATAAATCAGTCAATAATATTTTCATTACCGGCCCATTGCGTGCGCGCGGGTTGGACACGCGTACAAGCCATGCCATGCCAGGGCCCACAGGGAAGGCGCGCGCCGTGCCTGGCTCACCAGCCAGCCAGGCAGCCAGCTCAGCTATCTCACCTGCAGTGGCGCAGGGTGTGGTGCATGTGTGGACGTGTGGTGTGCGGCTGCATACATGTTCATGTATAAAGACCAGTAGTGTCCATATATATATATATATATACTATTAGTATATAGTACAGTATATAATAATACAGGTTGGGTTGGGCAGGCAGGCCCTGGATTTGTTCCCTTGCATTACGCCGTGCATGGTACGCCCGTGGAGCTAGCTAGCTAGACGAATCATGGCGGCGGTCCCGTCGTCCGGCCCGGACCCCGGACTGGGACTGCTGGACAATGCAAGCGCCGCCCCGGCCGTAGACACAGGCAGCCCCCTCGGCGAGCACCCGGCTGATCCATCCGCCCGGCCGGCACAGCGGCCAGGAAACCGTTGGAGTTGCATTGGCCACGCCCACGCCCACGCGGGTGGATCACAGAGGCACGTACAGGCCACTGTTTCCCTTTTTTTTCGCCGCACAGTTGCGCGCGCGCGCCGCTGCATATGCATGGCGCCATTTCCACTTTTCCAGCCGGCCGCTGCCGCTTCTTCTTCTTCCCGTTCTCTCTCTCTCTCTCTCTCTCTCTCTCTCTGATCTCTCCGATGTTGGCATCACATGTATGACGTCTCCACACCTTATAGTAGTAATAAGGATACGGTTAATTAGTTTGGTTATAGATAGTCAAACTAGACTAAGGCCTTGTTTAGTTCTCAAAAAATTTTACAAAATTTTTTAGATTCTCCGTCACATCGAATCTTTAGACGTATGCATGGAGTATTAAATATAGACGAAAATAAAAAAACTAATTGCACAGTTTGGTCGGAATTGACGAGACAAATCTTTTGAGCCTAGTTAGTCTATGATTTGACAATACTTGTCAAATACAAACGAAAATGCTACAGTGTCGATTTCTCCAAAAAAATTGAAACTAAATAAGGCCTAATATAAAGTTTGTCGAGTTTATGGGAAATAGTAACAACTCTCTAACAACCTACTGTTCGCATCAATTAAAGCTAGTTACTAGTTGGAGCTAAAAATTAGCCTAAATTATCTATAGTTGGCCGGCTAGTAGTTTGTTTGTAGACTTGTCCGGCTAACAAAAATTAAATCACGACTGGTGCAGTGCAGGACGGGGCATTAGCACCGGTCGGGAAGGGCCTGTTGCCCCGGTTCCCGAGCCGGTGCTGCCCTTTAGCACCAGTTTGTAACACGAACCGGTGCTAAAGGGTCTCTGCCCCGACAACACCTGTCAGTAGCCGTTGGGCAGGACCCTTTAGCACCGGTTCGTGTTACAAACCGGTGCTAAAGGGGTCTTTAACCCCGGCCCACAAAAAGGCCGAGGTTTTTGGTCATTTTGGGCATCGACCAATGCCTCATTCTGTAGTAGTGCACTCTCCAATAACTTCCTATCTTAACTTATAATCTTTTCGTACTTGGGAAAATTGATCCGATCGTGCGGAAATATATATACGCGCACCTATCAGACGGCTAATCTAGTTGTGCAAGGACGTGGAAAAGAATAAGGGTGTGTTTGGTTCACATTTAAACTACCTCCTAAAGTTTAGTTACCTCCTGTTTGGTTGGTGGACTAAATTAAAATGACCTTTTATTAGTCCCTTGTAGTCAGGCGTTTCGATCCAAATTGACTAAAAGGTAAGGCAGCTTGACTAAAATGTAGACTTTAGTCCTATTTAGCAATACTTGGATGACTAGTTGGCTAATGCACTTTTTAGTCCCATTTAGTCATAGTGTTTGGGTAAAAGTGACTAAATGAGACTAGATTTAGAAATTGAGTGAGAACCAACCACCCCCTAAGAGTAATGACACCAATCTAAATACACAAGAGAGAAAGAAAGCATACAAATAGTTTGAGTGATTTGAAAATGGTCTAGAATTTTTTTATGCACAATTTTGTGTTCTGTGTCTTTTAAGAGCGAGATTTTAGAAGCGGTTGAAGCAACCCAACAAATATGCTCACAACTTGATTGACTTGTCAATTGTTTATTTAACTACGGGAGAATAGTCCTATGCATCCAACATACTCTATAAGATTCCAAATAGATATCACGAAAATATACTTCATGACAAATCTAATGATATTTCATAAAAATAAGTTAGTCTAACTTAAAGATAATTTGACTTAGTACTTTTTTTAATGAATCGGGGAGAGAGAGAGAGAGTATATACTTATGCAAATATCCATGCTCATTTTCACTGTTTTAGTACACACAGATGAATGTATTTACTCCACCATTTTTCTTTCTCGCCTGGAATTTAGGTGGTGGTATACCATACCGACATGAAATGTGGCCCTGACTTTACCCTTGATCGATCCATCCATCGATTAAGGCCTCGTTTAGTTCTCAAAATTTTGGGTTTTTGGACATTATAGCATTTTTATTTTTATTTGGTAATTATTATCCAATCATAGATTAACTAGGCTCAAAAAATTCATCTCGCGATTTACAGACAAACTATGCAATTAGTTTTTATTTTGTCTATATTTAATATTTCATATATGTGCCACAAGATTCGATGTGACAGAAATCTAATGTTTTTGAAAAAACTTCTTGAAAATTGAACAAGGCCTAAACAAATTGTAAGCTAGGGCCTTGTTTAGTTCTAAATTTTTTTAGGAAATCGATACTGTAGTATTTTCATTTGTATTTGATAAATATTGTCAATCATGGACTAACTAGACTCAAAAGATTCATCTAATCAATTCCGACTAAACTGTGCAATTAGTTTTTATTTTCGTCTATATTTAATACTCTATGCATGCGTTTAAAGATCAATGTGACGAAAAATCTGAAAAATTTTGTAAAATGTTTTGGAAACTAAACAAGGCCGCAAGCCCGCGCGCACTCATGATTTGGCACACTCCAGGCCTTGTTTGGATGTTGTTGGATTCACCTCAATCCACATGTGTTGGAATGGATTGAGGTAGAATTTAGTTCAAGTTTCACTTCAATCCACTCCAACACATGTAGATTGATGCAAATCCGACTACATCCAAGCATGGCGCTGGAAAAAAAATCACAGGGTCCCAGCGGTGGGGGCAGTCGTCCCAATTTTTTATTTTTTGGCCTTTTTTTTTGAAAAAAATTCACGTTTAGCCCCTTCTGGAACTTAAACTCATATTTGGACCCAGTGGTTCGGCGCCCGGACTCGTGGCTCCAAGGTTACACATCTCGGCGCCACAGATCTTGGCTCCGAGGTGGTTAGTCGCGTACAGCCCAGCAACCTATGTGGCGCTGACGTGGCTGGCAGCTCGGAGCCACAGATCTTGGCGCCGAGCTCGGAGCCACAGATCTTGGCGCCGAGCTCGGATTTAAGGCTCACGCCCCAGCTTCCCTGACCGACAGTTCATACTTCTCCTTCTCGGCTTCTTCTCTCCTCTACTCGTCCAATCTTTAGTAATCCATAATTTTAGCCTTGAAAACTTGGATTTGATCCTTAGATCTTTGCTAGCAAGGTAATCTCACTTCCTTCCTTACTTATTACGCATTGATTCGATATATATTACTTGTATTTTGCAACTCTAAATATACTTATTCTTGATGGCGGTTAATTATTTTTGTATTATGTAACTGTAGAATGCCAAGGCGTGGGAAAGCTAGTAAGCCAAGGTAATCTCTTATCATCTTATCATCTTGTTTATCTTTTGTTATGATGAATGTGCAACACATGAAACCTAGGTTTATGGTATAATGTTATTTGGTTTTGGTTATTTGAACGAGAAATATTTCAATTGTAGCTATGCCCGGACGACCGGGAGTCCTTACGTCCTAAAGCCGCTCCCTAGCGGTGTTCCAAGACCCATGTGTTTTTGTGGTGATCCTTGCAAGGTAGAAATTTCTGAA
>Ga0182004_10000904_pt1 | contig 20195 bp, 20 predicted proteins | sample Sormic07211540_1_FD_120479 | JGI IMG/M metagenome (GOLD analysis project Ga0182004, IMG submission 120479) | Endophyte microbial communities from Sorghum bicolor roots, Mead, Nebraska, USA - 072115-40_1 MetaG | ecosystem: Host-associated > Plants > Roots > Unclassified | place: USA: Nebraska...
GTTCAATCATGGACTAACTAGGCTCAAAAGATTCGTCTCGTCAATTCCAACTAAACTGTGCAATTAGTTTTTATTTTTATCTATATTTAATACTCCATGCATACGTCTAAAGATTCGATGTGATGGGGAATCTAAAAAATTTTGCAAAATTTTTGGGAACTAAACAAGGCCTTATTTTAAGATGTGGCGTGAGGTATAAACGTCTTATCATTTGGGCGCATGTTATGGCCTTGTTTAGTTCCAAAAAATTTTACAAAATTTTCCAGATTTTCCGTCACATCGAATCTTTAGACATATGCATGGAGTATTAAATATAGACGAAAATAAAAACTAATTCCACAGTTTGGTCGGAATTGATGAGACGAATCTTTTGAGCCTAGTTAGTCCACCATTGGACAATATTTGTCAAATACAAACGAAAGTGCTACAGTGCCGATTTCCTAAAAAAATTTAGAAACAAGGCTGCCTACTAGCTAAGGCCTTTCATATTCCCGTATTAAATATAGGCAAAAATAAAAATTAATTGCACAGTTTGGTCGAAATTGACGACGAATCCTTTAAGTCTAGTTAGTCCATGATTGGATAATATTTTTCAAATACAAACGAAAGTACTCAGTGTCGATTTCTCAAAAAAATTTGGAACTAAACAAGGCCTAAATCAAGTGTTCATTTTTTTTTCTGGCAAGCAGCGGAGAAGATTCTCTTTCGTTATTCTTCCGGTCCCTGTTATGTGCATTATTTTCTACACCAACTCAACGGGGTATATATAATGGGTGGCTAGAAACTTCCCACTGTTCACTGAGCAATAGCAGGATAAGCCTTTTCTTTTTTTTACAACGTAGCAGGATAAGCAATTGGATACCGGCTAGCCGAGTAGCTCCACCCCCCAGCCGCCACCACTGAATTGAGTTGTTGATTAACTATTTGAAACGACGAAATTTGGAGAGAACGTGTTCGGGATATATGTTCCTGTAATGGCGGTGGAAATAGGCAAGAATTAGAGGGTGTTTAGTTAGAGGTGTTAAAGTTTAGTATTTTTATCTTATTTAGCAATTATTGTCAAATCATGAAGTAATTAGGTTTAAAAGATTTGTCTCGCAAATTACTCTCTAGTTATGTTTTTAGTTTTATAAATAATTTATATTTAGTACTCTATGTATATATCCAAACATTTGATATGACGTGAGTTAAATTTTATCGGACATTACACCAAATATCTCATGATGTGAAAGATTCCTGCAACCGCACATGGCGGTACCCAAACCACTCCACGCTAAACTATGCTCAATTTTTTTTTTACCTAGAAGGAATTAGGTGGGTTTTCATTAATCATTAAGAAGGAAAATTGGTACCCAAATAGAGGATTTAAACTTGGTGGTTGGAACCGCATGACCACACTTCTCACATAACCAGTTGAGCTACATTCACTTTCTCAAGTCACGCTCAATTTATGGAGAAACTCCCTATTTTTGATTAAAACACAAGATTTGATAGCAAAATATTATATGTCCATGGAGATGTTTACCATATGTAGGTCCCATTTGCTCAAAGAGGTAAAGTAAGAAAGTTAACTAGTTGAGAATGATATTGTGGCGCCATGCCTTTTCTTTTTCTACGAAAGAGACAAAAAAGATGCGAAAGAAATATTCCTAAATAAATCTATGCAGGAGTCATGATGCGTATGTAAATCCATTTGGACAAACAGGTAAAGTAGGAAAGCTGATAGGTATGCATCTATGTGGCGCAAGTATTTCCAATTTTCTGTAAAAATAAAGAAGAAGAAAATAATATAATAAAGTAAGGTATGCATCTATGTGGCGCAAGTATTTCCAATTTTCTGTAAAAATAAAAAAGAAGAAAAAAATATAATAAAGTGAGCGCCCACCGTGGGGCTCGAACCCACGACCACAAGGTTAAGAGCCTTGCGCTCTACCGACTGAGCTAGACGGGCAAGTATATTGGTGGCAAAGATAAAAACCTGAAAAGTAGTAGGTACCCATGATCACGGTTCACACTTCTAGGCTTCTAGCATTTAACTAGATTAGAAAAAAATCTTCCTTCATTAAGTTCCCTACATCAGCCACAAAATACATAGCTGGACTAACAAGTACCCCTCTAATGAAACCTTAGATATTCTTTTATTTTATCGAACATACACCCTCAATGGACAATGAAACTGAGGCCTGTACTTTTATCTCTGTTGGAAATTAAATCTCTTTATGCAGTAAACATATATAAAAGCAAAGAGGGTAGTAAAGGCAGCCAACACTGCTGCCACTACACCCATGAACTCCAGGTCAAAGCCAAAGTAGTCCTTGATGAAAGTCTTGACTTGTTGATCGGGTTTCCCAGGCACCTTGATAAAATCCTCCACGTCACCATATTGCGACACAAGCAGTCCATAGACTGTCCATGCCACTGGACAAATCCAATAGTACCAAATCCACCACACCGGGATTCTCTGAACAACACATGATTTGAGTTAATCCACAGAGATTGTAGTGCATAGTGCTTTGAAGTCGCTGAAGTTACTTTAGAGAAGCAGGACAGTGACTCACCGATCTTGGAACAATGAACCCTGAGAAGAGATTAAAGAGACCGTAGAAGGCAGCGGCAAATATGGAAGCAACCTGAGGGTTCGGCGTTATGGCGACACCCATCATACCATAGTAAGTGAAATAGAGGAAACTGAGGAATGAAGTGTAGAAGAACCAGAAGAATTTTGCTGGTGTCCACTGGAAAGACATCATTGAGTACACAATAAGAGTATATATGACAGACTCGACGAACACATATGGTATCTCAACCACCACCTGAACAGAGAAAATAACTGATTAATGTCTCAAATGTCATCAGACAGAACATTAATTCAAATTATTTTGTTTCTGCCTTATGCCACATATTAAATATGTACATCATACTTGGCATAACCTTGCAATGTATTTTTTTCAGTTCAGTTGAATTGCTAGTTCATACTGACCTGTGAGAAAGCATAGGGTATAGCTGAGTACATTCCAGCTGCGCGCTCCCTGTAAAAGACCGTCCTTTCCACAGCAATAACAGGTTGAGCAGTTATACAATTGTTAAAGCCAACAAATGCGACAGCAAAATACATTGATCCGACGATGATCAAAAGATCTGCTGAACTCTCCCTGCACCAAATAACAAATAGTTAAGGATCCTGCAATATATATCCACAATAAAATAAATGACTGCAAAGAAATAGTTAACAACTTAGCATGGTAAGAACATACATCTTACTGCCAACCCTCCAAAATATAATCCCCAACATTAAGGCAGTAAATAATGCAAAGACCATTCTGACAAGGTTGTAATCAGGGCTTCTCCAGTAAGTCAACCGTTGCTTCCAGAGGCAGAATTTGAACTGATCAAAGGTGCTCTGTGAGTATTGAGTGGGGAAGTAGAGGTCACTGGAACCAGGAGGCGGCTTACTCAGCTCTTTGACTAATGCTTTGTTCCGCCTGAAAATAGCCAGTCATACAACAAAGTAGACATTACCCAAAAGATCTGGTTACTTTAAAAAGAATGAAGAGGTAGGTTTATTCAAGCATGAATTGTAGTATATTTCAAGGCGGGTGGTGTATCAACATAAATCTGTACAGATCACATGTTGGTGGTGCAGTACTGCTAGCACTATGGTGGATGCTTGCTCCTTCGCAAAGCAGCAGGGGCAGCAGACAAGGTTGTGGTGGTTTGAAGCCATGGGTTCAAGTCCTGGTCCTTATAAAATCAATGATATTCGGTTTCTCTTATGTATTCTTTTTTTTTTTCAAAATTTAAAAGCAGGCCTAAATACATTGTCACCAAGGAAAAAGGGTCCTGCTGCACTTACTCATACATAGTTGATGACTTGTAATGTTCTGCAAAATCAATCTTCAACTGAACCTCTGTAGAAGCTGAGGTTACATCCAACATCCATGTAGCAGGGTTGCACCCCTCTTTGATCTTTGGGATTCCAGGAACTTCCTGGTTTGATAAAAGGATAAACATATTTAAAAGAATACACCATGATATATAGATTTTAGAAGAAAGGATTTCAAATAGAGAAGGATCAAATGTATCCTTATTACTGCAGAATCTGTTGAAGGTAACACAAGAAAACAGAAAGCTAAAAGCTATGTGATAATTGGAAGTAGCTTAAATATCACATACCTCAAAGTATTCAACAACTTTATGTGAGTCCCTACCCAGTGGCCCAGAGTATATGATCTGCCCTCCTCTTTTCATTAAAAGCAGCTGCAGGATGATAACACAAAGATTGAAGCACTGCTATACGTGTATATGACAATAACATTGCCGAAAGATGCAAATGCATTACCTCATCAAAAGCTTCAAAAATGTCAATACTTGGTTGATGGATAGTGCAGACAACAGTTCTTCCAGTATTGACGGTGTTCCGAACAGTTCTCATAACAACTGCAGCAGCCCTTGCATCAAGACCTGAAGTTGGTTCATCCATAAAGATGATTGAGGGGTTTGCCACAAGCTCTACAGCGACCGTTAATCGCTTTCGTTGTTCTGTTGAAAGCCCGTTCACACCAGGAAGACCAACAATAGCATCCTTGAGGCCGTCAAGCTCAACCAATTCCATAACTTCATCCACGAATATCTAAACAGATGTAAACCAACTTTAATGGACTTAATTCACCTCAAAATAACTACACGTGTACCCCAGCAAACATTGCAGGGAGTTATCACGCCTCAGTATCTCTAAGAAGATGTAAACCAACTTTAGTGGACTTAATTCACCTCAAAATAACTACACGTGTACCCCAGCAAACACTGCAGGGAGTTATCACGCCTCACTATCTACAGACATCAGTTGTTAGTTGATACTGTGAGTGGAACAAGAAAGCACCTTCTTTTCTTGGTTGGTGACTTCCTTAGGAAGACGCAGGAAGGCAGAAAAGAGCAGGGACTCCCTTATAGTGATCTGTGGAGAGTGGATGTCGTTTTGTTCACAGTAACCTGATATTCTTGCGAATGTTTCTTGGTTCTTAGGGTAACCAGATATATAAATTTCTCCTTCAATATATCCACCAGTCTTCCTTCCAGATAAAACATCCATGAGAGTAGTCTTTCCAGACCCGCTCACACCCATAAGAGCAGTGAGGACACCAGGTCGAAAAGCCCCAGATATCCCTGACAACAGCTGAAGCTTATCTGCTGTTACTCCTTGACTTTTCATCTCCTGGCATATTAACAAATTGCAAATAAGATATAACCATCACAATGCCCAAATAACTCATAAAATAATATGCTATATTTGCAAGATATGCATCAGCATAATCAAGAGCTTTTCTAGAAATCTATTAACTCAATAGTCCCAATCTGAAATCTTGACAAACCTAATGCTGATTCATGCATTAGCTGATAAAACTTAAAAGCCACCAACACAAAAATGACATTATTCAAAAGTAACATAATGAATAAATTTATACTCCGATTAGTTTTCCAGTATATTGTGGTCTACTTAAATTACCTCACAGGTCCTTATTATTGCAGATGCAAGTCATTCAGGACATTGACTTGGTTTCCAATATGACACTCGACTAATGGATATGTGATTTATATGAAGTTATTTTTTTTCCTTCTCTTGAACACGCAGGAGAGTATACGAAGTTATGTTATTCCAAAATAATAGTTATATGTTGTGAGCATCTTTTCAATATTGAAATTAATTATTTCAAATATTCTCAATCTACAAACCGTTTAAATATATAGTGATGGTTAAAATTTAAAAGCTTGACCAACACATCCTAAAACAAGTTCCATTTGCAATTGGAGAGAGTAGATAATTATAATGGAAGGCTAATGATCATTGATATAATAATGGTAAATGACATGGAAATGCAGTGGTGGAAAAAAGCAATATATGGACAGGCAACATACTGCAGGCATGTCAACATAGTAATTTATCTCGCTGAAGGACATGGAGAGGGGTTCGAACGGAAGAATCATCCCTCTTCTTGGATGAATTCTGGTAGAAGCATTCATGTGTGACCTATCAGAAGTATTTGGGGACTGACCACGTAACTGTTCAAGTACCTTATCCACTAAAACAATTTAAAACATTAGTAGAATGTGAATTAAAGGTAAAGTAGCCTACCCTTTTTTCAAACATAAAGGAAGAATGAAAGTGAAACAGATGGAAACAATCTTACATGTGATCATAGAATTTGAGGATAACGGTTCTGGTGTTGGGATTTTTGTTCTCTTGGTTATATCTAACATCTTTCCTTCCTCAGTGTCCTCTAGACTTGTATCAGTTTCTTCAGGCAGAATTGCCTGTGGTTTTCCAACAGCTAATACAAGGAGCAGAATAATCAGTCTAGTAAGATACCAATATCAAAGGACCAAGTTTTGACTGAATGAAAGCATTAGTTTAGCATAGACAAACAATATGGATTAAGAAAATAAAGGAGCAGACTGCATAATGTGTAGAGTAGATACTTACGATTTAGGTACATAAGTGACAGTGTGAATAACACATTGAATAGAACAGTGAAACCTAAAAGTGCACCCATAGCAATCCAGTACCATTCCTTGTTGGTGGGAATGTTTGAATTTTCTAAAACTGCCACTCCCAATCTCCTACCATCAGGTGCCTACTGATTCAAAAGAAGTAAGTCAAAAACAACTTTGTATGAGAACACAACAATAGAATGATCATGAGTTAACTTACAAATTTGTCCATCCACCTTGGAGAGTGCATTTCATTAGAGGCCATAGCAGTGTATGCATAAGTAATAGGTGAACAATAATAGCCCCATATCAACCATTTTGAAATTGCATCTATAACAATGAACAACAGTTATGTGATGTCACTTCCACAGTAAGATTCAACATAGAAGTGTCCGTATAAAAAGATTATTAATCAACAAATCATGTTTCTTTGTGTGAACTCTTTCATAAAACAACAAATGATTTGCTAATTTTGAGATCTCTCAGTTTCCATTGTTTACTGTGAGTTTCAAACCCTTTATATCCGGGAATAACAATACTTATCAAATCATACTACCATGAAACTGAGGGAAGCACCCAAACTATGTCCAACTACATAGTAAAGGAGAATGGGGATCATGGATGATTACCTTTTGGTAGGATAAATCCTCCTAGTGTAAACATGAAAAGGACTGCAAGTGACCCTGCTGAGTTAGTTATGATAACTGTTCTGCATAAGCCCGAGACAAGTCTGAAGAGTCCTGCAGCCATCTGCTGGATAAAGAAGACGAGAGCTAAATGTTTGAAGAACCTGTGGAAAGATGAATAGTTGCTGATTTGTTCATGGAGGAAATGTAAAATTTCAATGTATATACAATTTTACTTGAGAAAGTTATAACAATGACGCACCTGCTAGCTTCAGGGGCAAAGCCAATGGTGTAGTAAGTTATAGCTACCCAAATTATTGACTCGAATATGGAGGCAGGAACTCTCAATAGAACATTCGGAAGTACAAGAGCCCATGGTCTATAGAACAAAAAATCCCTATGTTTGTAGACTACAGGGAGTCTTGCCAAAATGATAGATGACTCAGCAAAACCATTGAACATGTTAACTATCATGGCATAAAGAAGTGCTCCTATATAGATTTGCCCGTCTTCCTCAGTACTTGTATGCATTTGTGTTCGCAAGAACACCGTTGAGGCTACTATTGCAACAAAAGTTCCCTTCAAAAGAAAGGAATATGATCAGACAAAGAACTATATCCTTGTTAGTTGTTACGTACTCTACCATAGGAAGACAAAGATGTTAAGCTCACATCAAAGGGAGACAATTTAGAATAGGGACTGGCCTTTTATGTACCTGAACTGTTTTAAAGACGTACACAAATGAATTCCTCTTCATGAGAAGCCATTCCTTGGACCATGAGGCCTTGAGAAGCTCCAAAGCAGAGACAGACTTTTCAGAGAAGACCAAAGCAGATTTGTGTATTTTTCTCTTGTGGAAAGGAACCGAAAGTTGTTTTCTGAGGCTCTTCCCCATATGAAATTTCTTGAACTTTGCAACAAATTCAGGTACTGATACATAGTGATATGGTTTTTCATTCTGTATCCAGTACTGTTCCTGATCTTTCTTTGATGTAACCTGATCAAAAGCAATAGCCATCAGAACTACATGCTATTTATTCTGTACTTGAATGTGCCAGTTGAAAGAATGAAAAAAATCATTAAGTTTTCCTGATAAACCTAATGGTACAATCTCACGTGACGAATCCAATATTTCTTTCCTATTAGTGACATGGTGGTCCATCTTCATATTATAGAAGTTTAACTACACACTTTCTGAAACAACATAGTTTTTTAACAGACGTTGGTTCACCAAGAAGGAAACTAGATGTATGAAGAAGCTTTACATTTTACAAACTATAAGAAGTTGGTCTTTCTGGTAACTGTAAAAAGTAGGCTAAATGTGCCAAACCTACTGGCTATTAGTAAACAACACATGAGGCATAGCTCATTTTCAAAGAAGCTCTCTAGATGTTGATTTATACAGTTCTGTTGACTTCATTACATTAGCATGTCATCTGTTGCGAAATAATGTTGGAAAAACATGTACTAGGAAGTTTTCTGCCACGAAGTAACGAACCTCCTGAAGGAAATCAGGGACACCTTTCCTCTGCGGGCACCGGAAGCCACACCTCTCGAAGAACTCAAGCACGTACTCGCGGGGCCCCTGGTAGACGATCTGCCCCTCGGACAGCAGCATGACGTCGTCGAAGAGCTCGAATACCTCGGGCGTGGGCTGGAGCAGCGAGGCCAGGACGGTGGCCTCGCCCATGTGCACGATCTGCTGGATACACTTGATAATCTGGAAGGTGGTGGAGCTGTCGAGTCCCGTGGAGATCTCGTCCATGAACAACACCTTGGTCGGGCCGACCAGCATCTCCCCTGAAACCAAACACGCGCGCGGTTGTAGCAACGGAACGGAGGCAACGCGAGCAGACGCAGACGCGCGGACGGACGGATTTGAGGCGGATGAAGGAGAGGGCGCGCGGGGTACCTGTGGTGAGGCGCTTCTTCTGGCCGCCGGAGATGCCGCGCATTAGCTCGTTGCCGACGAGGATGTCCGCGCACATGTCCAGCCCGAGGATCTGCACGCACCAGCGGCGGCAATCGCATCAGCATCACAACCACGGACATCGCCGAATTGGTCCAATTTTCGCTCGAGTAGCCAGGAATGCGATGCGAGCCCCCCGTGTTGTCGGTGTGGCAAGCAAGCGAACACCTCGCCTGCTCTTCCTAGCCTACTCGCCCAGTCGACGCTCGACGAGCAAGACAAGGAGGTGTCGAGGCTGTTGCCGTGGAAGAAGGGGCTTGGCGAAACGGGGGGCTTTTCGGGACGGACAAAGCCACAAAGGGCTCTTGCGGCAAGGCCCAAGTATGAGGGCCCAAGAAAGCATTCGGGCTTGGTTCCCCTTTATATTTTTATTTTTCCTTTTCCAATTTCCTTTGAAATTGTTTTTGTAGCCAAATAAAATACTTCTCTTTTTTTCAAAACAATTGGTTATTTGGTTCCTCGCTAACTAGGGAACAATTTTTCTGTCTGACGACCACACGAAAAAGAAAGAAAGAAAGAAAGAAAGAAAGAAATGAAGCTATACACAGGCTTGGTTTGGGGGCTTTACCCTGAGAATGTAGTCTGTCTGCAGAGTGGCTCCATGAACTGAAGTCGCCTACAAATCATCATTGTAAAAGGAATAAAGAACGGTGTGTGCAAGTCATGTAGATGGAGTACGTAAGTAAAGACGTGCACACCTTCATGAAGAGGTCGACTTCCGGGTCGGGATATATCCCCTGCTGCCTCTCCTTCTTCGCCAGCTCCTTGAGCAGCTCTGCGTGCGGCAACAAGTTTTTTTTTGTAACTTTAGTGTTAAACATTTCTCTGATACTCTATAGTAGTAGTTAGTATTATCAGATCGGTAGAAAGCAAGAGACAAGCTGGATCGCTCACCGTATCTCTGGCCCACACCCTGGCACCTCGAGGAGAAGTCGAGGACCTCCTTGACGGTCATCTCGCCGTCGTGGACGTCGTTCTGGCTGATGTACGCCGCCGTCTTCTGCGGCACGAACTCGTCCAGCCCGTACCCGTTGTAGGTCACCTCCCCGCTCGCCTGCACGCGCCATCATCACTCATCAGGACGTAATATAAGCCCACAGCCGAACGACGATGGATATGGATTCGTCGAGATCGACCAATCTGTGTTGCCAACATGTACGTACAAAAACTTGCCCACCTCAAGAGTTGGGTCCAGTTTGCCGGCCAGGGCGAGCAGGAGCGTCGTCTTGCCGGAAGACGGCGGGCCAAGCAGGAGCGTCATCCTGGACGGCCTGACGACGCCGGAGACGCCCTTGAGGATGTGGAGCGTCCTCCGCTTGCCGAGCTTGACCCCGACGCGTCTCAGCAGGCCCTCGGCCACGTCCAGCGAGACGTTGGCCAGCGTGGGCAGCGCGCGGGTGCCGACGTGGCACTCCGCCTCCACGTTGAGGTCCCGGAACCTCACCTCCACCGTGGGGATCTGGATGCCCGCGCGGTCGATCCGCGCGCGGAGCTTCTTGAGGAACCGCTCGTTGTCCTCCTCGGCGACGCGGAACACGCGGTCCACGAACGCCTGGCGCTGCGCCAGCCCCATCGCGCGCACGTCCACCTCCTCGTGCGCGTGCCGCCGCCGCCTCATCCGGACGCCGGGGCCGCCGCCGCTGACGTCGGAGGAGGAGGCGTCCGCCGCCGCCCGCATGAGCCCCGTGCGCAGGCGCTCGAAGGACGGCAGCCGCTCCATCGCCGCCCACTGCAGCGCCTCCTCGTCGTCCACCTCGTCGGCCCCGCTGCGGCGCCGCGACGACGCGCCCGAGAAGTAGGGCGTCGCGTCGGGGCTCGCCATGCCGTGCAGGCCTCGGCTCAGCATCTCCATGCTTGTGTTGGTACTGGTAGCTACGAACCGTGCATGCACATGCGCGCGGCGCGCGCTTCGGTTTGCAGGCTGCTCGAGTTGATCAGCTGGCGCGCGCGCGGCGAGTGGGCTAGTGTCTACTTGCTGCTGGTTCGTTCCAGCGAGCCGCGGCCACTGAGGTGTGTGTTGGGGATATTATATATATGGTGCGATGCATTTATACGTACGCGAGCGTGTGACGATGGGACAAGGCTCGCGTCGCGTGCTTACAAGAAATGCCGGCGGCCGGTTTGAGCGGCCGGATCGGATCGGAAGGCATTGCATTGTAAGCTCCGATGTTGATGGGCTACTTTGCCAGCTTTAGGAGACTCAGCTCAGCTAAGTGCTGGCGTCGGTTGGTGCCGAAACACAAAGTATCACTATACTCCGATCCATCAACGTCGTCCCGGGCGCTGGAAGTGTGTGTACCGGCTAGGCGCAGGGGACTGACGTCCCAAGGCTCTGCCATGGCGCGCTCGATCTAGTAAGGAAGAAAGCTCTGTCGTCGTATAGGCCGAAAGCAGGAGGCGCGCAGGACTGTGATCGACACCAATTTGCCAAGGTGATCCGGTCAACGTCGTAGACACATTCAGTGCATAGCATTCGACGATCAAAAATCTCTATGTATGCATCCACGTCGACAAAGCATGTTGGTATATATGTTTTCGTATCATGCATGACACACTGCGAAAGAGCAGTTCCCAAATTAAGCATTGGAATGTACGTCAACGCCTCTTGTCTATCGACTTGGACTGGACTTCCTAAATTGCAAACTAATACGCATTCAGAACTCTGAGCCGTTTTTATTTTAGGTAGCTCCTAGTCGTGTTTCAGAAAGCATCAGGTACTAATTAAGCAGGTGGTCGTCGGGCCTAAGAGATGCCTAGGCGAGATGTTGTATTTCCCATGGATGGTTAGAGTAATAATAATTAATGCCATGCTAATAATGCTAAATAAAGAAAATTTAGTTTTTCCTTTTTAAAGAGAGAGGCTTGAACCCTCTATCCCCTACGAACTACGAAGTCAGAGCTCCAAAAATTCTGGTTTCTGGCAGTGTGAGATTCTTCGATGGAATCATGGGAACAAACAAGCTAGCGCAGGAAAGCCGCCAAATGGCCCATCTGAGGCATCACGCATCGAAATATTCCAAGCAAGCTTGTCGTTTGTATCAGGAATAAAAAGGGCCAGGCTACAGGCCTATATACTATTGGAGCATTCGTCTCTCCGACGGATTCAATGGTTTAGATATAGGGTCATCATCTGGTTATATATCTATGCGCCCAACTGATTAAGCGACAAAAGAGCATCGGATTGAGCAGCATGAAATGATATTCCTCGCCCTAGCTAGCCTGATGGAGATTGGAGGACAGATGATGCAGGTTGAGTGGTGTTTGCGAGCTGTGACGCGATAATTAACGCACGCCAGTCGTCAGATGGGAGATGGCTTGAGCATTTTGAAAGGAGAAAAGGTCGTTCGCGTTCGCATCACAGCTGTGGTATCTTTTGGTGGAAAAAGCTGATCAAACACCTTTCTCAAAAAAAAAAAAAAAAACTGATCAAACACCAGGTTTGGTCGTTTGGACCGAACCGGAAAACTAATTGGGTGTTTAAGACTGCTCTACAAACTTCACCATGGAGCAGCTCCATAAAAGATTGGAGTTTGTGGAGTATCTCTTTAGGTGCTCTCACAACTCCACCCTTTTTTCTCGAACTTAGTGCGTAGAGCTAAAACTGTTTAGCTAAAAAATGTGGAACGAAACTGAAAAACGTAGAGCGGAACTGTCCCAAACACCCTCTTATTAAAATATTTGGTCGGAACCCGACTTGATACACCGATAGATCGGATTATTGAGTTTGGCTATTTATCAGGTTTTCTTATTTTAGGTTGTTTTTTTTCCCGAATCGGATTGGATCACGGGTCACAATCACAACTCACAAATTATGGCCTAGACCACACTGGCGAGTCAGGTCGGGTCTGATTGGGTTAGGTGGCCCATTAACAGGTCTAGGCCAAGTATCGTTGAGGATGCCAAACTGGTAAAAGCTAGGACTTTCTTATGACATCAAATCTTAATTTTTTTAGTTCAACATTCCATCCCTTCCTAGCATTAGAATAAAGACGATTTTCGTCTTCTCAATGCATTAGAATAAATTTTGGCCAATTGCCCTTGCTAGCTATTGTGTAGCATATTTAGATGAATATATAAGGCCTTGTTTAGTTCACCCAAAAACCAAAAACTTTTCAAAATTCCCCGTCACTTCGAATCTTGTGGCATATGCATGGAGCATTAAATATAGATGAAAACAAGAAGTAATTGCACAGTTTACCTGTAAATCACGAGACGAATATTTTAAGCCTAGTTACTCCATAATTAGATAATGTTTGTCAAATAAAAACGAAAATGCTACAGTATCAAAATCTAAAAACTTTTTGGATCTAAACAAGGCCTAGGTGGTCTAGTGTTTTCTATACATTTATTAAGGTTAACATTTAGGTTCAGATTTTCATATATGGCTTAGTGGACGCCGGCCTCGTCTTGTTCGTTTGAGCTTATCAACGGAATCTACCAGTCATTCAGTAGTGTTTTTCTCTCATAATAAATCAGCCAATGATACTTTCTGTCATGGCTTATTAGCCAAACGAACAAGGTCGCGCCTGAGCGTCCTCCTAGAGCCTCTTCAAGAATTTTTGCCATCCTACTTGAAGGATGAGAGGCTAGAGATTGAAGATGACGACTTTAGCCCACTGAACCTTTTTCATAGATCCATCCTTGCCTGAGCGTGCTCTCGCCTAGCTGCCCCACCATGCCCTTGCCTAGGAAGGAAGCATTTTCACAGGTGCGCTGGTGATGCGAACGTGCCTAGCTCGACCTCACCTGAATGCTCGTGTGTGCTGCCGTTGCATTTCCAAATAACAAAATTAAAAGAAGAATATGAAATTGTGTAAAACTAAAAGAAGAATATGAAGTTGTTCAGCAACAGAAAACTTTTTGCATTTCCAAATAGCAAAACTGACCTGAATGCCGGTGTGTCCTGCCGTTGCATTTGCAAATAGAAAAATTAAAAGAAGAATCAGAAATTGTTGAGCAATAGAAAACATTTTGCATTTCCAAATAGCAAAACTGAAAATACTAAAACAAAATGCGGTGAACGTGGATCGAACACGTGACCTTCAGATCTTCAGTCTGACGCTCTCCCAACTGAGCTATCCCCGCTCTGATAGCAAAAAGATCCTGTAGTTAAATAAAAATAATCCAACACAAGAAAAGCACATATGGCCTCTGAGTGAGGCCTTGGCCCAAGTGTAATGTTGCAAATGCACTGGAATAAAGGAAAACTCTTCCCATTTTCAGCCCAGCCACAGCCCACAGGCACGACATTTGCAGATTTGGTGTGAACTCGATCAAGTGGCATATAATCAGCTTGTTTGTTTGAGCCGAATCTATCAGTCATTCACGGTGTTTTTCTTTTACAACAAATCAGACAATATACTTTTTACTATGGTTTATCAGCCAAACCAATCTGGCAAGATGAGACGCCACGATATATTATCGATGATATGTTAGGAGCCGGGTACTGTAATAAGAACAGCTCCATGCCTCTACAGTGTGGGAGAGCTGCATTTCAATGGAGCAAGCCGCAAAGGTGAGAATTGCTAGAAGTCATGGCAGCGTCATACAGTACAGTACGCGTCCACCAGACTCATTCATCCTAGCGAAATCTAATTCATTTGACTAGCCTGTTTGGATAAGTGTTGTTCAGGGGGTCCAAATTAATAAGAGTTGATAAGTCTCTGAACGTTATTTCAGTCAATGCTTTTGAGGTCTTGTGACTCCTGTGCTCACGATCTAGCTCGTATGGGCTCAGGTTGGGACGATCAAACACTAAGGTATGTGTGGCTTCAACCGCTCCCATCATCGCATGTAAGCTATTTTGCCAATTATGAAGTTTATACACATCTTTCTCCTGCTTAATGAAAAATGCGCAACGGCGTGGCCTTGAAAAAAATGAAGTTTATACACATGGCTAATTATGAAGTTTATTTATACCTGGGAGCTTATTTAGCCAATGCAAACAGCTTGTGACGTGCCAACTAGCAAGACCAGCACCTTATATATTATGAAAAATAAACACTAAGGACTTGTTTGGCAGGACTCCTCACAAGAGGCTACTCTAGAGGAGCTGGAGCCGTTTTAGTGAAGCCACAAATTATGGCTTCGTCAAAACAGCTCCAACTGCTTTTTTTACTAAAAAGCGGCTTTTCTACAAAAATATTTGGCAGAACTTCTCTGAAGGAGCCACAGCCGGAGCTGGAGAAGAGCCATGCCAAATAGGCCCGAATGTAGACATGATCAAACGTAAGTCGGATCGAGCTAAATCAAAATCTTTGGCCTAGCCAGATTCAACGCGCTAGTTGTGCGTCGAATCGGACTAGTTCTCTGGTTTTTCTACTTTAGGTTTAGTATAATAGCTTAAAAATCATGACCCGAATCTAACCATACACAATAGCGGGTTGAATCAGTTTTTTTTTTCAGGTGGGTCGAGTCAGGTGTGGGTAGTTCTCGAGTTTTCTACTTTGAGTCCGGTTATGAGTCGAAAATCATAACCTGAACCCAAAATGCATGAGTGGGTCGGGTTAGAATTTTTTAAACTGATCATATCGTGTTGGTCAAGTCGAGTGGCCCGTAATTAGATCTACACTCTTGTTGCCGTAAGTTCACCTCGCAGGCTCGTATGGTGGTAGTGAGACGCGTGATCTCTGGTCGGCATCTCAAGACAGAATCAAAGCGGAATACTAATCCAATACTTTTTACAAAAAAAAGTTGCTGGTATATGCTAGCACATACTGCATATAGGATCAGTCCAGGTAACAAGATACATTTGGATCCCTTTAATTTAGACGACAACCTTAACTTTTGTTTGTATATTATCTCTAAGGTCTAATTTGGATGCGCAAATGTTTATCTCAGTATACATGTGTTGAAGTGCAACAATATTTTTCTCTCATTTTCTGTCATGACTTGTGGGCCAAACGAACAGCCCGTCCTTGTTTCTGCACCGATTTGTTTACGGAAATCAAGTTGGCCAAGTGCCATGTCACTTTGTTGTGTCGTAATTCATAAAGCACGAACACTTAATTTGGATTGGATATCGATATATATACTTCAGCCTTCAGTGACTAAACATGCATGGATTTGCTCTCCTACTAATTGGATCCTAGTGGTTGGCATATTGTAATCATACACATACATGCATAGACACAGCACTCAGCACATCACTACAGCGCATGCAACAACAGAGTTACATAGGCTTAGTTTTTGGATGTGGATGTCTGGACTGCTGCTTCCGGTAGCCTTCGCAGCACTGCATAAAAAGAACTTGATTCATGCATGCATCATTAGTATATTGTTCACAAATCCCATCTCGCACTTCGTTCGTTTCCTCCGATCCGGAGCAAAAGACCGCTGCATGTAGTCTCTGCAGATAGGTTCGTACGAATTGGACAGGCACGCACACATGGACACTGCTTTTGCTTCGTCAGATGACTTCCAAGCAAAAGGAAAAGGCAGGAGGAATCTCATACATGCATGGCTTTACAACCATACCAATCACAGCAAAGACCTACATGTAGAAACCAACATATACATACACGGAAATCATGTTTTTTGAGTGAGAAATAATGTGGTCGGGTTTTTGGAAGAGAAGAGGTGAGATGACGAAAGGTCTGATCAAAGCTATAGGAGATATAGGTTATCTCAAAGCATACGTGCCCACCCAAGCACCAACGAACACGATTACATATATACATACTTCGTTCCGACAAGAAAGCTGATATCTACACACGATCTACACCCTTTTTTTCTGACCCCTCATACTTTGAACAACATCATTGTACTGTTTCTTTTTCATGATTTGATAATACGGCATGCAGCATTCAGGTTCAGCCAAAACCTAAAAATGTTTTCGAGTAAAATAAAAAATCACCGGACACGGTAGGCGCAAATATTTGAGTCTCCCTGCATGCCCGAACAGCGCTCGCGACCCATCTCCTGGTGTGATTATTTTATTTATCAATGCTGCAAATAACAATTCTACTCTCCCTCCCTCCGTCCTGTAATATACTACTCTAGTATATTATTCTAGCATTCAAAAGTTATGTCTAAATATAAAAAGATTTTAGGGGATGTGGATCTGTTTTGTATTAAGTCTCACAAATTTGGTATGTATTATATCGATACTTGTCATTTATCAACCAATATCTATTAATCACACTAATGATAGCTATGATTAGAAAATTAAGTGTGTGTTTGGTTTGTGAAATGAGGTGGTCCATCATCTAATTATTTCTTTTTTTGGTAGAATGAAGTAGATTGATGCATCATCACCTCGATCATTCCTCATAAACTAATAATTAGAGGAATGGACTCATTTAAGGAATAAACTCATGATGCACCATCTCATCTGGGATTGAGTGGGTTCCTCGAACCAAATACCATATAAGTGAGGACACATACAACTTCTATATCCTCTCGTAATCTATACTAAAATGTCTAGAATTAATATCCTATACTACAGGATAAAAAGAGCAAGACAAACATAAGCCTTTCCATCCAATTGGTTCTGGAGCTAGTATCATTGTGCATATTTCCTTGCAAGAGGTGCGCCTCAACGTAGACTGCAGGACCAAATTGCATATATATATAAATGGACGCCACATGATGAATTCACCACCGCATTAGTTTATAGAGCATATTCAGTGGCTCCAGTAAGGTTAATTCCAAAACCCTATTTTAGAAGGCTTGGGCACCGCCTCCACAATGCAAGATGCAAGCTCTTCGATCGTCTTGTTCATAATACAAATAGATTCTGGACTCCATCGCCATGCGGCAAGAGGATGGCATAGTTTATACCAGCTGTGTCCCAAGGAGCTTGAAACGACTCACCATCTTCTTGCTACATGTAGGTTCTCCAAGGGCATATGTAGTGGACGTTTTGCTTGTAAATTCATCCTAGAACCTAGTCACACATACCACAACAGTGCTCTCTTTGGCCATGGAAAGAGAGGTGCTAAAGAAGGCCATGTGTTTTCTCATTCTTCTAATGGCCTGTTACGAAAGGTAAGAATTGAAGAGTGTTTGTGGCCGTGGCGAGAATCCTCCACAGTCGTTTCTATGCTAACAAGATCAAGATTGTTGGAGGACTATTAACTTGACTGTTGACCCCAATGCAGATCCCTTCTCCAATTTAGAGCGCCTCAGAAGCCAGCTGAATCACCCCTTCTTCATGGAAATCATAATCCCTTCTAAGTTGGGCTGTTTGGATGACTAGAAATAATCTAATTTTCAGGCAGATAGTTGCCACGATTCAGGGTTGCAAAGACTTGTTCTTCGTCGAAATGGACGCTCTGCTCCTGCGCGCCAAGAGAAGCCACTTGCCAAGTTTACAAGAATGGATTTCTGGTTTCACGACTACTTAAGGTTGCTGGTAGTTATTAGGTTTATTTTTTTCCACTCCTTCCTAGTTCCCTAGGTTTCCCTTGTGCAGCCTGTTGTAAGCCTTTCTCCTCTGTTGTGCTTCAGCTTGCTCTCTCTGTCCGTTTTGTACTCTGTTATGTACTCAGTTTTACTTTGTATTTTCTTCCCGATCTTTTAATATATTCAGTAGGGGCCTCAAACCCCTCCTGTTCCCTCAAAAAGGAAATGGAGCATAACTAGAACCTCAGGGAATGCAGACTGAGTAAAGTCGTATTTCAAAAAAGAAGTGTTTTGTGAGGTTTGTATGAGCGGATAAAAAAAACTAAGATACTATTTGGTTATCTGCATGAGCGGACACAACAGGCCTTGTTTAGTTCCCAAAAAATTTTGTAAAATTTTTCAGATTCTCCGTCATATCGAATCTTTAGACGTATGCATGAAGTATTAAATATAGACGAAAATAAAAACTAATTGCACAGTTTGGTCGGAATTGACGAGACGAATCTTTTGAGCCTAGTTAGTCCATGATTGGACAATTTTTGTCAAATACAAACGAAAGTGCTACAGTGTCGATTTTTCAAAATTTTTTGGAACTAAACAAGGCCCTAGCTTGTGAGATTGAAGTCCCATGCAATTGCATATATTTGTGCAAGTGCCTGCTGCGCATGCAGTTAACCAAATGCACCGCTCAAACAGTTTTATACAGCTCCACTCATGTAGGCTGGATGGAGCAGTGCAACTAAACAGACCCTTAGCTCGTGGATTGTATTTCAAAAGCCTACGAGAGAAATTAAGGACACATTTTGAAATACAAGTTACCAACCGAATCTATTGATCATATAGTACAAATAAATCAACATACACTACATGAAAAACATTTTAATTTTAAATTTAGAAAGAAATGAAATTATTTTTTTGAAAGACATTGTGAAAAGGATATGTTATCTCAAAGCATATATGCATGCCCCCACTCACGCAGCTATGTACAAAGCAAGATAATTATTCCAACAAGAAATCTGATATTACATAAGAAATATACCCTTTATTGTTCCATATATTTTAAGAAATGGTATATTATTAATAATTTTTTCAAATCTTGATTTACACCATGCATTCAAGTTCACCCTGATCTAAATGTTCACAGACGATTCTCATATTGCATTTTTCTTTGATATAATTATTTGCTTAATCTAGCAAATACAAGAAACAAAGTGGACAAAATCAAATGATTTTTTTTGCAAATTGTAGTGCCACCGTAGAAGCTTACCACACACGTACCATTATGAGCGCATACTACGAATGAGTGAACCGATATATCTCAAGGTTGATGGAGTGACCATGACTGATGAAGCATAAAGCTAAAAAAGGACTGATGAAGCATAAATAAAGTGGACAATAATCGTGATATTTTAGTTGACGCAAGAGAGGTGCAAAACTTCTGCCTAGGTTCAATACCGGAAATAGGCTTGTTTATTTCCTCAATAGTAACTTGTGTCTACATAAGCTCTTTTTTTTTTTTGAGATCATGCGACCGCATGTATTTCATTAAGCAGAAGAAGAATTCGTACACCCGGCAGTAATCCGTAGATTACCGAAGAAGCCCTACAACTACTGGCACGACAAAGGTTTTAAATTACATAGAAAGAAAAAGGCGCTACGAGGGAAAGCAGGCACGCCCTAAGGCTGCGACCGACGGCAGCACACAGCCGAGAGGCGGCGAAACCCTGCCGCGATCCAGAAGTCGGCCTCGTCGAGGATCGCCTGAAGGA
>Ga0182004_10000905_pt1 | contig 20186 bp, 12 predicted proteins | sample Sormic07211540_1_FD_120479 | JGI IMG/M metagenome (GOLD analysis project Ga0182004, IMG submission 120479) | Endophyte microbial communities from Sorghum bicolor roots, Mead, Nebraska, USA - 072115-40_1 MetaG | ecosystem: Host-associated > Plants > Roots > Unclassified | place: USA: Nebraska...
ATATAATATATATATATATATATATATATATATATATATATATATATATATATATATATATATATATATATATATATATATATATATATATGTCTTCTGTAGATGATATGGATGAATACTATTGACTGTCCACGTACTACTGTCTACTATTTGATCTTCACTTGTAATGGCCTGTCACATAACTTGGTTTGCATTTCAGAACCCTACGCAAGGAGACAAACAGAACGAATATCCATTACTCAGAGGCCACATTCTTGGCACATGCTCATAATGTAAATTGTATTTATTTGAATAGCGAAAGAACTGTGTGTTCGATCTCCATCATCCTAGCTATATATGCACAACACACCTCATTTCCTTAATTTGGGAATGAGCTAGAAACAGGGAGATCATAGTGGAATGACTGTTTAATCTATATAATGTTTGTCCTTCCATCAGCAATCGTGCAGTGCTAGATCATGTAAATAGTATCTCTCATAGCATTCAGCGGTATTAGCTAGCTAGCTATCTTAGCTTTTGGATCTGGTGAAATGGCAACAATATACTTAAAAACTCATCACTCTGACATTCTTATGAAGCAATACAAATACAATTCAGAGGAAGCAGCTGGATGGTGCACATGAGATATATATATATATATATATTGTCTTCATCAATATGATCTCAGTAATATATGTGACTGGATGTAAGTCTTGCTGATTTCAACAAATAGACCAAAAAGGCTTTGTTCTATATATGAAGTTGGAAGAATTAGTACTTGTCCATAAAGGTGAGCAAAGTCTCACATGGAATATGGCAATATGCACAATCCTGAATCACTAGAAGCGAACGAAACAATATGCAGAACTCGAACAATATTTCAATCGAATGCATTAATGGAAAAATTAAATCGCCCATCTAATTAAGAAGATGCCGCACCTAAGAAAAAACAACTGAAGCGAACTGGGTAAATAAATTCATAAATTATTGTACTCCTTGACATAAAATCCAAAAGAAAAAAAAAACAATTTCTCACGGACAAATTAAAACCAATTACGTGCAAGTAGCACACTGACAAATTTAAAGGTGCTGGGGGAAAACAGCAATCCCATTATCTATAAGTATATAGCAAATAGGCAAAGCGCAGCCAAGGAGATCGAGGAGGTACACATGGATCGGGAGAAGCCAATGATCATATATAGCAGCCTGAGCGATACCTCTGGGCGCTCAACGAGGTGCAGCAGGCCCCGCCAGATTCATAGCCTGAGGGATAAATCTAGCTGGTCCACTGGCCTCATCCTCTCAGTCTCAGCAGCATCAGGCTCAGATCCAGTGATCACTTGGACGACTCCAGAAGGCCTAGGACTGGCCCCGGCGTCGACCTGGCCAGGGCGCGTCGCGAAAACACGGTGGTGCTTACGCAAGGCGGCGGCGATCTCCCGGCGGCGCTTGGCTAGGGCGCGCTCGTACTTGTGCGCGTTCTGGTGGCCGCCGAGCGCCTGGGAGGTGCAGAACTTGCGGCCGCAGTACGTGCAGAGGAAGAAGCCGCCGGGCGCCTCCTCCTCCTCCTGCGTAGCCCACGCGGAGGGGAGGAGGGTGAGCTCAAGGTCCAGCTCTTGCTCCCTCTCCATTAGAGTTATAGCTTAGCTACCTAGCTAAGTTCACTATACAGCACAGGAATAATCATAGTGGTAACTAACCCAGCACTTAAATAGTACGGGTCGGTATGTATGTCCTGGAGCATTTAGCTAGCGCTATGATGGGATGGGGAGAGAGCTAGTTCGTGGAGTCCGTGGACGGAGACCGCGCACGTTTCACTAACTGTACAACGGAAGAATCCAGGCCAAAAGTTGCGCGCGCGACCGCACTTTTTTTTTTCTGATAAAGACACTCAAAAACAAAGTCCTACAATGGGAAAAAAAAAATAATGATCCAAGAGAATTCATCAAACCCATCGCAATAATACAGGTTGTTAGTATCGATCTAAGTAACTATCATTAGTTTAATAAAGCACTTAGCTTCTGTTTGGTTCTCCTTACTAAATTTTATCCACTTAAATTTTAGTTACTTTAGTAGTTAAAGTTCCAAACACACTGACTAAAAATAAGATAAAATAGTTTAGTTCCACTATTCGCTCAAGAGTAGCTAAAATAATTTTTGTTGACTAAAATTTAGCAAGAGGAACCAAACATGACCTTAATCGATTATCCCATTACACCCTCATATGATGTACTCAACCAACCTTCATCCCGGATCACGTAGCGAAAAGAAATTCTTACAACATACAGGTAGTTCATATCACAATAAAGGAGTATATTAAGTTTTACATCAAGTTGTTACAAATTTAGTCACGACACATTAGAGCCTCTCCAAGAGGCTACCTAAACTCACTAACCTATACTTGGGTAGTGGAGGCAAAAACGCACTCCAATAGGCTACCTATCAGTCTACTTTTATTGGCCCAACAAATTTCCACTTCCACTCTACCTACATCTGTTAGCCTAACAAATCAAGCTACTTATTTTTCTTCAACTCTCTCTCTCTCTCTCTCTCTCTCTCTTACTCCTTCGCGCTCGCACAGTCTCGCACGCGCTCCGCCCGTGACCATCTCTATCGTGGCCCACGAAGGCACACCTCCGTGGTGCAATGGTCCTCTCCTGTGAGGAGGGTGTGCAGAGCCTCTTGGGCCGCTCCGGCCCTAGATCCCGCCATGGCAACTAGCCTCAGAAGTTCAGCGGTGGTGCCCTCTCCAACACTGGTGGCACTGTGGGAGCAGCACGGGAGGATGTGCAGGAGGCCATGGCAGCGCGGGAGGAAGTGTGGGCATGGCCATGCCAGCGTGGGCGACCAGCTCCCACGCGACGGCCTGCCATGCCATGAGCGCAGCAGCCTGCCCTGGCGCACCGGACTGAACCTTCCCCATTGACCCTGCTATGCCTGGGTGAGCTGTAGGGGAGCCTCCATGGCAGCCTGCCCTGACCCTGATGCTCCATCTGCTCCGGCGAGAAAAGACAAGAGAAAATGGCATGAGGGACCCACCTATCATTGTCTATTAGCATGAGTTTAGGTATTCAGTTTTAGGTAGTGCTGCTAGAGTTGAGGGCAACATTTAGGTAGTATGTAAATAGGGAAATAGGTAGTGTGTATTAGGTAGTACTGTTGTAGATGCTCTTATCATCATCCATCTAGCTAAAGTATGAGCAAAAGTCTTTAAAAGAACATAAGTTTTTAAGATACAACATGTGGAATGTGCCATCCTCCACACATCTACACAACGTCTGTTCTCCTACCACTATTGGTCCTCGGCGGACTCAGGTGCATAGAATAACCCATAGGGTTGTAGGCCAATGCTACACTACCTACACAACTTAGGGAGAGTACTAAAATGTACTCTACGGTCCTACTTACCCAATATAGTACAAGGAAGTATGCATTTATTTAGTTTACTAGCCAGGATTGATTTGGTTTTGTATAAAAGCATTTTATACAGGGTTGAAAAGGTAAACCTTACAACTAAGCAAATGACAAGCACAACATGGTTCAAAGGCATTGTAAGCATTTAAGGTAGTGTTTTGTCCCAATTGGAAATCCCACCTTCTACTAGTGTTTGGTTCAGAGACAAGCCGAGATAAGACCCTCCCACATAGGAATATGTTTTGTTGATGATGCCATGACTCCAGTCCCTCTTTTTCTATGGATAGAGTCATCCTCTCTGGGATGCGCTTTTGTGAGTGCACGACGAAGACAAGCACGAGCAGCTACGAACACAAGTGGGACAATGAGTGGTGACCAGATAGGTGAGCTCCGATGTTAGCCATGCCATGCGGTCACCTCTACCACAATCCATGCCACATGGGCGAGGAAGAGGCAGCGAGGCGCGCGGGTACACACAGAGGAGTAGGGAAGGAAGAAGAGCAAATGAGATCCGGTGCCACCGTGTGGCCTAGCCCTACAAGCGCATGGGAGGGATCTAGCCTTGCCATTTGTGGCTGGTCTTACGGGCAAAGGAGCCGTGGGATTCGTGTACCGCCGAGCGAGTGAGGTCCAGCGCCGCTATCGCATGGGCTAGCCCTGCAAACGCGTGCTTGGGTTTCGGCCTTGCTACCATCATAAGAGCATGACCTCTGAGGGACAACCATGTCGCCATCGTATACAGCGAGAACTCGCCACCATATGCGCGAGGGCGGGGCGGAAAGAGGCACGACAGAAGCATAAGGAGAAGAGGAAGAAAAGAAACTGACAAATGAGCCCCACCTGTTAGTAGTTGATCCCACTTTTGATGTCTCTAGACCAAATAGAAAATGGGTTGGTCACATCCGTCTTCAACCGAACTAAAAATAGGGTCATCATGTTCCATAAACCAAAGATGCCATTCCATCTTTTCTCTCAACCAAACGCTACCTAAGCAATTAGATCTCAATCTTCCACGAGTCCCTTCAACTCTAATACGTATCTAGAAGCACAAAACTTATACCATTCGAGACTTTGTGGAGTACAAATTAAACCCACCAAAGACAAGGAATAAAAAAAGTAGTGATGGACTCCATCACAAACTCCTCTGATTTGGAAGTTAAAAAAACTATGCATTTAGATTGGGAAATAGTAGTATAATGAGGCGATAGACAATAAATCGGATGAAATTTTAAATCTTTAATATTAGATATAAATAAAGTCAGATGGGTACACTCCTCCCCTCCTCCTCTAGCGACACTCCCCTTCATTCATCCTGCAACGTGCTGACAGTGTTTGAATAGGTAGCGTAAACCACGGGCAATGACGACATGCATGCTACAAGAAGAATCTAGCTAGGATCGCTACCGAACGTTTGAGACGCCGGGTGAAGTGGGGCTGCAACTAGACCATGTAGGAGCAAGAGCAAAGTTCTCTCTTTATTAAAGGAAAAAATAGACCAAAGTTCTACGAAACACATGACCAAAGTTCTCAAAACATATGCTATCTAGTTTGACTAGGCGTCATACTACAATACAACTGCATGCTGGTGCGCTGCTGGTGGTGATGATGCTGCCGAAATTTATTGTTCATTTTGGCTTTGTCATCATAAATCAATCTTCTCTAATTTTTTATCGAGTCTCTAAAAGCTTCGCTAGCTTTTGATCAAGTCTCTATAATTTAATTCACTTTGATATTGGAGATTATTCAAAGTGTAATTTGATTTGATTTCACTTTGGTTATCGATAAATTTAGTAGTAAAATTCTATTCATCTATGTTGAACTTAACAAATATACACTTTGAGTTGAGTTGAGTAAATATTTAAAAAATTCAAATCCGAGATATTTATTTTACATTCAGATTCGGTAAGATCCGTATCCACATGTATAAATCCAAATTAAAATGTGGTAAAAAGTAATATCCCGATCTAATTCCATACTGATCCGATTCATTTTAATCCGATCCATTTCCCTTGCTACTATGGCCTTCTTTAGTTCATCCCGAAATCCAAAAAGTTTTCAAGATTCCCTGTCACATCCAATCTTGCGGCATATACATGAAGTATGAAATATAGACGAAAACAAAAACTAATTATACAGTTTGACTGTAAATCATGAGATGAATCTTTTGAGCCTAGTTAGTCTATGATTAGATAATATTTGTCAAATATAGGCCTTGTTTAGTTCCAAAATTTTTTGTAAAATAAGAATAGTACTATTTTCGTTTGTATTTGACAAATATTATTCAATCATGTACTAACTAGACTCAACAGATTCGTCTCGTCAATTCCGACCAAACTGTATAATTAGTTTTTATTTTTGTCTATATTTAATACTTCATGCATGCGTCTAAAGATTTGATGTGATGGGGAATCTGAAAAATTTTGCAAAATTTTTTGAGAACTAAACAAGACAAAAACGAAAATGCTACGGTACCGAAATCCAAAATCTTTTCGGAACTAAACAAGGCCTCTACTCCATAAAGATTGGGCAGCAAGTGAGGAGGCAGCGAATAGTACGGAGTTCTGTTCATGATGTCAGCCATGTACCATACGATCGAGGATGGTCCTGCCGTGTGCTGTCGATGAAGGTCGTGTGACGTACGCTCGCGCCAGTGATTAATTTCTGCATGTGATATTATATATCTGAGCTTGAATTCTTGCTGGGAGCCTGCCTGTGCGGCTGTGTGCAGTGTGCACACACGGTCGGCTCTTGTTTAGGTCTGGAAAATTTTTAGATTTTGATATTGTAACTATTTTATTTGTATTTGATAATTATTGTTTAACTATAAACTAAGTAGGTTTAGAAGATTCGTCTCGTAACTTATAGACAGATTATGTAATAGTTTTTTTATATATTTAGTGCTTCATACATGTACGGTAAGATTTAATGTGATAAAGAATTTTTAAAAGTTTTTAAATTTTAGGTGATCCAAACACGGCCTCAGTGGTCATGCGCCACATGATGCCACGTAGTCTGGCCATAAGGCGTACGGCGTACTCATCTTGTCTCATCATCCAATCCAAGCACGCCAGGCATTTCAATGCGATCTTGCCCCACGTTAAGGCGGCCAAACACGTCGGTCCATCCGATGTTAACATGGCCAAAAACGTCGGCCCCAGTAAGGCCTTGTTTAGATGGAAGGAGAAATTTTTTTTATATCACATCAAATGTTTCGTAGAATATTGAAAAAGGTGTTTAGATACTAATAAAAGAACTAATTATATAATTTATCTATAAACTGAGAGACAAAATTTATTAAACCTAATTGATCAATTATTAGCATATGTAGGTTAGTGTAGCACTTAAGGCTAATTATAGACTAACTATGTTTAAAAGATTCCTCTCGTGATTTTCAACAAACTATATAATAAATTTATTTTTTATCTATATTTAATACTACATGCATATGTCTAAATATTTGATGTGATGGGTGAAATTTTTTTTTAATTCGGAACTAAACAAGGCCTTACTGGCGTGCTTTGCCCCCATGCTTATAAATTTATTTTTTATCTATATTTAATACTACATGCATATAAATTGTTTTTTTGTCAGTCAACAGTATTTTTCTCTCATAATAAATCAGCAAATAGTATTTTCGAATATGGCTTTTCATACCAGCGAATCCTTCCTCCATTTCTTGAATGGCTACTCTGACCTTGTTTAGTTCCAAAAAAAATTCAAGATTCTCCATCACATCGAATATTTGGATATATGTATGGAGCACTAAATATAGATAAAAAATAACTAATTACATAGTTTGTCTATAATTTGCGAGATAAATTTTTTGAGCCTAGTTCATGTTTAAAAAATAATTATCAAATACAACGAAAATATTACAGTAATAAAGCCAAAACTTTTCCCCAACTAACGGGCGAGACAAGAAGACAATAGCCTACACATGGGTGGTCGGCAGGCCTAATGTTGCCACCTTGGTATTGCACAGCAGCAGGCCATACCAAGACCCAACCGTCTGATGCTCCCATAAATATCGGTGTTCTACATCTTAGACCTTGTTTAGTTTTTTTAAAAAAATTAAGATTTTTTATCACATCGAATTTTTAGATGTATGTATAGAGTATTAAATATAAATAAAAAATAATTAATTACATACTTTGTCTGTAATTTACAAGACGAATCTTTTGAGCTTAGTTAGTCCATAGTTGCATAATAAATATCAAGTATAAACAAAAGTGCTACAGTAACCGAATTCAAAAAATTTCACGAACTAAACAAGACCTTACATTCGCCCCAACAGCCAATGGCCCAAACAATCCATTCAGCTCTTACCCATTTGGATGTTCTACGTCTCAAAACCTCCTCTAGGGCGATTGAGCGGCCGCTAGCAGTCCCAGCGCGCAGAGCAGATGAGCAAAAGCGGCTATTGCGTGGTGCAAGAATAGTAGAAGAGATATTTACCTATATAGCCCCAGAAAAAGTGTATCTTCCTTACATGGTCTTTTTTATTTTGAACTTACTCGCATGACCCTAAAAGGAATTTTTCTTCTTTCTATGGCCTTCTGTCCGTTTTTGGTATTTGATGGTGTTAAATCAATGATAAAATGATCATTTTTCCCTAGCTAAAAAATGTAGAGTTTTATTTGTCTGTCGTACATTTTAAAACTTATTTGTGTAATATTATTACAAACTTACTTGTACATTTTAAAATATATTTACATAATATTACTCTAAACTTACCTGTACATTTTAAAAATTATTTGTGTAATATTACTCCAAACGTATAATATACAAATAAAACTCTGCATTTTATTTATTTATTTTCCTAGAGGCAAAATAGTCATTGTACCATTGACTTAATACTGTAAGGTGCAAAAAATAGCTAGAGGGACATAGAAGAAAGAAAATTTCATTTTGAAGCCATATAGGTAAGTTCAAAATAAAAAGGCATATAAAGAAGATGTATTTTTCTAGGGCCATAAAGGTAAATGACTCATTGTAGAACGCCAGCTGATGACACCTAGCAACTTATAAACATTCATTTTCTCATTACAACTTACCCTACCTTTATTTTTTTCTAGCTCCACCACTGGTCACCTTATAGGGAGATTAAATAATTATCAAATCAATTACTGTGGTTTCAAATATGTACCTTTTTATATGAGGGTTCCGCATATTTGAAAATGGTATGAGGGAATTGTATCATTGATTTTATCCATTGTTATACATATTTTTGCATTGAGGAAAGTCATAAGTCAAAATCATGTTTTGGAGACCATATGGATGTCTAAAACTAGTAGTGGAGCTTCATATGAATGTTATGGCGGGAGAATATTAGTCTACATTAAATAACAAAACCTAAGCATAATTAACTATAGAGGTCGTCAGATCTAATCCAGCAGCCTTTGTCATTCATCTTTGGTCGGTCGGTAGATCTATGGCTCATATCAAGTATGTTAATTGGGTTGGCCAAAGTTGAAGTGTGTTTGTTTTGTTGTATGGGTTTAAATGGAATTGTGGGTAAAGGTACCATGACACCTAAGAGGTGGATGAATTAGTCAACTTAAAATCTATTCCTAACTATCGCCTCTGATTTAACCTAGTAAAAACATATGCAAGAAATAATCTATCTAGATGTGCAACTAAGATTTTGCTAGGTGTATTGCTATCTCTACCGCAAAAGAGCTATATGCACCTTATGTTCCAATCATATCAACTAGCCAATCACAGCTAGGAAAGTAAGCACTTACATAAATTAAGTGTGGAAGGTAAATGGCAATAGAGATATGTAGACTCTCATTCAATGATGTTGATATTTTTACCAAGGTATCAAGAAGCACTCAAGCTTCCCCCTAATCCTTTTTGGATCGAGCCTCCCGTAAGGGCCAAGGTCTTAGTCGAGTAACACTATGGATAGCCCCCGAGCCTTCCCCAAGTGCAAGTGGGTTTTCAAGATAGTCTCCCTTGGATCTCTCCCTGTCATCTTCACTATCGAGCTTCTAGCCAAAATCGCCATAGGTCTCATTTCCTCTAGTACATGGTGGTAGCCACACCACAAACGTGGTCAGTGCGGTCTTGCACGAAAATAAACCCCTCTGATGTACAACAATGGTGCACACAAGCACTAAGTGGTAAGAAGTATGTGAACCTCAGTAAACACTAGCTAGCTAGGCTTAAACCTAGAGCAAATGCTAAAGCGGTTGCCTAATTAACTTAAGTACTTCACAAAGCACCTATGCTAATTATTGAGTATATATCACTAAGCACTTTGGTGGCCAGAGCAACTAGAGATGAGCCTCAACTCACACAAGCCTTCTTGAGCTCTACTAAACCTTAAATGGCCAGCCAAAGGGGTATATATAGCCTCCAACTTCAAAGTAGTCGTTGGACATTGCACATGCTGACTGCCCAATCACTAGATCGTCTAGTTGTTGATGGTAATTTCACCCAACTTTTTACACCATCAAAACCATCAACAAAACACCTTTTCAGGAGTTAGCAAGCAGTGACTTAGGTATAAATAACGTGGTTCCACATATACATATCATTATTTGCTTGTAGGTACACAATACATGAGCATTGGGTGGCTAGAGGCCCCACCTAGGTGATGGGCAACAGATACATGGGCCCACTATCCCCCTCTCAAGCTTCCCATGATCTTTCCAGTAGGAGTAGAGTCAATCTCCACCCTTGGATCCTAAGCTCCTCTTCTCTCATTGGCCAAAGAGGTGAGCACATGGATCCATGGGCCCACAAGTAAAGCAAACTGGCATGATAAAGAAGATCCATGCTTCAAATACATAATATGGCAGTGGACCATACTATACAAGGAATGGAGGTCCCATCTATCATAGGGGTGTCAGTGGCCCCCAAAAGAGGCTAACCAACCTACACTTTCACCCACAGACTTAGTGCATGCTTCCATGCATCTACCTTGATTTGCACTGTTGATCCAAGGTTGGTTCAAGGTCCATTTGATCCAATGGCAAGGAGGAGATGTCACCTAGATCACTAACAGGGCACCACCCCTCTGTTTAGCTATAAATACCCCCTAGGCCTGTAACAACCAAAATACATAAATGTATATTTTATTTTAATCTATCTAGACCCTAATCTTGAAGAATTTGCATTAAAAAAACTAATGTGTGACTTGGTAGCTGTTAGCGGTAGATAACTCCTAATTTTATTAGCCAACAAGACTTCAAAAGATGCAATAAGAATCACCAAACATAGCTCTAGGGTTTTATCTCACAGAATTCCATGAGTTTTGCTGAATATCTATTTCTGCAGAGGGTGATCAGGAAATGACCCTTAGAGGCCCACATGTCATGATTACATAGAGAGAAATGAGATATTTATGCCATGTATACAAAAGAAGGATCTAGAAGAGTTGGGAATCCACCAGAACAAAGCAGAACACGAGAGCAGGTGGGCCCACAACGCCTAGAGAGGGCGGCCACCCTAGCCTCTCCACCAATCAGGTGCAATCTTGTGGATTATGCCCTAACTGCCTTTGAGGAGCAAGGATCTTCATCCATTAAGTCGGTTTGATCCAGGGGCTACGGTTCATCCCACCGGCCTATATAAGGAGGGCCCTATCCATTGGAAGAGGCAATCCTAGAAACCCTAATTCATTATCTTCCACCAAGGATTCGAGCCAAGCATTCAAGAGTAGGCTAGCCTTGTAGTCTTCTAGAGAGATTAGGGTTAGATCTTATAGAATTAGAGAGAGATAGAGTGGAGGGAAGAGTTGTGGAGGAAGCTGTGGATCTGTCGGTGTCTCCTTCCTCGGCTTGTACCTGCGGAGCAATTTCATTGTAAGTTGTTCTGAGATTCTTCTTGTGTTCAACTTCTAATACTAGTAAGTCATTGTTATTATTGTTCTTTGGTTTGCGACTCATTAGAGTACTACAATCTTGGTTGCTCTTGGATTGTAGTTGCATGTCATGTGTAGACGCGGTGTTTAGACACAATTGCACGTAGATAACCCCCTATTAGCCGAGCAAGGATAGTTCGCGGGGAGTGACCCAATCGTCCCATATAATTTATATCTTCCTGTCATGCTAGTAGGACTAGTAAGATGTATAAGCTAGATTAGAGTACTCTTTGTAAGTACTTTGGCCTAGTTTGTCTCCTCTAGAACACTAGTATCATAACTTACCACAGGTTGGAACAAAGATCCATTGACGTCTTCTCTATAGCCCTTTAGTTTCCTTGTTTGATACTCAGGGGTTAAGTTTAGTTCCTGGTTAGTCGTAGCGACCTTTCTCCTTGTGGATAAACAGATACGATACTCAAGATATCTTTTCCCGGGTGAAGTGCTACATCGGTATATCTGTGTGCTTGCATATTATTTCTTTGATTCTTGTGTAGTGCGTAATTAATACCAACAGTAGCCCAACTAGCTAGCTGTCCTATGGGCCAATAGCCCAAATGCCATGGGAGAGGAAAGGGTTGACCCTCCATCTTTCCCAGGACCACCCTCACGTATGCCTCCCCATACCTTTCACGTGAACACTCCCCCCATCCTCTTTTCTACTGTGGTCAACATCCATGGAGGAGAGCAAGGAAACCCAAGAGAAGAGGTGAAAAACAAGTTAGGGAGAAGGGATGGACCAATTAGAGGTATGCTTTGGCATCTTTTCCCTATCATCACTCTTTGAGTTCTGTAGGGAAACCCAAGATGAGGCCTTACAATTATGTGGGACCTATGATTTTGGTTGTATTAGGATTTCTTGATGGCAAATAGGGGCAAGACTTCTTTGGAGGGTGTTGATTAGTCATTTTCTAGACACCAGTAATTTTTAGAGAGTGCAGTCATCATTCTATTAAGTTTTTCCGTTAGTTAAATGCATGTTAAATTAGGATAAAAATTGATATTGTTGTAGTAGACTCTTAGAGGTTTCCACAAAGTCCAAGTTTATGTTTTTATACCAAATGAGTTAGGAGTTATGGGTTTTTGAAGTTGGCTTTGAAGAATCTAACAAAAATTGTGGGGTCAACCTAAAGCAAACTTTTAGTAAGGTTTTTATGTTTTCCATCTTAGTAAAGTATGTTTTTTTTATAAGTAAAAGCTCTAGATATGAATTTCTAAATATCCCTATCATGTTTTACCATCGGAAAAATACAATTCAGAGCCTTGGTACTTTATTTTAAGTGCTTCAAGTCAATAAAATTATTATACCAAAGTTGTGGAGAATAGGGTCTTCCATGCTCTTACCAAGCTTGGGAATTTTTGGGTCAGTGGATATAAGTATACAAAAAAATAGAAACAACACTACTGCTATTGATGAAAGACGATGTTTGCTGTTTAGGGTAGTTTTGAAGGGGGAGCCATAGGATCGCTTTTATGTACTGTTTATACTTGTTTGTATAGGTATAAATTCTGATTCTATACTTCCTATCCAGTGGCGGTGCTTCAGATTGTGCCTAGTGCTTTCCTTGTGTCACTTTGGCTTTTTGGAGGCAAGTAATTGTAGTGGTTATTGTGCTACTGTTGTGACTGGTTTTTTTCGTCCTACACTTTAAATCAGAACTGGTGTATTCAAGTTATGATATGAACATGGTGGTTTCTTCATGCACAAGAATATTTCTTAATGGTGTTATACATTGTTTCACATGAGTATGAAATTGAAGTGTTGATAATCTTTATCACATTGTATCATGTCATGTGCACTTTGCATTTTACATGCACTTGAAGTTGATCACAATCCTATGGATGCGACTATACTGGTACACATTGTGTGTTGCCCAAGGAGGAGTGCGATGTAAAAGAAGTTATGGCATTTGCATTTTTATGCATTCAATGAAGACATCATCTTAATATGTGACTGTGGTGGATGTGAAGTTGAAGAAAATATATGTCCTTAGATATGGATTTATTAGTTGTATGTTAATTTTCTTATCAGAGGCATGTTTCTGTTTTGTTCGGCATTACTTAATGCTTAATCAACTTATGATTTAGATAGCCAGTCAAACTAATTGCTTACTGAGATTTATAAATCTCACCCTTGCTTGCTCTTTCCAGGTACTCGAAGCATTACATGTGGGAATGGGAAGTAGCAGCACATTGCACTGATAATGATTGGACTTAACGTACTTGTGTTGTAATAAAGCACTGATAATGATTTGACTTAACGTACTTGTGTTGCCTAAGGTGCTCCTACTACTGTCCCTACTAGAGATTCTACGAACAATAATGTTGCTCCTAAGATGGCTATTCCAGTTAGTGCAATATCACTGATGAAGTGGATTGGCATGAAGATTGATACCTTTGGTGGCAGTGGTACCCCAGTGCACGCAGCAAATTGGATGACATATGTTGGGGACAAGATGGATGTCTTTGAGGTGGTTTGCCAAGATCTCGTTTGTTATAGTAGTCAACTTTTAAAGGGGGAGGCTCAGATTTGGTGAAAGGGTGTGCAGGCAGCCCACCCAGTTGCATATGGACCATTGTCCTAGCATGAGTTTGTTAGATAGTTTTAGAGAAGGTTTTACCCAGCCACTTCTCTTGATAAGATGAAGATAGACCTGCATAATTATGTTCAGGATAAGAAGATAGTAGCTGAATATGAAGTGGGTTTCAACAAGATAGTGAGCTTTGTTCCGCATGTGGCTTACAATGATGCAGAGAACGCAAGGCAGTTTCGCTAGGGTCTGAAGGCTTCGATCAGACACATGCTGGGAGCATTTCCATTGGTTGACTTTCGCACCATAGTGGAGCAAGCTTTGGGTATTGAGTTAGAGCAGTCCATTACTTATGAGATGTAGAAGTCAACATGTGGGAAGCAATCTTGCAGTCATAGTGACAAAAAGGGACATTCTGGTGGTCCTATGCACAAGAAAGGGAAATTCCAGCGCCACCAGCCATACCATGGCAAGTCCTCTTAGTCACATGCTTTAGATAAGAATGCACCTTAGTATCAGGCTTGCAAAGCCTGGCTAGGGGCTAGTGCGCTTCCCTTGTGGTGATTTCCATCATCGTTCTGAGTGTTAGTGGACTGGCAAATATTATATTTGTGGCATGGATCACAGGAATGTCATATGCATAAGGAAGGACGTTGGGTCCTTTGAGGGGGTGTATGTCACACCTGGCCTAATTTAGAATTTGGCATGTGGTGTTCCATGTGCATATTATGAGATAATTGTGGAGGGTTTAGTCTCACCTTGGTTGTTAAGGGTGGGTTAAACCAATATATAAGGCTTCTAGAGTCCATCCCGTCATCATTGGTTTAATCCTTTTACACGAAGCGAGGACGAAAGCGTAAGTGGGATGGTGGTAGGTATGTTTCGCTCAGCGTGTAGAGTGGATCTGAGCCATTTGGACTCTAGGGCATTACACACTCCTTGGGATTAGTAGCCCCATCGTATTTTTTGATGGTCCTAGGATAGAACTTGTTGGGCCAAACTACCTGGCACAGCGCGTGAACGCTGAATAGGGGGTGATCGAGAAATTCCTATTCTGAGCCTTGTTGACATTGGTGGTTTCCCGAGCATCATGAACTCTACGATGCATCTCAAATTTAGGTCGTAGATCTCAGTCTCGTCTTTGTTGATAGCAGTTTCCTACTAATCGATTAGATCTCTAGGAAGGAGGATTTGACCACTAGATTAAGATCGAGATTGGGCTGCCTTGGCATCCATATGTTGTTTCGTCTGATTTGTCAGGCCTTGTGCTTGTTCATGATTTTGGCTAAGGGTGAACCCTCTTCTACTAGAGCCTCATAGTGCCTAGGAGCATTTTGAGCTGAATGATGTCTTCTTGTGCCACTCAGAAGTCAGAACTTAGATTCCTTGGAGCTAGGGTTGACTAGGTCAGCCACTCATGGTGAAACTGTATTAAGCTTTGGCGCATTGCTAAGGTGTGGAGGTGGTTGGGTGGCCGATGACCTAGCCTCATCTACAAGAACCTAATCACGACTCACCATGTAGACCCAATGACTTTCGAAAGGATTAGTCTCATCTTGTGAGTCCTCGAAGTCTAGATCGAGTTGGTCGGCTTTGCCATTCATCTCCTTTCAGTTGGGTGTCCCTAGGAGGAGAAAACCTCACATCCAACGTGAGTTAGATCGGAACCATTGATCCCTATCCACTTGAGATTGAAATCTCCATCATGCTTGAATACCTGACTCACAAAGTGGATAGTTGATGGCATGTTGCAGGATGGCGAATAGATCTTAGGCCCTGAGTGGTAATCACCCATGATCTCAAATTTGGCTGAAGTAGGCGATGCCTCAATGTTGGAACGCGTTGGATTGGCGTACCAAACTCCATTGATGATCAGCATGATCAATCTTTGCATGAAATCCCCTTACCTGGCACACCTTTGTCGATGTTTTTTACCAGTGGATATTCGGTTCTTGGAAGAACTTGCTTGATGCAAAGAACAATCATAGTTGGGACACAAGATTTATACTAGTTCGAACCCCCGGAAAGTGAGTAACAACCTTACAACCAGTTGCTACTTGTTTATATTATGATCTTGTCGAATAGCAAGATGGTGATTTCAAGATGGCGATTACAACAGAGGGTATTGCTAGCTATTTATAGCCTAGGCCTATACTTGCCATACAAGCTATGTAGTCGTGCTCTAGACAGAGTCTGGCTTGATCTTGAGATATCTTTCCTTGAATAGCCTTTGGGTCAATCTTCTTGGGTACGGATTCAGTAGCCAACATATCTGGTAGTTGGGATTTCTGAGAATATGGCATCATCACTTCGTATAACTTAGAACAAACTTAAAATTCTTCATATTTAGAAGCAATGGAATACTGATCGTTTGACAGATCCTAGATTTGCACTTACTTTTCGGGAACATGTGTGTACATATGGAACCGAACGAAGGGGGCACAAAGAACGCAGAGTTATTATGTGATTCTATTTTACAACCATCAATAATAGGCCTATTTCCTATCTCTATCATCACCAGTATACATTGTTGTCTCCAAAATTTCTACGAAACCCATTTGCGGCTCTGCTCAGGAGGACATACAAGTAAAGTAAGGTACACACCACTCATTTCAAGCTACGGTTTTTCTTCTTTACTTTATTCTCCCTGCCTTCAGTAGTCTTTTTTTTTTTTTGCTCATGATATTACACGTGTGGTGTCTTAAAGCTGGGGGGCCAAGCGGGGTTAGTTACTAACAAAAACAAAAGGACTCGTGTAATATTTAGAATTGAAGGTGACTTATCATATATGAATATTCACTGTAGATTTTTCGTTTCGACTTTCGAGTAGCTATCGTCATTTAACTAAGAAAGCGAATCAGCTTCTCCTTTTCTTTTCTTTTTTTTTTTGCTTGTTGGAATATATAGTTAATATTTGGTTTTTGTTACAGATGCTCGATGCCTCGATTTGTTTCGTTTGTCCTGTTCACCAGTGCTACCTACTTGGAGTGATAAAGAAAGAAGTCTACTACAAGGTTAGACGCCCCATGGATACAATTCAAGATCTTGTTTATATGCAAAAACTTTTGGAATTTTGACATGATTTATAGATAAACTGTATAATTAGTTATTTTTTTATTTATATTTAATACTTTATATATGTGTCGAAAGATTCAATTTGACAGGATAATTTTGTAAATTTTTGAAATTTTAAAGGATCTAAAACAGGACACATGTAGTCAGGTTCTGAGGTTCGCTGGCTTTCGGCCAGCTTCTTCCCACGTCGCTTTTGCAGACAGAATCACAGAAAGCTACGTGGTCTCTGTCGTGATTCAGAGACGTCGCTATCCATATGTGTTGTCGAGGCCGGAGCGCGAGTCGGCTGTGTGGCTGTGTGAACTGCGAACCCCTCTTCTTTGTCTTGAGCGTATTGCGGCTTTACCATGCATATATCCACGTGAGGAATCTTGAAGCTTCAATTTGTGAGTACAATTTAATCACGAGCCTGAATATATCGAACAGATGTACGCAGCAAAAGAAGTCAGTACGATCGATATGACGGACCGGTGGTAGCAATGGCAATCTTATCCGTTTGCACGTGGTACACTCGACGATAGATGCAGGAATTGAAGGGTACAAATTTCAATCCACAAATTTTAGGTATAAAATTTTATTTGGCACGTTATCACATAAATTGTTGCAAGTGTGTGTTTGATGCACCCGTAGTGACATTCCTATGGCTTGGCAACAAAAACAAAAGATTCTAAATTTGTTTTCTTCTCGAAGACGTACGTAGTATTAGGATTTGAAAAGTATTTAGAAGTGAACACTTTTAGTAATGGTTAATGTTGTAGGAAGATATAGAAAATGTGAATATATTAATATAAGTTTGACACATGGTATCTATATTTAACTACTTACAACATTTCAATTATGAGTCGTTTTAGCCTTATTGTAAGTCAAACTTCTTCTGCTTTGGCCAAATTTCTAGAAAATGAAAAATACACAAACATCTATAATGGCAAACAAGATTTATTAGATGCACCATAAATACATTTTGATTTTACATTTGTTTGATATTATAGATGTTGACATTTTTTCTACAAACATGATCAAAGTTAGATGAATTTGAATTATAACAACACTAAAAATAATTGAAATGGAGAGAGTAATTATTAGTCAACATTTATGAGGCAACCTTTTGGTATCCTAACACACCCTATTAAAAAGGAACAAAACCAAATTATACACGATTCCGTTTGGCTTGGGATAATCTGGTGTCTCTATACTATGATCAGCCTCATCATCATCAAGAACACAAGTGCAGTTTTGTAATAAATAGAACACAGAAAGTGATCCTAAGTGATCCTCCATTATCTCTAGAATAATCTCTATATAAAAAGTGATTCACGAGAAGTTATTTTCTTAGCTTTTAGCCTTCTAGTTCATTTCAAAGAACTTCTCATAATCTGCATAGAATCGTCAAAAATAAGTTGACATAGACTTTCATAGATTCGACCTCGAAAGCTGTTACGGGAGCAGCTGAGAGCAAACCCCTTGTATAACCACGTGAAACATGTCGCCAATGAGTCAGTGTCATTTGCGCATGTAGTACATAGCTAGGAAAGGAAAAAGGCCGGCCCTACTTGACATTTGGGAGGCTTAAAATGAAGTGCCGTGGCAGCCATGTGTTCATGTGTTTCGAATAAGCTCGTTTGTCACTTGTTCACACAATCACACCCCACATGATAATACATAGTGTTATATTATTGTTCATGTTATATTATTGTTCATCTCCGTCCGTTTGATCTCACGTGTGTGATTCACCTATCCTTTTATTTATTTTATTATGCACATCCTTTTATTTTATCTGTTTGATCACTCTTCTACATGTATTATATTTTTCTTCACGAAAAATAGATCTATATTATTTTCTTGATTCTTCACAAATAAATAGATCTATATTAATTTCTTAATCCGATATTTTTTTCTCAAATATGCAAAAGGCTTACACATCTTTGTAACAAAAGTTTGATACAAACAATATGCTTCTAGTACGTCCTAGGACAGCCATGGGCTAGACCATTCAATATTTTCTGATTGTTTGCCACCCCCAAAAACTAAGCAACAATCAAGGATGAATTAAAGGCTAAACCAGTACCTCCGGTGTGTTTAATTTGTACGTTTTATTAGTGCATGCACTCACCATTCCGGCCCGTGCTGTGCATACTAGTCATTCAGTTGTGTACTATCAGTTTGATGGCCGTACGTGTGCTGATTCCAAATGGGTATTTCATTATTGTAGAGAATCTAAAAAGCAGCATAACTTTTCAAAAAAAAAATCAGCATAAATAATTGTGGGAGAAATAGACCCGGCAGGGATAAAGGTGCAGTGGACAACCACGACAAAGAAAAACATAAAAAAAAATAAAACACCCAGGGAATATAATAGAGCAAAACATATAAAAATAAAAAAAGGGACGACCCTGGGATTAGAGCAAAACATTAAAAAAAAAAAGACCCTGGGAATAGAGAAAGCATAAAATATAAAAGACCCTGGAAATAGAGCAAAACATATAAAAAAAATAAAAGACCCTGGGAATAGAGCAAAACATAAATAAAAAAAGGCCCTAGGAATAGAGCAAAACATAAAAAATATAAAAAAACTGGAAATAGAGTAAAACATAAAAAATGGCCCATGCAGGTCTCGAACCTGCTACCTTCGCGTTATTAAACATTTACAAGATATTTGGTTTATTTAATTGTAACGTTATTTGATTATTACTGCAGGTTATATGGATTCCATTATTCAATGTTTGTTTCCGCACTCAAGAAATTGAGTCCCACTGTTAGCTAATACCGCACAGTATAAAACAGATACAGCTCCAACCTTAGCATAATCAGATAACAATACGTTGCCTTCTCCCGCAATTCCATGCCCTTTGCTTCCATTACCATTTCAGGAACCAAATGCCTTGTTACTTCTTTTGACAAAGAACCTTTCACTTAGCTTTCAAAATATCAGTGAAGCTCCATTTACTTTTTTTTCTTAAGAATGTGCTTAACACGTATTTCAGTTTAAAAGAATAAAGTTTTACGACTGCCAAATGAGCCAAACAACATAACAGTAACACTGAGAAAGGCAAACTCGAAGGAGAAGCGACCGACAACAACAAAGATGAATGCAAGCCAAAGGCTACCACGAGCCAAGCACGAGCGGTATGGCCAAAGCCCTCAACAAGAAATGAACCAAGCAGCCTAGAGCTTCAAGCACTGCAGCACAAGCAGCTACTTCGGCACGGGTCAAGTAGAGCATGCAAAGATACAGCGACTACCTCTGCTCCAACAGCAACCACCAAGCAACACCTCCACTAACCAAAGAAGCAGCACAAGAACCACTTCAATTGGACCGC
>Ga0182004_10000906_pt1 | contig 20186 bp, 19 predicted proteins | sample Sormic07211540_1_FD_120479 | JGI IMG/M metagenome (GOLD analysis project Ga0182004, IMG submission 120479) | Endophyte microbial communities from Sorghum bicolor roots, Mead, Nebraska, USA - 072115-40_1 MetaG | ecosystem: Host-associated > Plants > Roots > Unclassified | place: USA: Nebraska...
AGTCAAGCCTTTTGAGCCTTGCATCCCCTCATGTTATACTTGTTGAGTATGGTGCGCTCACACTTGCTTTACATTCAACAATCAAAAATCCCGGATGGGTACCAGATGATGATACAAAGGCGGCGTTCCTTGAGAAGTTCTAAGAGTACTAGGCGAGTGTACCCCTAGTCAACCGTCCCTGTGGAGTATGGAGACCCGAAGAGAAGATGTAGAATAGTTTCCGCTATGCTTTGTAATATATGTAAGCCTTGTTGTAACTATGTTCGAGATATAATAAAGCATTGTTCTTGATATTCTCCATATTTGTCGCATATATGTCATGTGGACATCCTGGGCACACATATAGTTAGCGCTTGGTCTTCTTTGGAAAACCGGGTGCGACAGCTGTTTAGACCCTAAGGAACTAGTCATGCAGTTAAAGTCAATATTATGTGCTCTCCATCCATTGATCTTATCTACTTTTGTCCTCAAAAGTATGCAACCACTTACATCCACCACATTCACTATGTGCTACTTCTGTTCCTAGAAGTACCACCGACATATACGCACTACACTCTGTGCTGTTTCTATCCTTGAGACACGCACAGATGCTGCTCCTACCCTAGGAGTACGCATTCCTCCATCCACCCATATACATTCCACATCCACTTATAAAATGTTCTACTCCTATACTGGGAGGGAATACCCAAAAATATCCATTGCCATCATGTCTATTATACTCATTAAATAAAGTTTTAGTTATTTCAGTTGATACTCCTTGTTGTTATCAATACATTAAAAGGGATGGCTGATCTCTAAAAAAATGAGAAAAGAAAGAAAGAGGACAAAAGTCCCAATGCAAAAGAAAAGAAAGATAGCCAAGTCCTTATTCTTAGATTAGGGAGGTATGTTTCCCCAAGGAGCAATTGTAGAATTAGATATTCACCATCAGCTATCACCCCTCATAACCACTTCCATCCTTATCTTCATTCACTCACATGCACATATGACTTGATTGTATAATTAGTTTCTCTGGATCCACGATTTAACTATGCAATACATGTAAGTAGGTTTAAATTGTCTTTCCCACCTATGAGCTCCATGTAAAGCCAATTAGAAGTAGGGTGAGAGAGAGAAGGCAACTATGCCTTAGTCCTACAAATACCACATATCTTGAGAGCAGAGAGAAGGTATACTCACTTGCCTTGGGGAGGATCCAAAAATACCACATATGAGAGAATGGAAAGTGACATACAAGGAAACTCAGAGTTCTATTTGAAAATCGTGCAAAAACTCCAGAATAATAGTTGATCAAAGAGTGAGTAGCATAGTGCTCGACTTAACTGTTGTCTTTCAACTGCCCAAGACCTAAGTGATAGCTATAAGCTCCATGGTTAAAGGTAATACGGGTGAGTCTTGAGTCAGAATAGTTCACTCTAATCCAGAGAAGAGTCCTTGTTTGAACACTTATGTACTTGTGAGGCGTGAAAGCATTGTAGCAACTCCTGATCCATCACTAAGTCTATCTTTGCTCAGAGACAAGCAAAAGGTAAGCTTGGGGAATTTTGTTGATGGTAGATAAGTACTCTTTTTAACCGTCAATATAGTATGAGAAAGGACTTAAATCAAAATAATTTCTAGCTATAGGGGTTATCACTAATAGAATTCCATAAGTTTTGGTGATTGTCTATTTCTGCAGGGGTTTATTAGAATAAGAACAAAAGGAGGTCCACATGTCAGATTTGCATAGAGAGAACACGTGAAACGTTAACTCAGGAATACTCCAGAAGGTTCGAGAAGATGCCACCTAAAAGGTGGAGCCCACCTGCCATAGGGTAGGGGTGGGCGCCACAACCTATCAGGGGCGGCCGCTCGGGGCTCTCAGCCAATCACAGTGAACCTCACGGATCCTGCCTCCACCGACTTTGAGGATTAATCTTAAGCGCATGTTTAAGTCGATTTGATCCAAGGGCTATGGTGCTTCCTAGGGGGCTATAAATAAAGATCCTGACCCCCCTGGAGAGGAGTTCATTATTCTTTGAGAAGATCAAGAGAAGACGAATTAGATAGAGAGAGGTCCCTCGAATGGATTTGTCTCTATAGGGTTCTTAGCCACCATCTCAATTAGATCTCTATAGTTCTTTAGCATAGCTACATAGGAATAGATCTAGAAGGAGTCAAGTCAATCTTGGAGTCCGGATATATCTTTAGTTCTTGATAAATTCTTATTCTCTTTACTATATTTATATTAGTTTTTGCTACTATGAATATGACTTTAATCTATTTGATTATATCGGAATTAACTTTATTCTATTTGCTTATGTTCTCAATTATATTGTTCTTAGTCTACTTTGATTATATGCTTAGCGTAATTAGATTTGAATTATGTTTATGCATAGGATTAGGATCGTATAGCGCTTACTCATTAGGTCGATGGGTAAGTGATAGATATTGTGTAGGTGAGGTGCCTAGACCGTATTTATCTGCGATTACCCCTTGTAGTCCGAAGCTTGAGGTAGATCGCGGGAGTAACAGTCCTGTTGAGTCCTTTGTATTCCTTCTCCCAATTTTAAGGATTGTAGAGCACCATTATTACAGAGAAGTAATTGTTATGTTCATGATCTTTCTTGCTAATATCACTATGCATAGATATAACCTTTCCTAGTGATGATGCTAGGTGTACTTGCACTAATCAATGTATGCTTTACTTTGACAGTATAGTTAGAATACTTAGAATTTATTCTTGTAGATTGTCCTAATACCATGCTAGTGTTATAGACTTAGAGTAATCTAATTGAAATGATTATCATGTTTATCATATGGTTATGAATTCTTATTTATCACATGTCACTTATTATTCATATTCATATATTTATCTTATGTGACACTTATCCTGCATGAGAGATAGATAAAGATATGGTTAAGCTCTCCATGATTACATGCAGTGCTCATTCCTCATTATCAATTGCAAGTCCCTTTCCAGTGGTAAAAATATAAATAACGATACCTGGAATACTCCTAGTTAAAATGCTACATCGGTATTATCTATGCGCTTGTGGATCCTTTATTTATTTATTTATTCCTAGAAAGGCATATAGATTTAATACTAGCACTTCTACATCATGTTAGGGATGACAACCTAGCTTAAGTGATGTTAAGTAATTTTGACGTCGTTGCTAGGATAGGTTCAAAAATCTATTTTTAGTAGTTGCATTAAGAAGTGTCAACAAGTATTTTTGGCGCTATTGCTAGGATAGGTTTAAAATTCTATTTTTAGGAAGTATCAACACCGACATGAGTCAAAACTCCCGACGTGTGTCCGAACTCCCGACTCGGGTCAGAACTTCTAAGAGTAGAGCATCTTCTCGAGGGCATAACTTCTTCATCCGGACCCCGAATTAGATGTTCCATATATGTTTTTTGATCATCTCGATGAGAGGAATGCAATTATGAAGTCCCTTCCACATTTTTACAACTTCACAAAATGGACAATTTTGGTTGTCAACATAGCCCCCTGTTTTTAGGTGAATGATACATGAAACTGAAAACACTTAAACAAACAAAACTAAACAACAATGATACCCATCTCATCGGCTATTTAGTGACTAAGGGCGATGTATACATTGGCCATATTTGTTCTAAGGGCGATACATGTATCGGCCATTCTTTGGAGAGCACTTTGGGCTTCTTGCCGAACACTTGGAAAATACCTTTTCAAGTATCTTTTGTTGAATGCTACTTTGAGACGTTCACCTTGCAATGTCTCTAGCATATAAGAATTACCATGTATGACTTTGATTAATTTATAAGGACCTTCCCAATTTCGTGACCACTTGTCAAACTTATTACTCTTCAACCTAATAGGAAGTATGGTTTTCCACACTAACTCTCCTACTTGGAAGGATTTTCTCTTGACCTTTTTGTTGTATGCCTTAGCAACTTGAGCTTTGTCTTTTTCTATCTCCTTGAGAGCTTTCAATCTTACATCAGTCACCTCACCGATATTATCCATCATTAGATCATGATACACAACTATTGATAAATCATTTTGTTTAGCAAGCCTGTATACCTCTAAATTTACTTCGACAGGTAACACGACCTCTTGACCATATACTAACTCAAAAGGAGTAACCTTTGTGGCACCATGCCTTGAAATGCGATGTGCCCGTAGAGCTTTAGACAAAACTTCATGCCAACTTCTAGGATTTTCCTCAATCTTCTTTTTAATGAGCTTAATGAAAGTCTTGTTACTAGACTCGGCCTAACCGTTAGCTTGAGCATAGTATGGAGATGATTTGAGCAATTTTATTTTATATAATTTGGCAAACTCTCTCACCTCCTTAAACACAAATGATGTCCCTTGATCTATCATTAATGTTTGAGGGATGCTGAATCTATGAATGATATGCTTAGTGATGAACTCAATAACATCCTTGTGTGTCATATTCTTCAAAGGAACTACCTTGATCCACTTAGTGAAATAATCTAAGCAACCAAAACAAAATGATGTCCCTTGGAAGACGGATGATGAATTTGGCTAATAAAGTCTAGCCCCCAACCATAAAAAGGCCATGGCTTGATGATAGGATGAAGCATAGCAGCAGGCACAAGCTGAATATTACCAAACCTTTGGCACTCTTCACAACCTTTGTAGTATAAAAAACAATCGACCATCATAGTGGGCCAATAGAAACCAACCCTTCTCAACAACCACTTCATCTTAGGGGCCCATTGATGCGTACCACAAATACCTTCATGGACTTCCCCCATAGCCACTCTTGCTTGATCAGAATCCAAGCACTTCAACAACAAACCTTTGGCGGTCCTCCGATATAATTCATTGTTATGTAACACATATTTGAAAGCACTCCACCTAACACTCTTATCAACTTTAGCACTTGGATCACTCAAATATGTCAACAAGGAAGTCCTCCAATCACATAAATTAGCCCCAACATTACGAAGTTTTGTCGGGCTGATTTGATAGCTTCTCGGGTAGATTGGTGAAGGGTCGAGATGGCGGACTAGAGGGAGGATGAATAGTCCTTTCTAAAACTTATTGTGCTAGCTAACTGAAATAAATGCGGAATTAAAACTATCGGTCTAGCCCAGACTACACCCCTCTATCTAAGTTCTCTAGAACCTTGTAAAAGATCCTAAACAAGAAAACAAGGTGCATCCTAAGCAAGAGCTCACCTAACCAATTCTAGGAGCAAGGTCACAGAAACCTATGCCACTAGTACTTTGCAAACCGGGGAGCTCCTACACAACTAGCAAGTGAAAGCACAAAGCTCCTAAGCTCACTAGCAATGCTCAATAACAAGGCAACCAATGCCAAATTAGAGAGCGCAAATTACTTAGCTACGCAAACTAAGCAATGTGACTAACAAGGTTACACAAACCAAATTAGCCATGCAAGGGAACTACTTCTAGCTACACAAGCAAGAAGGTAACTAGCAAGCTACACAAGCAAAACTAGTTACAAGAGCAACTACACAAGCACAAGTATATAGAAAATGTAAATACAAGCTTGTGTATGGAGAATGCAACCCACCAAAAAGAGTAGATAATGTTGACACAGTGATTTTTACTGAGGTTCACTTGGTTGCCACCAAGTTACGTCCTCTTTGTGGTGATTCACCCACTTGATGGATCACGAGCTAATTGGCAATCCAAAGCCAAACCCTCAGCGGGTGCCGCACATCCACTCTCAAGATGGGGATCCTCCAAGCCACAAGCAATCCACTAGAATTGCTCTTCGTGATCCCTACGGGGTGAACACCATACCCCTCACAAATCCTCCTTCGGAGCACCGCACAATCTTCTCGCGTGCTTCGAACGGAGTCATAATCCACCAAACAGTGTAGGTGATGGCAATCACCAAGAGTAACAAGAAATCCCCAATCACAAAGATTTCCTAGTGCCACCAAATGCAAATCCTGAATGCACACACTAGGCTCTCACTCCCTCACTCAAAATAGCACCAAGCATGAGAGGGAGAGGAAGGGGAAATGTTGGATCTTCAACCTCTCATCCACACCCACAAAGGGCTCTCAATCTCTCTAAGAAATCTTAGCTCAAATCCATGGGAGAGAAAGAGGAGAGGAGGAACCCTAACTTCCTTGTGCTCCAAATGGGGAGAGAGAATAGTAGGAAGAAGAAAATAGCTCCCTCATCTGTCAACACACGCTCCCAATGGTATTTATAGTTTGGCACCAAAAGTTCTGGAGCCTAGGACCGGAACTTCCGGTCCAACTAGATTTGACCGTTGGAGCCTCGGTCCATGTAGATCTGACCGTTGTGGCCAAGTAGATCTGATCGTTGTGAGAGACTCGGACCCATCGGAAGTTCCACCAGAACTTCCGGTCAGAGACCGAAAGTGAATCCTGACACGCGATGGCATGCACAAAGGCTCCTGTGCAGACTTCCATTCATGGACTGGAACTTCCGGTTATGGATCGAAACTTCTAGTCATAGACCAGAACTTCCGGTCAGACACCAGAAGTGTTTTCTCAAATGCGAGGGCACCTCTCACAATCCAACCAGAACTTCCTATCAGGCTGACCAGAACTTCTGGTCAGGCACCAAAACTTCCAACGGAACTTTCGGTCCTGCATTCTCACCACCAACTCAAACCTTGTTAGGTTGCTAACTTTTAGCTCTGAACTCCGAATTCAATGATCTTAGACATTTTGGAAAGCTTACTTAGAGTGCTACGCAATCCATATGGATGCTTGATCCAAGTCATAATGGATCAAAGCAGTATTTCAATCCAAGAGCCAACCTATTGTCTAGAGAATACCGAAAAACCTCTCTCTTCACTAAGTTGATCAAAATCAACTCCAACAGCTTCTCCTTTGCAAATGTGCCAACACCACCAAGTCTACACCACCATGTGCATGTGTGTTAGCATTTTACAAATATTTTTATAGGCTTTCTCATGCAACTCACCACGTCACTAAGCGCTAGGTATATGCAAATGAGATTCACACTTAGTGGCACTAGATAACCATTGCAATTAAAGATTTCCCCTCTTTATAGTACAGTTATCTATCCTAAATCCGGTCATCAACTTCTCTACATACCTATGTCCGGTGAAATGAAAAAGCCCTAGGTTATATCTTTGCCTTGCGCTTTCCATTTCATCTCCTCCAATATTGATGCAACACATGCACAAACCAATCACCAAATGATATGATCCACTTTATATCATCATGTGACCGTATTGGTTCATCGATCTTGACCTCACTTGCTCTTCACCATTGCCTTGGTCCATCGGCGCCAAGTTTTGCTCAAGCTTCACCGTCACACGTGGTCCCTCGCTTCAAAGCCTCTCACTTGCCCTTCACACTTGCAACCGGTCCATCAAGCCAAGCCTCATCTTATCTTCTCCACCTTGGTCACATGACTCCATGTCATGTCTCATATGCAATGAGCTCTTTCTTCATCACATATTCACCTGTGGACTAATCTCCTATGTATCTCACATAAACACTATTAGTCCACCTAAGTTGTCACTCAATTACCAAAACCAAACAAGGACCTTTCAATTGGTCGGGTTGGCCATAAGCGAGTCAGCTGAGCCAACTGGGCTAGTCAGCTTAGCTGACTGGGTTATTGTAGGGGAAAGTTGGCTACGCCAACTAGAGTAATCATCTAACTTGACTTGTTTGTGCTTGTATGGGAAAATTCTAAATTTTCATACATCAGCTTTTCTTGAACATGAAAATTACACCCACCGACGTCAAGGCCAGATGCTTATTGAACTAACATGTTGGCCTTTTGATTTTCATGCTAGTGACTTGTTGTACTACTAGTAAAGAATCACCATAGCCTTCAACATGTCATACCTCATGGATTACAACATAGCCAAGCCAAATAAGGAAAATTCACATTCGGCTTGAATTCTAGTGCAAATGTAATTTTAATCGGCTTGATGTCTCAAACAGCATCATTGTGAGGAATAATGATCATGCCAACACCTTGGCCTTATTTGTAAGCCGATTAATCAAATTGTCACATCCATGAAGTAAATCAAGATACATATATCATGCCCCCCAGACCTGAAAGCCACAAAACTGAATTCTGTGGGAGCTTTCTAATAGCACGATGGTTGCAAACACTCATCGGCTATATTTTACATTAAGGTTGATATCAAAATATTGGCCATATGAATTCATCCACAAGAGCATACATAACCGAAATAAATATTTTGGCTCTTCATCATTGATAAGCAGAAGAATTTGGCAACCCTCTATAATATAATGATCCACACCAAGGACCAAAATAAGGAGTTGAGGGATAACCAGGCAAACCATAGGATGAATTCCACATAAGCATAGGTAGAGAGTATGGATGATGCCATGACCACTGATTTTGATGATTTGGTGCAAACCTCCAACTTGGCAATTATTTCTTGAATCTTCTTCTCTCCTTTACCTTTGTTGCACCACTTGCTTGAGCATCATCCTTTTGAGCTTGAATATTTTCTTTAGGAACCCATGCTAAGCCTTTTTCTTTTAGCTTCTCTACACTAAGCTTCTGCAATTTCTTCTCTTGCCACTTTGGTAAACCGATTGAGCATATCAGTTTTATTTCTGTTTTGGATAGCGGTAAATCTTTTTTGATTTTGGGCACTTTCACTTTCTTTTGTTCAGATTTGGCATGTAGCAAATCAATAGATGATTTTCTCATTTGCATGCCATCAATAGCCAGATTTTTTAGCAATGTAATCGGCTTTCAGATCTGAATTTTTCTCCTTTCGGCCATCATACATCACACGGTAAACTTGCTTTACCACTTTCTTCTTTGCTTGAGCTCCACCAATTTTGATCAATACAGTCTTTATAAGATGATGATCTCTCTAAATTTTTAGGAGCTGCATACTCTACATATTGTGGCCTAAAATATGATGGAACATGTGCCTCTTGATCAAACCAGCCCCAAGATGAATTAGGATGAAAGTCTGCATGTTGTGATACATATGACATGGGAATTGGCTGCTCAAAAGGAGAATATGTTGCTGCTGCGTGAGATCTATTTCCTTGCCAATTCCACTCTTGGGACTTATGCTTTGGAGGCAATTTTGATGATTGAACTTTCTTTGACCGATTGGTGACATTCGCTTCAACTATCTTCTCATATTTAGCTAGAAGTTTCTTGAAGCTAAGTTTTGGCCTTCTATTCTTTAGCTTGTCACGGCCTTTACCTCCATCAACTTTATGAGAATCCTCCTTATCTCCAACTTGAGAGACATACTTCAAAGGAGAATCCTTGGCCGATTCCTTTTGCTCAATGGGATCAATCGGCCTTTGCTCAAATTGGAGAGATTTCACCTGCCCCCTAGTGCCTTTTGAAATTATGATAACCTTGTTATCCTCTTGAGTACCTTTAAATTGCAATTCTTGGACAACAAAGTTTTCTTCACTTGAGGGCTCTACTCTCTCTCTTGGGCATTGGATCCTTGAGCTTTGAGTGAATCAGCTAATGCAAGCTGATTTGAAACCTATTTTCCATCAAGACCAATTAAATCCAATTGGTCCACTTGTTGAGCTTTAGAAAATCTCAATCGTCCATTATCAATGGCCGATTGGATCACTCGACAAAATACATTGCAAAGAGAAGTATTATGATCAGAAGAATTGTGCCACTTGCAATATGTAAGCTCTTCTAAGTTTTGAATAGATAGCAAAGCATTATAATCAATGATTCTAATAAAATTATTCTTGAGCAAGATATCGAATACATGATCACAAAAAGTAAAGTCAAAGGTGTACTTTGGTTTTCTTAGCTGATTCTTTTGTGGAGTCAGCTTTAAAGCTAGGCAAACGAATGGATCAGATTTGACATCAATCCATTCGGCCACACTTTTGCAATTGCTTTTGAGAAGCTTTACCTTTGACAAACTACCACTATCGGGCTTGCCATATGAAACAATGTGCTGGCCGATAGAATCTAAATTTACATTATCATGAACAAATAAATTTCTATTCTCAATCGGTCTATTATAACCATTAGCAAAGATATCTCTAATAGATGTTGAAATTGATATAGCGTGACCGAATTGGAATTTGAGCAAAATATTTGCATCTTGTACTTTTCTTATCATGTTGAAGAAGTGTATGTTCTTGGTTTGCATGATGCCACTCTTCATCTCTAGAACATGATCAACAATACATACCGAATTATCCGAGGACGCATCGGTGGCTGTCGAAACTGGAAAAGTCAGCTTAGCTTACTCGAAGTCTACTAGGCCAACTTGGGCAATAGTAGAGGCAGTTGGCCTAGCCGACTCAGGGCAGGCGGTAGAGGCAGTCGGCTTGGCTGACTCGAGAGTTGGCTTAGCTGACTTAGAGCAGGCAGGAATCGGCTTAGCCGACTTCAAAGTCAGCTTAGCTGATTCTGGGCAGACAGACATCGCTCCTTTGTTGCTTATAGGGGCTTGATCTCCATAAATGATGTTGTAATCATTAGATAAACATATAACCCCTTTGGCTCCTGAAAAATCAAGTCTAGCTATTTTCTTGTGCTTCTCATGTTTTTTGTAGCAAGACTTGTTCTTTGAGATGTGATTGATTTGGAATGGATATTACGTTGTTCGGCTTTTGCAGCCGAACCTTTGCTTACATCTGAATCAATTCTATCTTTCATGCTCATGGCCGATGACTTAGATGTGATCGGCCTCTTGCTAGTACTCCCAAAGTTTTTATTTGCAAAATATTCATTTTGCTTCTCAAGCATTCTTTTAAATTCTAGTATTCCATTTTTAAAATCAAATTCTGGTTGAGAATACCATGCTAAGTTTTCATTGATTTGGTTCTAGCTACTAGCAACACATGAAGTTGAATCATGAGTATGATTATATACCCACCTTTTATTGATTCGGCTAAGCTAGGAGCAACATATGAAGCCAAATCATGAGTATTACCATTAGCACACCTTATTGAATTTTCATTAGTTTGGCTTGAGTTGATAGTAACATATGAAGCCGAATTATTAATAGGAGCATTGGCATATGGTGCTGAATTTTGAGAGCAATTGGCAAAATAATTAGCATTGTCATAGCCAATTCTCTCGTTCATCGGCATGTCTTGTGGTGAAACCACATATCATGTACTTATAGCTGATAAACAAGGATTTACATGTTGTATGCTGCTAGCGGTATCAAAATCCAAAGAATTTACAATTGACATCAGCTCTTGACCATAATATCCATAATATATCAAAAGTAGCAGCCGATGCAACATATCTAGTATTATTATGACCAGCAACATCAACATGAAAGTTAATGGAACTTACAAAATAACCACTAGAATCATAATATGTATTTGCAAGTTGTACCTCGGGGTAATTGCAGTAGCATTGTGATGACTCCCCTTGGTACTCCATGATTTAGAGCTTGACTGCCTTGCTGAATTTTTCAATAAGCAGCACAACACGATGCAAAATTGCAAGCAAGATGACAAGGGGTCAAAACCAGATCTAAATCGGCCTTTTGGGCTAGATTGAACAGTAATGGCGAACACAAGAAGATAGATTGGTGGGAATTAGGGCTAGGGCAAGAAGAATCGGCTATAAAGTAGAGCCGAAGCAAATTCTTCCCCAGCGGAGTCGCCAAAAAGTGTGTTGACGTCGGATGTGGTCCGAATCACACACCAGAAGGGGCATTGGATGCCCGGGCCACTACAGACCGAAGAACACAGTGAGGATCTCACTCTTTCACGGTGAAGAACAGAGAGGTTTACAAGCAAACCACTAGAGGATAACCAACGTACTTGTGTGACGAAGAACCAACTAGTTTTTAGGTAAACTAGCAAAGAAACCGTTGAAGCTCTTGCCCGAGAGGGACCCCGTCAGGGCAAGGACGTCGGCGGGTTACCCTAGGTCGGCCGGCGAGCCTAGGGCGCCATCCTTGGTCGTCGGATCAAGGATGAACAATATGGAGGGTGGAGGAGAGGAGAAAAGGGGTAAAAGGAGTAGATCAGTTTGTGTTTTAATGTTTTATCGATTGGATAGATGGGGACTCAATCGGCCGTGATCCTCTAATATATATATAGAGGGGGTGGTCTTATCCTAGTAGAAAACCTCTTCAAGTCTTATTTTCCAAGTTTCCTACGAGTTTGGAACAGTTCGGATCGGAATCTCGAAGGTCAGATTCAAACAGTTATCAGGTCTGTCGGAAGTCGGGTAGAAACTTCCAACGTTTGTTGGAACTCCCGACGTGTGTCGGAACTCCCGACTCGGGTCGGAACTTCCAACAACAGAGCATCTTCTCGAGGGCATGACTTCTTCATCCGGACCCCGAATTAGACGTTCCATATATGTTTTTTGATCGTCTCAATGAGAGGAACACAATGGTGAATTCTGTTCCATATTTTGGCAACTTCACAAAATGAACAATTTTAGTTGTCAACAGTTGCCTCACTAGGAATGCAATACGCAAATGTGCATAGTGTGTGTGACCATGTAGTAGATTCTACAACTCTACGTACAGGTGGACATAGTTTGACAGGGCAAAGGAAACATGAGCATAGGCTGATGCAGGTGTAGCGTGGAAGGAAATGTATGTGTACACCCCTCATTTTCATCATTGGGCCTTGTTCGTTTGAACTTATCAGCTTTGCTTATATACAATATTTTTTTTCATAATAAAATAACAGCAGCCATCTTATCAACCACGGAAACTAGCAGCCGCCATCGCCTCACATGCCACTTTATTTGAGCACCCTATAATCGTGTCAAGGGCCCTACAATTCACGACGTTGAGCACCCTGCACCCCAACACCAAGATTTTAGAGTCATATTATCAAGTGGTGTTCGATGAATGAAAAATACTAGTAAGAGCGAGTGAAAATTCTACGAAGAAAATGAGTGCAACTCTGTGTTTTACTCTCACGTAGGAACCTAACGCTTTCAAGTTGGATGGCAGGAGACAAATCTTATCTCATGTCATGTGACTTAGAACACGCTGCAGCTACAAACAGAACGTTGCAAATGAAAAACTTAAAAAAATGAAAAAAGATAACTAAAACAGGGGCATTCCGAGAATTGAACTCGGGACCTCTCGCACCCTAAGCGGGAATCATACCACTAGACCAAATGCCCTTTGTTGTTTCGTAATTAGAAGCACAGTTATAATAATAGAGCCATTATGAAAATGGAACTCGACGGTGGACACCATTCTCGGCTGAGCGTAAACGGACGGCTGAGATGCTATCTCACGGGGCCACAGCTCTCACTTCTCATTTCAACCCCCCTGCTTCGTTTCATCCTCTGCCGGCCTGCCCTCTCCCCGTGCGGGCTGCTCCCCATCCCATGGAGCCCGACGCCGCCCAAAACCCTAGCCCCGTCCCGCCGCCCATCTCCGCCTACTACCAGACGCGCGCGGAGCACCACGCCGTCGTCTCCAGCGACTGGCTCGCGCACGCGGCCGCCGCCGCCGCCGCCTTCCCGGGCGCCGATGCCGCCGACGCGGCCGCCCAGCCGCCCACGCCGTCGTCCCCCGGGGCCGCCGGCGGCGTCATCGAGGAGTTCAACTTCTGGCGCCGCAAGCCCGAGGCCGCGGAGGCGGTGGCCGCCATCATGGCGCTCGCCGCCGTCATCCGCTCCAGCAGGGCCACCACCATGATGGAGCTCGAGATCGAGCTCAAGAAGGCGTCTGATAAGCTCAAGGTTGATAGCTCGGGCCGATTTCACCTTCTCGGATGCTCCGTCGGTTCCCGCTCCTGTGCTAATTAAGTGCATATTCTTTGGTGATCAGCATGATTCCCTGAGCTGTTGTTGCATTCTTTTTCTTTGTGCTGATGCCTGATGGCTTATACGTTACGGAACTTGCTGTCGTCATGTTAAGCAGGATAGTAAATCAGACATTCCGTTTGCATGAGAGTGCCTCAGACCTTAATTAGCACTTCTGCCTATAGTTTTTTGTTGCAGTCTCACCTTTATTACCATGGAGCATGGAATGACTTATTTTGTATAGTTGATCCAATGACAGTCTGGAAAGCCAAATGTTTGATTGTTATGATCACTGTAACACACAAAAGTCCTCATATTACGCCGTTATACTCACTGAGTACTGACCCCAGCATGAGAAGCTTGAGTTGTGTGTGCACATCCATTCCTGAACCATAATGTCACCTCTTTTTTTTTTTGCACTGTCTTCCTTAATGTCTTCTACCAACATATTTTGATCATAATTCTTGGAGTTTCAATTTATCCTGGTTCTCGATTAAATTTCATTCACTGTGCTGCTCCTGGTTCTAGATTTAATTTCATTCATTGTGCTGCTCCTGGTTCTAGATTTAATTTCATTCATTGTGCTGCTCCTGGTTCTAGATTTAATTTCGTGTGTACTTTCTAACTATGGGAATTGAGACTAAAAAATGCCTATGTATTTCAGTCCTGGGATGCTACATCCATTTCTCTTTCTGCTGCTTGTGATTTGTTCATGCGGTTTGTAACAAGGACCTCACATCTGGAGCATGAGAAATTTGATGCAGCAAAGTCACGCCTAATTGAGCGAGGAGAAAAATTTGGAGAGATATCTTTAAAGGTTATCCACATATCCAAAACCTCCTGATTCTTATCTAGTTTCTGTACAAGAATTTATGACTTTTGTGCTAATGCTTCGGGGGTGATGTTTTTTCAGGCTCGCAAGACAATTGCAATGCTTAGCCAGGATTTCATTTATGATGGGTGTACTATACTTGTCCATGGGTATTCCAGGGTAGTATTGGAAGTTCTAAAGCTTGCTGCATCCAATCGCAAGCTCTTCCGGGTACTGTGCACAGGTATAGTAATTTCTGTAATTCTGTTTCTACACAAATAGGTTGATGATGGCATACACATACATTGCATCTAGTGCTTTATTTCAAAGGTGTCACATATGCATCTGGGTGGACTCAACTCTCATTGGGACCTAGTTACGCTTGTCACCTAGGCGATGAGGCGTACCCAACTCACCTTGGCTCACCTTTGAAACCATGATTGTATGAAAGTGCATCAAAATGGTTGAAACTAAATTTCTTTTGTATTTTTAGGTATATTCTTATCGTTAGCTGATGTGTAGTTCTCTGAAGTTTTTATGTCAAATTTTGGTATCCCATGTTTTTCTAGTTGCTTCCCACATGGTTTTGAATAGAGAACTTAGGAGTTCCATGCAACTTGAATAGGGGATTGAACTTTATGCACCCTGAATTAATATATGAAGAGAGGAAGAATCCTTTATAATGCAACTGTTAAGGAAGGCCTGTGTCATCATAATCAGTTTTGAATTGTAATTTTTCATTTTACGTTCTGGCTTAATGCTGTTCTTGCTTCTAGGAGCAATAGGAAGCATACATGCATCCATCTATTACTCCATTAGTACGTGCAGATGACATGTTCTGAACCCTAGTAATTGTAATGTCTGTTTATCATTTATTGAACTGCAGAGGGCAGGCCAGACAGAACTGGTTTAAGAATGTCAAATGAACTTGCAGCATTAGGCATCCCTGTTAAGGTTCTAATTGATTCAGCTGTTGCTTATTCTATGGATGAAGTTGACATGGTATTTGTTGGTGCCGATGGGGTTGTTGAGAGTGGAGGCATAATCAATATGATGGGCACTTATCAGATAGCTCTTGTGGCTCATAGTATGAACAAACCTGTTTATGTGGCAGCTGAAAGTTACAAGGTAATGTATGCTATGATAATGTACTTCAATAATATATTAACATTACTTCAGTCACGTTTTTGCTTTGCATCGTTACTTTTGCAATTTAATGAATTTGGTAGTGAGATACAAAATTTCACTCATGTTATTGCTTTGCATCATTACTTCACTCGTGTAATTGAATGATGTATTAACATCCATCATTACTTTTGGAATGCAATGAATTTATTAGTGACATACAATGTTTCTTCCTGAATGCATGATATGGAATTTGTTAGAGCATCTCCAGGGGTTTTGGAAAACAACTCCTTATTTTGATGTTTTAACAAAAAGAGAAAAAGGTGCCCTCCAACAGTTTGGTAAAAGGGCTCCTTAAAAATAAAAAGTTGTCAAATATCCTCTCCAACTTGTAAGTTTTTCTAGTCGAGAGGAACTCCTTATCCGCTCTCTGCCCGGTGTTTTTCTTGGGAGATCGGAGTAAATTGGACGCATGAGTAAATTAAGAAAATAAAGGGTTCCAAATGAGAAAGCGGTAAGCGACAAAGAAACTATTAAAAAAGGTTTGGTTGGTTAGAAATAAGTCGGGGTTCCCAATGCAAAATCGTTTAGGAAGCTATTATAGGAGACTGTTGGATACAGACAAAATTTAAGGTTGCTATTTCTTCTGTTAACTTGCTAGATTTGTTGGTGTAGCAATTAAACTATACCGAACTCCTAGAGATGCTCTTAGAGAATGTTTATAACCTTTAAGACTATTTTCAGTTATTAGCTTATTATACACTTTGTGTTGATGTTGGAAGTGAAAACCCTTTTAACTATCATTATGATACTAACTTTGTGTATTTTGATGGTCAATTTGTCCTTCTAACGTAATGTTGCCTATGTCTTTTTCACTTTTGCAGTTTGCTCGGCTATATCCCTTGGATCAAAAGGACATGACACCAGCTCACCGACCAATAGATTTTGGAGTCCCAGTACCCACTGGTGTGGAAGTGGAGACGTCTGCAAGAGACTACACACCTCCCCAATATCTCACACTTCTCCTGACAGATCTTGGTGTTCTGACGCCTTCTGTTGTTAGTGATGAGCTCATCCAATTGTATCTATGATCTTTGCTGTGGATGCTGTTGTTTCAATGGCATGTAACATACTGCAGTTGAATCCAGGGCTGAATGGGGCTATGATGTATGCTTGCCTTAATGGGGCTGATGCGATGTTAACAGTTTTGTCAGAGCTTAAGGTGCAATCATTGATGTGAATCTGCCCCCAGACCATTTTCAGTAATAAATCTATTTGCAGGACGCACTCTTATCAAAATTATGGATCTCTTAAACAGTAATAAAGCATTTATAATAAGTGCAAATGTATCTAGAAGCCTGTTGCTTATTGAATGGACTCGAATGGAATGGAACCGAGTAACTGATGTTATTGAAGAGAAGACGAACAAGGATGGATGCAGGTTTTTTAAGTTGCCGATGTGTGGCAGATTGGCTGTACATTATCATTAGGCCACACTAGGCTGGCAATCACTGAATCAGAGCTATGAAGTTTACACCATTGTCACCTTTCGGTGGTATCTGGAACAATAGTATATGACAGTCTAAGATAATGAGATGTGTATTTCCATGTAGGGGAAGGAACCCATACTGGGCTGGTGACTGTTCGGTGAGAATGCAAACAGCGACAGGACACTTTCAGTCCTTCACATCTGTGACACCCTATCTGAAATCTTACTTCAGCTTTGGCTTTCGAGCTCACTACACAGATCTGCTCCTCACCTCCTGGCGAAAACAGAGCCTGGTACACAGCATCGACACATTTGGAACAATGAGGAACTGAACAGAAATAGCAGTGAAGAGATGTCAGGTTACTTGAGATAGCGCACCTAGTGGAAGAATGAGCCAAATGGCCAAATGGGTGTGATCTGTGGCCCAGCAAACATTGCACTGCTATGCACTTGAGTCAACGCTTGGTTAGCCATTACCACAGCCAGTCCAAACTAGAGAAAAAAATAAAACAGTGAATATATCAAGTAATATGGATGATCAATATGTTGCTGCTACACCTAGACCTAGTTGGATAATCATGTACAGCATGTAGCAAAATAAACTAGCACCATCAATAGTTATCGTTTATAATTTTATGTAATTTGGTTGCAATAATGTTCAAATTCAAGACAATATGTACACAATTTGCAATATAACTAATAATTCATAATTCCATGGCGATCAAAGGTGAAAAAGCTGATTACCATCATCTGTTAACTTCCGGAAACTCCTAACAAACTTAGCCAGATGTATCCATCTTGCTGAGAGCTCCTCGGTACCTGAGAAATCAGTTCTGTGTTGGCCTCTAACACTGACCACAATCATCAGAGCAAACCTGCAGGAGTTGAGATCAAATTCAGTAACACTGGGGAAAGGAAACATTAGAACCCAAAAGCCAAATTGAATTGCTTTGTTTGAAACGAGTCCAAATTACGAATGAATGAACTTGCCTGGTCTCCACCATCATGGAATTGAAGCAACTTGTAGCAAAAGTCTTGACTGGTGAATGGTGACAGCATATCTCAAGCACAAAAGTGCCTCTTGATAGCATATTTGCAATAGTTTAACCCTGATCATATATGATATTTTCAAAATTAAAATTACTATCTTGCTATGTAAAGTGTAGGAAGAATAAAACTATATGCAAAGTAGCTGTGAACTTGCAGAGAACAGGTAAAGCTTTATTTAGCTCTCAATCTCCATAATTACAGCATTTTTTTTTGTTTCTTTGTTCAGACCCCTAACTACCATTTAAATTGTGTTTCAGTCATCTGAGTTGATCATTTAACCTGCGTTAAGGTTTTAGGTGCTTCTTTTCATCGAGGGAAACAATATAACAGATAAATATAGTGCTGTAAAAACTGTAGGTTCTAAAGCAGAATCAAACACATTTTTTTTTAAGAAGCTCTAACTCATCAAGTAATTAGGGGGCAATGGCCATACTTTTCTTCACAATAAAATGCCATTTACATATGGTGCTTTCTCTGAAGTCTCTAACAAACTTTGCATACGCAAAACATACATTCCAGGGAATTTCTACAATTGAGGTATTAATAGACAATTTGGCAGCACTAATCTGGGATGTCATGTTATATTGACTAAATAAAGTTGGGTTAACTAGTTGATTTCAACTTGCAGCCGGAAGCAAGATAATAAAAATTCAGCCATTAACTTTCTTTTTTACCACTGGGACAAAACATTTGTTTTGTAGCTAATAGAATGTGTCAAGTCAAATAGTTATTCTTTACAAATCATTAACATTTCACTAAAAAAAGATAGAGAAATTGAAGGTTACCATGGTAAAAATGGGCATCTGGTTGTTTGTCCTCGTCCTTGAGATCGCCCAAACGTTGTTGTAAGCTCTGGGGAAGCAACTTTATACGAGGACAATACTGGATAGTAAGACTCCTGAGAGATGAGTATGCTTGAGGCCCGTTTGGTAATGACACCAGGCTTTTGCAACGAGAAAGGTAGAGCTCTTCCAGCAAAGCGAGCTCTCCTAAGAGAGATTCCAATGATTTCAAGCTACTGCAGCCCACAATACTTAATGTTTGGACGGCATCCAGCTGTCCTGAAAGGGCTCGAAGATTGTCGCAGCCAAAAATTGTCAAAGTCTCGATGGACGGAGGAAGATCGAGAACCTCTGTCAAGCCATTGCACTCGGATATTATTAGAGATTCTAGACAAGGAAGGAAGTGATGTCTAGTTGATGATGGAAGCTTAGGAACTGGTGTGGATGCCGTGGCGTCGTTGCAGGACCCTGACCCTTGAATTAATGCTGATCTGTCGTCCTGTGCTGCAGCACCACCTCGTGAACTCGTACTAGTATCCAGCTGCTTGCTGAATGCGATAGACTCGAGTTTAGGACAGCTGTCAATAAATAATGACTTGAGAGATGCCGGTAGTACACTGCTCCGTTCAGTCGAAGACTGCTCAGAAGAAGCATGCCTGCGTCCTGTAAGATTGTTGCAGTCCCGAATTCTTAAGCTCCTCAAGGATTTCAGGCTCTGGAACACTTCTTCTGGCCAGTGGACGAGAGCCTCGCATTTTCTAATTTCCAAATCTTCAAGCTGCACTAAACATGCCCAAAGCGCCAGAGCACTTGAGTGAGAGAAGAAAACGTTGCACCTGTATAACTCCATAACTGTGAGAGCGGAAGGGGATTTATTGTGACTCTGTTTCTCCTCGCCATCCACCAGTTGAATCAAGCTGTCGCCATCCGGCCATGCTGTCTCTCTGTCATCGATATACAACTCCAGTTTCGACAACGACGAAGCAGTGACGATGCAGTTTGCTACCGGTACGAGCATTTGTTGACTGCCTCTATGGATCTCCAATTCACTTAGATTTGGTGCTTCAGGGAGACTAGTCAATTCTGGGCACCGCCCAATTACAAGCTTCTCAAGCCGAGGAAATGTCACCTCTTCTCCTTGGACTGCCTCCCATCTCTGAAAGGTTTGCATATCATCTAATTTTAATTTCTTCAGCGCTGGAAATGCCGAGCGCCA
>Ga0182004_10000907_pt1 | contig 20176 bp, 25 predicted proteins | sample Sormic07211540_1_FD_120479 | JGI IMG/M metagenome (GOLD analysis project Ga0182004, IMG submission 120479) | Endophyte microbial communities from Sorghum bicolor roots, Mead, Nebraska, USA - 072115-40_1 MetaG | ecosystem: Host-associated > Plants > Roots > Unclassified | place: USA: Nebraska...
CTTGCAGTTTCCTGACGAGCTATGTAATTTGTTTTTTTATTAGTTTCTAAAAACCCCTCCCGACATCCTTCCGACACATCCGATGTGACACCCAAAAAATTTTCATCCACAATCTAAACAGGCTCTGAGAGGGAGTGGATGAAGGCGAGCCGACAAAGGGAGCAGAGTACTTTGTGGGAGGTACGGTAGTACTTTCGTTTGTTTGTGGCAAATATTGTCTAATCATAAACTAAGTAGGGTTAAAAGATTTATTATCTAGCGATTTATAATTAGTTTTTATTTTTGTCTACATTTAATGTTTTATGCATATACCGCAAGATTCGATGTGACGAAGAATGTTGAAAAGTTTTTGGTTTTTGGGGTGAACTAAACAAGGCCTGCTTTTCATAGATTACTAAATCCAAGGCTAACCCTTGTTTCCGTGGATGTCTCGATCAATGCATGTCGTTGTACGTACCGGCGGCAGGCGGCAGCAGCCGGAGTGACAGAGACGACGACAGTGACAATTAAATGACGACCTAGCTAATTAATCGATACCATCAATGATCGATGCATAAGATAAGGGGACGTACGCCTAGCCAGCCAGCCATATATATACCTGCTGCCGGGCATCGTCCAGCTCGGTCGATCGATCCCCAGCCGGTTGCTGCTGCCGCTGCGCGCTGCTGCTGCAGGGAGGTCAGGGAGAAATGGCGAAGCTCTCCAGGGCGACCGTGCTATTGCTCGTCGTCGTCCCTCTGTGCATGTACACCTTCGCCTTGCTCGTCGGCGTCCAGCTCGGGCAGGCGCTGGAGAGGAATCCGGACGTGAGACTCAGGTGGACGCTGGAGAAGTTGATTCCAAAAAGCCTAGGCGGAGTCGTCGAATTCACCTGGCGAGGGGCCACCTTCGACCACCGCTATGTCACCAAGGCGGTCGCCAGCATCTCTTCTTCTAGGGTAGAGATCTATGCATCCACTGCTAGCTTGCTTTGTGTCGTCGCCATAAATAACAGATCGAGGTGACTTGCTGTTATCGCTACGATCATCGACGTACGTGCTTGTTTCAGGAGCTTATTTGGGATACCAATGTTTCGGGACGAGGAGGAGGAGGAGGAGGAGGAGGCAGGGGTCATTTCTTCGTTAACGGCGGAGTAAGAGAAGTTGCAGTACCTGCCGTTGTGGCGTCGAGAAGCAGCGGTGTTGAAAGCTCGTCGTCGTCGGCGGCAAAGCAACCCTCCGGCGCCGATGCCGCCATCACTCTCCCTTCTCAGTCGATGCTCTTACAAAGACAAAGAGAACTGATGCTCTTACAAAGACAAAGAGCACTGCAAATGCAGCTACTATCCCAAGTATCCAGAGATACTACAAGCAATAATCACACTTCGGTACGAGTACACACGGTTCAATTTCTAGTACTAATCTTTCTTTTTCTTTTTTTTTAATTATTATATTACAATAATTTTTGTGTCTTATATATAATTGTATAAAATACTAGCACTAGCAGTATGAATATGAATAATGGATGGATGCAGCCAAGGGGTGTGATCAGCGTGGGGCCGTGGGGAGGATCCGGCGGGCAGCCGTTCTACATGCGCGGGGCCAGCGCTCCTCGCCTTCGCAGCATCGTCCTCTACCATTCCGGCGCCATCCACTCCCTCTCCTGTGAGTACACCCTCGCCGGCGACTATGACGGGCCGCCGCCGCCGCCCCGAGTGGCTGGTCCGTGGGGCCTCCCGTATTCCTTCGGCTCCAGAGGAGTTCGTGCCAAGGTAATCACCCACATCGAGATGATCTTCTTCCTTGTATATATGCATGCATTTTTCGCTCTTTGCAAAGTGGCGTTTTGGTTAGGACATCAAAAAAAAAAATGCATAGCTGGTTAGAGACTTATGTCTAGAATTTATGTTAATTATTTTTTCTAGCGCTAGAGGCTCAGTTATGGGTCTTCAATTAGTAATAGTAGTATTAGATCTATTTTATTTCATGAAAAAATGACCCACATTTAGGCCCTGTTTGGTTCCCCTTGCTAAATTTTAGCTAGCTAAACTTTAGTCACTTTAGTAGCTAAAGTTCCAAACACATTGACTAAAAGGAGCTAAAATAGTTTAGTTCCATTAGTCACTCAAGAGTAGCTAAAATAATTTTAGCTAGCTAAAATTTAGCAAGGGTAACCAAACGGGGCCTTAGTATACCCACCTTTGCTATTCTCAAGCATAATCTAGAGTAAGCCAACAAATGTGCATCTAAGTTATAGACCTATATACCACTATGATAGATTGTCTCTAGCGTGTTTGAGTGTATGAAAAGTTACAACTGAAAGTACTGTTCACTGATTTGTTGTGAGAGAAAAACACTGTTAAATGGTTGGCAGATTTGGTAGATAAGCTTAAGCGATCAGGTAAGTAGCCCCTTAAATGTGCATCTAAATATCCACATAAACCATCATTAAAAACATATTAAATAAAGTATCCTATAAATATACATCAAAACTACCAATATCTACTAATACAAAAAAGTATCATATCTCCATGAATTCCACGTATATATGTTTCTAAATTACCCACTTCTATCATTATTAATATATTAAAATCTAAATTAAATTTAAAATACATGATTTGTCATCATACAAATGAAGTATATATACGTACATACATACATGTGCGGTAAATATGTATTTACATGTTTTACTAATCATGAATTTTTTTCTTAATTAGCGACACACCGAGGACTCTAACAATCTAATTAAATGTTATTAATACCTCATGATAGTTAGTAAGTTCTTACTTTAAATAAATTTAACAATATTTTATTAAAACGTTATGACATATCTATATTGATACAAAAATCTGAAGTACCCATATAATTTCACCAGTATCTCGATCAATTGAAGGGATTACAAAAATAACATTCTTAGTTTTTGATATTTTTTTGATTACCAATGATATATATTATTCAGTGCAAATGGCATAAAATATATTTTGAATTATATAGAAAATGAAATAGTATCATTTTCATGTGGGTCACAGTTTCCTTGGCGGTTTAACACAGACACGAAAAATATTTTCTTGACTGTTAATTTCAAGTCAACTGGGAAATAGGTGACACTGATAGGACAATTTATTTATTTTGATGGTTATCCAACCGTTCGGGTAATTATTCTTTTATCCTATGAGTTTCTAACTGCCAGGAGGATTAATTTTCATTTTGATATTGAATGTTTTTTTGATTTAAACCGACAGAAATAAAATCCTATTCCTAACGGTTTTTAGTTTCCCTGGCGGTTGAGCACGACATGAAAATAAAAAAATCTGTGACGATGCACCGTCAGACATTTGTTTATTTTTCCTGTCATGCTAGCTATGACTCTTATTCCATGACTGCACCGTAAGGAAAATTGATATGAATTTCCTGACAGCATTTCTGTTTTCCTTAATGGTAAATGCACTGTCAAGGAAATCAACGTTTCCAGTAGTGTACTATCCTCTTGTGTTTAGTTGATTAAAGGTCCACCAACAATTTTGAATACGGTGGTTCAGGGATTCTATGCCATTGTAATAATTAAGAATGTAGTCTATACTAGAAAATGTGCGGCCATAACTTAAGCTAAGGTGTTAAATAAACACAAATTGAGGACATGCGGAGGAGTGATATGCAGAGGGAGAAAAATTATGCGTATAGATAAAAAATAATATATAATTTTTTTTATCATGACGTGATAGGAACTACGGTGGATAACTGGATATTGTATAAGAACATGAACAAAGAGATAGAGCCAATGCTTATTTTGATAACTTATCGGTACTATATTTATGCATGAGCTTTCATTCATACTTATGTCTTGGATACAAGAGCAAGCTGGGGTTGACACCAATCTTAGGCTTTATTCACATGTAACCAGATTCGCATCAATTAACATATATTGTGTTAGCTAGTTAGGATAAATTAAAGTAAAACTTGAACCAAATTTCACCTCAGTCTACCTCAACGTATAGATTAATATGCATCCTCTGACAACATCCAAATTAACAAAACCTCAATAAATATACGTATTAATTCTTGAGCAGATCGACTTGGCTTCAGGGGAGTATATCACTGCAGTGGAGGGGACGACGGGGCACTTCGCGAACGTCCCCGGCGTGGTGATCACCTCGCTGACGTTTCGCACCAGCGCCGGCAGAACACACGGGCCGTTTGGCAGCGTGGCAGCAGGGTCGTCGCACTACTTCTCCATCCCAGCGGCGGACGACGCCTGCATCGTCGGCTTCTGGGGACGCTCTGGCTGGCTTCTTGACGCCATTGGAGTTTACATGAAGCCTTCTTGCTCATCATCATACTACACGGCGTACAAGAAATACTATGCATCCAGACGTCATGGACCAAATTAATACTGCTAGTGTATACCGTATACGTACTTAGAGTTCTCCTGCAACAGCTCCGGCACTACATTGGAGCCTTGGAGGTCATACTTTGTACCATCAAATCGTATCCTTACCCAAGCCACCTCCGGTTGGCAGAAGTGAGGGTGTCATAAAACATGAGCATCTACAAAGATCACGTATATATACAGTGACCGAAATGTGCAACAAATTTGGCTCATAACTCAATTCTTGTAATAAAAATGGCCATCCAAAGGATGCGAAGAAACGCATTGAAAAAGCTCACTGTAGTAGCGAGGAGTGTATGTCTGATTCCATATGTTTTTACACATTGCTGACAGTAGTTTCAAGACCGAGAGAAAAAAAAAGTGTCTTTCCTGTCGGTTTCAGAAGGTCGACAAAGACTATTCTCGAGTTCATGTCGTTAAAAGTAAACCGACAAGAAAACCATCAACCTTCAAGGATTTTTCGCCTCCTGGTATGTTGTTGCTTGGCCTTCTTTCCTTGAATTTTGATGTCCCCATCCACGTCGTTGCGCCGGCTGCTAATTGACAGAAACAAGACGACACAAACAACTAAACTGAATCCATAAATATGCTAAGCTCTGGATCCATAAATATTTGTAGAATCAATAAGCTGTAAAAAGAAGAGCATTGGTTCGTTGCATATATATGGCGACGCCTATACATGATTGGAGTGGTCTGGCTGCCGTCTGTCCGCCAGCACCAAACTTGGTTGCATTGTGTTGTGCCCAAGTATAATAGAATCCAACTCCATCGTCGTCGCCGTTGCTTGGGAAATAAAGGGGAAGAAATGGCACGGCTCCTTAAACTTATCAGTCGAATCTGCCAATCATTCAGATATATTTTTCTCTCATCTCATAATAAATCAACGCTTTCTATTATGGCTTATCAGCCAAACAAAGAAACCCACATGTCATGGCCCTGCTGCTGCAACTGCACCTGCACTGCATGCATGCACCAGTCATTTATTTGCTTCTTTTGTTTCCATTCCAGGAACTCTGAGAGAGAGAGAGAGAGAGAGAGAGAGAGAGAGAGAGAGAGAGTAGGGTATGATGCAGTTCGGGCAAGGTTGCACACCGGCGCTGAAGCTGTGCAAGTTCTGACGGAAAGCTGTCGTCTTGGAAGGTCTATGCAGCCAAAGCAGCAACATCCTTGCAGGCCAAGCGTTGATATAGAAAGCAATGCTACTCAGCCCAAGGCCAGGAGATACCGGGCTGGTCGTAAAAGCGGTTGATGCGGATGTTGATACTGATATTGATTCGTTGTGAAATAAAAACACTGCTGGCTGACCGTATTTTGGCTGAACTCAAAGCAACCACCCTACATCCCTACCTCACTACATGTATGTCTGGTATGGACGAACTACATCTACCTTTTGAGAAGTACGTTGAGATAAAGCAAGTTTCTTTTCTTCTCTTCCTCCAAGATGACGTAGGTACATGCTTGGGCTACAAATACATCGCAGCCGAGAGTGATCATCGTCGGGCCATGGGGCAGACCCGGTGGCGAGCCATTCCGCATGCGCGGCACCAGCGTCCCTCGCCTTGGTGCCACCATCGTGTATCATTCTAGCGCTGCCATCCACACCTGAATTGGCCTGCGAGTACTCCCTCGTCGGAGACGATAAAGACGCCAATGGCGAGCAGCGAGTCCAAATGGCGGGTTCATGGAGCATCCCGCATTCCTTTGGCTCAAGAAGAGTTCGTGCCACGGTGACCCCATCGACCCCCTCTATATGTATGCATGTGGATTGGAAAGCTACATTTCGATATGGGTAAATTCTTGTGCAGATCGAGATGTATGCAGGGGAGTTGATGTACCCACACCTAGAGACATGGATGAAAGAAACTTTTGTCTTCCCAAAGCTTCAGTGACTATATTGCGTATACGTGTACGTTGTTTACAGTAACTGGTTGAAGAAGGACCGCTCCATCCATGCTCATGTTATGTACTCTATGTTTGTGCTTTCAGAGTTCAGACTGCCTAGTATATATAGTCTAGACTCTAGAGTCTCCGGTTATATACAGATTACTTCACTGTCGACAAGTGGCTTTATCACAGTAGTGATATGTTTGTCGGTTCATGGTTTGAGCTGCCAGTGATAAGGACATTTACTCCTGGTTCTTCAGGACCCTGACCATTTTTGAATTTTTAACTTAAGAACCATAGTGAAGGGTTATCATTGTCCGTTCGTAATCAACAAAAGTGATGGCCCAATAGTGAAGGTTACTTCTCTTCCATGCATGGACCATGTATGGATCTATCCATGTGCTGGAGGCAACTGTTGGGACATGCCATATTCAAATGGACCAAGTCCCTTAGAAGAGGGCCTAACTAGAGCCATTGGAGTGGCATGTAAAACCAACCCCCACTGAGGGGTCGCTTGTAAATTTCCACTTGCCTATATAATGCCCATTATCATGAGGGCAAGGGGGCTCTCTCCACTCTCACTATTTTTTCGCAAAACCCTAGCAGCTGCCTCACTCTCCCCCTCATCTGTTGGAGCCTTCAATGGTAGGCCTTCTCCGTAGAATCTTTGCACTAGACCATTGTTGTGCAGCCTTCTCTGCACAGCCTCCGTCATGGAGCCTTCTCCACAAATCCCTTACAGGGAACAATCATCAAACCTCCATCTGAGGCCTTTGTTCCAGGCCTTCGCCTGGACCGTCGTTGAGAAGCCTTATCTGGCTAGACCTTCGTCTTGGACCTTCGTCGAGAAGCCTTCTCCAGCCAGGCCTTCATCTCGGACCTTCGTCGAGAAGCCTTCTCCGGCCAGACCTTTGTCTCAGACCTTCATCGAGAAGCCTTCTCCGACAGGGCCTTTGTAGTCGACCTCCTCTAGCTTGGCCTTCGTCACCGGCCTTCATCACCGACCTCCTCCGGCCAGGCCTTCATCGCTAGCCCCCTCCGATCTGGCCTTCATCACCTGCCTCCTCCGACCAAGCCTTCGTCACTGGCCTCCTCTAGCCGAGCCTTCGTCGCTAACTTTCTCCCATCGTCCTTCTCTCTCTGGCCTTCTCCCGAAGACCTTCTCCCACCGACCATCACCAAGGGACCCTCTTCAGCTAGCAATCTCTGAGGAGCCTCCATCTCTCAACCCTGTTTGGGACGCTTGTCCCAACATTGGCGCCCACCGTGCTCGGCACGAGTAATTTTTTTTTGAGAAATAGGAGGTTCCAACATGTTAGACAACCTTCACTAAGCCTTTGTTTGCAGCCTTCACTCGTGAAGCCAGCCTTCTTCAACAGCATTCATCAATAGAGTGAAGGATTGAACCTACAAGAACCCCCGAGGAAAGATAAGATCTTGGGGGCAAAGGTACAATTTGCTCGACCCAAAAATGATGGTACAAATAATGTTTACATTTTGCAAAAGAAAATCTCATATATCAACAGAAAGCAACCATTTTTCGGTAGGGTGACAAGAGTTTTGTTGTAGATTTGTTAGAAAAAGATAATCGCGCTGGTTTATAAAGAAAACCTGGCCAAAAACCATACAGCTTCGGTAAAGGCACCGGCACCGTGCCACAAAAAAAAACAAACTTGCTACGATCACCACCACCATTGCCACGCACACCCCTCCAATATTAATTAATACGACTGCCACATATATACACACCTCCGAACAATTATGCATGGCTGCCATGCATGCTCACGCGGTCACGCCTCCAACAACTACGACCCCTCTCTCAGACAGGAGAGCAGAGCACTACTACTACGAGAAACAAGGAGATAAAAAGGATAAGGGAAAAATTTTCTATGGAACCGGCTAATAAACTCCAGCCTCGGCTAAGAAAGTGAATCATGATCAACACCTAACATCTTCGGTGAGAAGAACATGTTCCAAGTGTGCAATTCTGTTGTTCACCTAATATTGTTGACAGGGATCAGCTAGCTTCTTATCTACGTACGTTGCTCGATCAACAGCCATATGGGGTGCTCACACACATTGCTCGATCAATGCATGCGATCACCAACGGATGTTGATGCGTATATTGATATACTCCCTCCGTCCCCAAATACTGCTATTTCTAGCAGATTTCAAACAGATTAGTGTGGCAAACAAAAGACCATTCTACCCTCAATTAATTTGGGTTCCACCATTTAATCATGCACGTTAAGTCATAGTTCTCTGGTTCCAACGAGCTGCATTTAATGCCAACTAAACAGATTTAAACAATTACCATGCGCCAAAATACTACTCCCTAGAAGAAATTAAATGGACTGGTGGACCACGAAAGTTCCCAGGAGAAATTAAATGGGCTAGTGGACCGAGTATGCTAGTAGAAATAGCAGAATATGTGGACAAAATTTTTTCCTAGAAATAGCAGTATTCACGGACGGAGGGAGTATATAAACTACTACTCAGTAGTATATATCATTATCTAAAAAAAACTCCGTAGTATATATATTTGCTTGATTTGTCCAACCATGTAATCCATGAAACAGGAAACAATGAACCCTACTGCCTGACCTATTGAATCCTTTTGTCGCTGTCGGAGTTTACTAGTACCAAGCGTTGAAGACCATGGCATTGCTGAATCCAAAGGTGAAGTATTCTTAGCTTGTTTCCTTGGATGTCTCGATGAATGCATGTCGTTGTAACGGCGGCCGGCAACAGCTGTTTGACAGAGACGCGACGACAATGACAAACAAATTAATGACCTAGGTAATTAATCGATACCATCAATATGATCAATGCATAAGATACAAGAGGATATGCCATAGCTAGGCAACCATATATACATGTATACCTGCCATCGTCGTCCAAGTCGACTGATCTCCGGCCAGTCGTTGTGTCAGGCAGGGCAGGGAGAGAAATGGCGAAGCTCTCCGGGGCGGCCGTGCTGCTCCTCGTCGTCGTCCCCCTGAGCATGTACACCTACGCCTTGCTCGTGGGCATCCAGCTCGGGCGGGCGCTGGAGAGGGGGCCGGACAACAGCGTCGGTGCTAGCGTCGAATTCACCTGGCGAGGAGCCCTCGACTACGTCACCAAGGTGATCGATCACATCGTCGACAATAGCAATAGCTCCACCTTGTTCATGCATCATCTCCATCCATCAGTTACATATACGTTGTGTTGGATCTCTTCTAAAGGTGTAGAGATCATCTATCCAATCAATCCCCTGCATGCGTCGTCGTCGTGTCATAAAAAGAGGTGATTAATTCGTTTGTCAATTGTCATGTACTTACTTGTTTCAGGAGCTTTGGGATATCAGTGTTTTGGGACGGCGACGAGGAGGCAGGCGTGGTGGAGTCAGAGAACTAGAACCCGTCGGTGTGGCATCATGGAGCACTAGTGATGGTGTTGAAAGCTCGTCGTCCTCCCTTCGTGAAGAAGCACTGGATTCCTACGTCGCCCTCCCTAAACTCCCTTCGGCTGATGGCGATGTTCTAAAGACAAACAGCAGGACAAATGCTAACTCAAGTACCCAGAGACACTACAATAATCACACTTCGGTACGTGCATATGCATGCATGCTTTAATTTCTACTACTAATCTTTCTTTTCTGTATTATTATTATTATTACTTCAGACTGTTTATATATGTACTTTTACAGTCGATCGAGATCAATTATTGTTAGCCACTACTGCAGAAATATATTTATATCCAATACTATTTTCAGCGCCAATTTTATTGAAACTCTTTGTGGTATTATATCACTATAAACTAAAACTGGTGGTGAAAATAATCTTTATTTACTGCCGGTTCAAGAGAGAGGAGCTAATGGTAACACAAAAAATTTTGCCTATATAAAAAGTAGTACTACTGCTAGCAGTATGAATATGAATATATGAATCTCTGAATAATGGATGGATTGCAATTGCATTTGCAGCCGAGGGGCGTGATGAGCATGGGGCCGTGGGGTGGATCCGGCGGGAGTCCGTTCTACATGCGCGTCGTCAGCGCTCCTCGCCTTGGTAGCATCGTCCTCTACCATTCCAGCGCCATCCACTCCCTCTCCTGCGAGTACACCCTCGCCGGCGACTATGAGGGCTCGCCGCACAGAGTCGCTGGTCCGTGGGGCCTCCCGGATTCCTACGGCTCCAGAGCAGTTCGTACCCAGGTAACGCCGATCGACCGCCCAGATCGATCCTTGTATGCATTTTGCTTGATTTAATTTGCTTGATTGGCATGCATCTGCGAACATATATACAAATAATTCCTGTGCAGATCGACCTGCGTTCAGGGGAGCACATCACGGCAATGGAGGGGACGGCGGCGCTCTTCGCGAACGTCCCCACCGTGGTGATCACGTCGCTGACGTTCCGCACCAGCGCCGGCAGAACGTACGGGCCGTACGGCTGCGTGGCCCCGGGGTCGCGCTACTTCTCCGTGCCGGTGGCCGACGGCGCCTGCGTCGTCGGCTTCTGGGGTCGCTCCGGCTGGCTTCTCGACGCCATTGGTGTTTACATCAAGCCTTCTTGCTCGTCGTCATCATCATCATCATTATCATACGCGGCGGCATACAAGAAGAAATATGCATCCAGACGTCAGGGACGAAATTAGTACGGCTACGGCACTGCGTATACTGTGACGATGATGCATGGAAACATAAATAAATAACAGCAAATCGCCCGGGCGTATATTGTAATAGACAAACTAAATCTGAGAAGACTTTTATTTGTGGATGGAGTGATTATCTAGCTGATCACTGGCATTTGTATGGCTGAAAAGACCTAAGCTGTGGTCAGACGCGTGGTCAATGTGGAATGCAAAACCTATACCAATGACTGTAAGAGAAAATTCATGTTCATGATGAGACGACAACGACATAGTACTCTTCGTCTCTGTTACATATGCAGACTATTCCAGCCGCCAAATCTGACTAACCATTGAAATCAAAACCGAAGATCACATATAACCAACGAACTGATCAGTAGTTAATTCAGTAAACACACCACACCACCACTGCGCCATGGATCATCATCTCGAGCAACAAGCAGCAGAGAGCGAGAAGAAGGCGGCAGTGAAGCTGCTGGGCTTCTGGGCAAGCCCCTACGTGCTCCAGGTGAAATGGGCGCTAGCGATGAAGGGCGTCGAGTACGAGTACACGGAGGAGGATCTCCGGAGCAAGAGCGCCGAGCTGCTGGCGTACAACCCCGTGCACAAGAAAGTCCCCGTGCTGGTCTACCATGGCAGGCCCATCGCCGAGTCGCAGGTCATCCTCGAGTTCATCGACGAGGCCTGGAACCACCGCGGCGACCCCATCCTCCCTCGCGACCCCTACCAGCGCGCCATGGCCCGTTTCCGGGCCAGGTTCCAGCAGGAAAAGGTCTCAGGACTCTCGGTCATCTTCTGCTATACTAGGACATTTGACCAGACATTGACCATGCATGAATCGAAGATTTTGAGATGAGGTGAGTGTGTGCTATTTCTAAAGTACAAGTACTAGTCTCTGATCCTCTGTTGCGTGCCTTGCAAATTCAGCCTAGTGTCTAGATGTTCAAAAAAACGCATTCTACAGAACTCTTCTATCCATATGCATGCGTCATAATCGGAAGCAAGATTTTGTACCTTAATAACTGAACCCACTACTACCGTCGAACTTGAGGCATCCCTCACTCTGAGTTCTACACATCCATCACCCTTCAGATCTCCTTACCACCGGTAGAACAACGCAGGCATATATCTTTGCTGGTGATTGGTGAACACCAACTGTAACGACGCAACAGGTCATCATCGCTGGTGATTGGTGAACACCAACATCAAAAACCAAACCGAGGTTCTTCATCAGGAATCGCAAGGTGATAACCTTTTCTTCCGTCGTCTTCTTTCAGTAAAGTTCGACCAAACAGCAATATGCATCTCCTCATCAGCTGATAAAACCAGCTAACGGCTTAATAGACATGTGCTGGCATTGGCATACAATGTTCGTAGCAAAAAAAAAAAAAAGATAAAACAAATAAAAATTCTCTGACGTCAAATCTTAACCCACCAAACAAACTATTTTCTCCTTCATCAAATTCTAACACTCCTAGACCCCACACAAAATCACTACTAATCGGCTCAGACATGCCGGCTAGCGGGTTGTCTTTTTTTTTTACAGAGATAAACCCCGTTTTTATAGAAAGCAAATTGTTTGATACAAACACACACCACACACGCACTGGGAAAACCAACGTTTACATGCAGAGCTTAGCATCTAAATGAGACTGGACACAGCCAGCTAGCAACCAAACAAACTAACCGACTTAACAGCTACAAAAGCAAAGAAAAGACCAAACTCCCAGAAAACGCCGACTCCATCACACATCTTTGTGCAAATTAAGAAAAGAATCCATCACTCGTCTTGACACGTCTTCCAAATACCTTCACCAAGGATGCGCCACCTAAGAAAAGACGCTGAACCAAACAAAAACCAAAGTACTAGATTAAGCCAGCAAGAACCAAATACCCTGCTCAGAATGCAGATTACAAGATCAACCACTAAGACCTCTCGCCTGCAGACTTGTCTGTGTACAGAACATGTCAAATTTTTGCACATATTTATCCCTGTTCTAATCTATACCTAAATACCATCAGCTTGTTTAACACTGGCTAGCAAGCAGGGCGTGCCTATTGGGCACTTAAATACAGCTTATGAAAAAGAAACAAGGCTTCAACTTGCATAGACAAAATACAAAATATATTAGATCTCAACATTTCTCTTTAAGATCTGCTAGCATGTTGGTGCTCTCATACAGTACGGTTCAACGGTTCATGACAAGAAGAAACACATAAATAAAGCATAAAAAAGTGCCTAAAGTGGCAACTTGGGTGTGCTAGTCCTTAGGTGCATATAACACCATACTAGACTTTTCGTATCGGTAAAATTTCATGCATACTACTGGCCTAGAGAAACTCTGAAATGTTTGGTACAGCTCCTTGGCCTTGACTTCAGAAATTGAATGCCATAAATTTACTGTCATCTCTTTAATCTTTGTCCCCCAATCAAACAGTCGTTTCACAAAAGCAACTACATGTTCAGTTCCTCCCCATCCATTGACTTGTACTTCTTCAAGGTGATTCAATAAAAGTTCCTCTGTTTTCCACTCTACTTGCTGAAGGCATATGCAATCAGATGTGCATACAGTTTGGGCCTGACACTAAGAAGTATGAACTTAATAAAATTAATTGATGATTGAATGACAAAAATGAGAGAGTAAAATTGTCAAATTCCTGAACACTTTTGAGGTGCACCAATTTGTTGATATCAAGAACTACAAAAAAAAATTCAGCCTAGTAACTAGTTGCAGCAATATAATTTTAACCAACAGAAAAGATAGCACATAAGAGCAAATTTATGTTTATAAAATCACATAGAATTCCATGTAATAACAGAAATATGTTATTATTAAATGCGCAAAATTAAGGAGATTTTCAACCAATTTTAGTGCATAGGCTCTGAATGGACCTACATAGCCTTTATATTTTTCTTTTAAAAAATGAAATTACTAAAGCTAATTACTCCTTCAACTTTCTGTGCACTGCCATGTTATTTTCTACCTCTTATATACATTACCAAGGTTGATCCACATTAGTGTCATCCAACGACTCACTAGCAGAACCAACCGCATATTTCGAACAGGCTAAGAATAACTTGAAAGAGAGCAACTATTTACAGCCCAAATAGTATAACAACAGTTAAATCTACAGAGTAAAGTGCTACCATTGAGATATCAAACAAACCATACATCCAACAAAAAAGATACAAATGCAGGTTTCTTCCCGTTACTTCCCTGGCAACTTAAATACTTACTCCAGTAAGAAAATGACTTGTGTTTTACCTAGGAACCATGTCTACCTAAATACAAACACATGTTTTTTTTAAAAAAAAAAAACAGCATGCATCGGTATACCTTGAAAAATAGTTTCATAATGCTTTAAATTAATTTGTCTTTCAATATGTACTTTTACAAAAATTAATCGTCAAAAATGCCTTTTAGGGACCAAAGCGCTACCTTTTTCTGAGTCAGGAGAGAGTATTAGGTAAACAAAGAATAGGTTTACCTCTGATTTAGTAGCCACTAACTGCAGACTCAACCTTCTTAAACCAGTACACAATCTGAGAACATGGAATGTGCTGGCCTCAAAGGCATGTCCATTTGCCATTACAATTAGGCACAAAAATGTAATGTCTGGGAGCACTGCCATGTTTCCCATCATGTAGCCATAGTTCTCTATACCCTGTGTTTTCATAGGAAGTAAAACAAAGGGGGTCATACGTGACAGTTAGAAGGGGAATGAAACTGAAACCTATAGCTGTTTCAATGATTGTTGCTAGCTGACCATTGTTGTGAGCATAGACGTGCAATAAATCTAACAAGTTCATTCTGGGTTTCTTACAGAAAGCATGGCCATTGTGAGCTGCTTTGGACTATTTGTTCTCTAGAAAATACTTGGTATCTCATGTTTCTTGCAAATATAATGGAAAATAGTAATTAAGTCAGTGTGCTCAGCGATGTTGGAGGGACATGACTTCTACTCCCTCCATCCCAAATTGTAAGTGAGAATCTTGCAGAGGTGAGGTGGAGCTCACGGCGAGGCCCTGAAAACCCAGGAAGAAGATCTTGGTGGCCTGCTCGAAGCAGGGGAACTCAAAAGCGCCTCTCTGCGCGGCCTCCTCCTCGCCGCCGCTGTCGTCCTCCTCCGCATCTTCCACCGGACCGTAGGTTTTAAGGGTCAGGTCGCCGGAGACGCAGCGTGCGGCGGCGGGGAGCCAGGCCGCTAGAGACTCGGCGGTGGCGCCGTCGGCCCCGACGAGGAGGTCGCGGAGGAGCACGCCGTGGCCGTCGAGGGCGTTGCGCAACCGGTGGGGCTCGGGGGGCGAAGGGAAGCTGAGCACCGGGAGGAGAGGCCAGATGCGGTGCCAGCGGTGGGAGAGGACGCGGGTCCGGGCGGCGGCACGGTGGTGAGCTTGAGGAGGATGAGGACGAGGACGTCGTCATGGAGCGCACGAGGAGGAGAGCCCATGGCGCTTAGCGGCGCTCTCGCTGCCGCTGCTCAGCAGATCAGCTCCATCGAGAGTGAGAACGGGATGGGATTTGGGGATTTAGAGCATTACAAGAGATTAGCTAAATCATTTTTAAAGCTAAATTTAGCTATTGTTGAAGAAAAAAAATGTTTCCAACAGACTCTATAAACGACTCTTCAAATTTAGTAACTCTTTATTTCACCTTATTCACTCTCTATTTTTGGATAACATACCTCACTAGTCATTCTCTACAGAGTCTGTTGGAGTACTCTAATACTTCCTCCGTCCCTAAATACTGCTATTTCTAGGAGAAAATTTTGTCCATAAATACTGTTATTTCTACTAGCATACTCAGTCCACCAGCCTATTTAATTTCTCATCGGAACTTCCGTAGTCCACCAGCTCATTTAATTTCTTCTAGGGAGTAGTACTTTGGCGCATGGTAATTGTTTGAACCTATTTAGTTGGCATTAAATACAGCTCGTTGGAACTAGAGAACCATGGCTTAACGTGCATGATTAAATGGTGGAACCCAAATTAATTGAGGGTAGAATGGTCTTTTGTTTGCCACACTAATCTGTCTAAAATCTGCTAGAAATAGCAGTATTTGGGGACGGAGGGAGTACTTTTTTATCAAATATATTTTAGAGAGTAGCTAAATTAGTAAATTTGGCTAGTGTTTTTGGCTAATCTCTTGGAGATGCTCGGTGTTTAGTTTCCATAGAATCCAAAATGCAAAATGCCAATTACTTTGGAGTGATGAAATGTAAAATGCCAAAATTTTTAGGGCCATGTTTAGTTCCATCCAAAATACAGAATTTATTATTGTCATAAAGCTTCTTGAGGCTCATTTTGGATTTTTTTGGCCTCAAGAGGCCAAAATCCAAAATGGAGAATAACTACCTTTTTACCAAATAATTAACATTGTGTTTAGTTTCATTTTGCAAAATAATGGACCAAAACCTAAAATTTTTTGAGAGAAAATGGGAACTAAACACCCCTTCAGGCACACCAAAAATCAAAAAGTTTTTAAAATTCTTCGTCACATCAATTCTTACGGCACATGCATATAACATTAAATATAAATAAAGATAAAAACTAATAACACAGTTTGTAAAAATCTTTTAAACCTATTTATTTTATAATTGGATAATATTTGTGAAATAAAAACGAAAGTGCTAAAGATCAAAAAAAAAAAATTTAACAAGCCTTAGTTCACGCACGATCGCATTTCGCGGTGGAATTTGGAGACTGGGGCCTTTGTTTATGCCTTGTTTAAGTTCAAAAAAAAAACCAAAAAGTTTTCAAGATTTCTTATCACATCGAATCTTACAGCACATGTATAAAACATTAAATATAGACAAAAATAAAAAATAATTACACAGTTTGCCTGTAAATCACGACATGAATCTTTTAAGCATGATTGGACAATAATTAGCAAATAAAAATGAAAATGTTACAATATCCAAAACCAAAAAGTTTTCAGAACTAAACAAGAAAAACTAAAAAAATTTCAAGATTCCTCGTCACATAGAATCTTGCGACCTTAAATATAGTCAAATAAAACTTAATTACACAGTTTATTTGTAAATCATGAAATAAATCTTTTAAGCCTAGTTAATTCATAATTAGACAATAATTACCAAATAAAAACGAAAGTGGGGGTTGATAAAATTAAACACACACTATAGTATTTTTTTATTTGACAATTACTATTCAAGTAATTAGACTTAAAATATTCGTCTTGTAAATTATCCTTTAGTTGTTGTTGTTTTTAGCTTTGCAAATATTACTCCCTGCGTCCCAAAAAGAGTGATGTTTTTGACCTTCACACATCGTGTTTGACCATTCCTCTTATTCAAAAATTTTCTCTAAATTATAAAATAAATAAATAATTATTAAAATATACTTGATGATAAAATAAGTCATAACAAAATATATGTTATTTAGACAAAAAAATTAAATAAGATGAATGGTCAAAATAAGATGTCTAAAAGTCAAAAACGACACTTTTTAAGGATAAAGAAAGTATATATTTAGTACTTTATGTATGTGTCCAAATATTGATGACGGGGCCTTGTTTACTTCCAAAAGATTTTGCAAAATGGGAATAATAGCATTTTCGTTTATATTTGACAAATATTGTCCAATCATGCACTAACTAGGCTCAAAAGATTCATCACACAAATTACAAGTAAACTGTGTAATTAGTTATTTCTTTAATCTATATTTAATATTCCATGTATGTGTCGTAAGATTCGTTGTGATGGGAAATGTGAAAAATTTTGTTCAATATTTTGGGAACTAAACAAGGGCTGATAAAAAAATCCTCTATAACCAAACAGGGTCCTGCTCGTGAACAGCAGTAGGTCGCCAAGAAGCCTTCTCGTCGATGCAGGCCTTAGTTTACGAATTTTTTTATTTAATTATTGTAGTATTTTTGTTTTATTTGGTAATTAGTGTCAATTATAGACTAATTAAATTTAAAAGATTCGTCTCGTAAATTATATGTAAACTATATAATTAGTTATTTTTTTATCTATATTTAATATTTTACGTTTAAAAATTTGATGTGATAGTACGAGAAGAAAAATTTTGAGAAGACCTAAATCTATGGGCGGATCAAGTGGGTGGCACGGGTATGGCATGGCATACCCTAGGCCCAGCCTAAAAACATACATATAAGTTTCATGCTCAATAGTTTTTTACTCATTATATCGAATCTTTGGACATATACAGAAAAAATAAAAACTAGTTGTATAATTTGGTTGTAAATCGTGAGATAAATCTTTTAAATATAATTAATCCATGATTGGACACTAACTATCCAATAAAATAAAAATGTTACAGTAGCCAAATCCAAAAACTTTTCAGAACTAAACAAGGCCTCGATTGAAATAAACCTCGATTCCATGATTAGGCCTTGTTTACTTCCTAAAAATTTTACTTTTTTTTAAAAAAAATTCATAACACATCAAATCTTTCGGCACATACATGGAGAATTAAATATAGATAAAAAATAACTAATTGTACAGTTTACCTGTAATTTGCGAGACAAATCTTTTGAGTTTAGTTAGTCTATGATTGAAAGTATTTATCAAATACAAACGAAAATGCTACAGTATCTATTTTACAAAAAAAATTGCAACAAAACAAGGCCTTAATAGTTAATAGTTGTGTACCGAATTGTTGGATATTTTTTATGAAATTCTATCGAATTGATAAATATATTTTACTGGTTTGTATATGAAGATTTTTTTCGGCATACTCTAAGCAAAAATCCTGGTTCCGACACTGCCTAAATCATGTGCAAGGAGGTAACTTTCACCATACTGCATGCATGCATGGCGCCGTAGCCATGCCAACACAGTGCACAGTGCCTAGCACGGCGTCCCATCCCATCCCATCCCATCCCATCGCGGGTGCGGGTGCGAGTGCTGTTCCCCCTTTTCCCATCTGCACTGCACTGCACTGCACGCAGATTCGCCGAACCATTCCCTGCATTTCGGGCCGTGTTGTGCGTGGACCAAAAGTTTTCAAAAATACTGTAGCACTTTCGTTTATTTATGTTAATTATTATTTAATCATAGCCTAACTAGATTTTAAAGATTTGTTTCATAACTTTCGACCAAACTATGTAATTAGTTTTTATTTTTGTTTATATTTAATACTCAATGCATGTGTCTAAAGATTCGTTGTGACGGAGAATCTTAAAAAATTTTAGAATTTTGGGTGGAAGTAAACAAGGGCTCGGTTTCGCTTGGCCAAAACTTCGGCACAAAACCTTCACCAGCAATTTTCTTCAGGCCAGGGGAGCTGCAGCTACTATTTTCTCCAGGGAGGACGAAGTTGAAGGAGGGAGGACAAGGCGCCAAGGGGAGGAAGAGCACCCTATTCGCTAGATTATTTCTGCGACTGATGCTAATTTGTTCTCAAAAAGTACGAATAGTTCTAACTGATAAATTCAAGAGGATGGAGGATGGGGTAGCATTGAATTTAGCGCTTTAGAAACCAAAAATTCCCTTGGGTCTCAGACTTTTTATAGGTATTATGGATATATTTCACCATTTTTATCTACCATGGCAAGCTATTTTACTAAGGCCTTGTTTACTTCCACCCAAAACCTAAATTTTTTCAAGATTCCCCATCACATCGAATCTTTAAACACATGCATGAAGTATTAAATATAGACGGAAATAAAAACTAATTGTACAGTTTAGTCTATGATTGAATAATATTTGTCACATACAAACGTAAGAGATACTGTAGCAATTTTGCAAAAAATTTGGAAAGTAAACAAGGCCTAAATGTTTTTTCTTTAAAAATTAACGTTAAGAAGAGGCTGTGCCAAACAGAGCAGAAGTGCAGAACCCCTTCAGCATAACAGTAGTTTTAAAAAACACAGGCTAAATAAACCGAGGTAAAATATGCCTGGTAATTACCCTTCTCATTTCTTTGGCTGCTACCTTCTGCTGTCCTACAAGGGTGGTGATGGTGAAAAGAATAGCAAAAGGGGCAGGCCCGAGGAGTGCCGCATGCCTGCATCCATGACAAGAGGCATGGGCAAAATAGGACACAGGCTCTCCTGAGCTGAGGGCTGAGGCGATTCCACTTTGGAGGTTCTCTCTTCTCACCACTGCACTGCACTGCACCCGTGAGTGAGTGCTCTGCTCTCTGGTCCCAGCAGAGCAAGCAGTACCCCGCTCTCACCTCATCACTTTTTCCTGTCTGGCTTTTGTCCACTCCTCTAGGACTAGGAGAGTACAGTACCCTCTATTTTATTTCATTTGGATGTCTGTATGCAGCCACATCACTCACTACAACTGGCTGACAGGAGTA
>Ga0182004_10000908_pt1 | contig 20173 bp, 13 predicted proteins | sample Sormic07211540_1_FD_120479 | JGI IMG/M metagenome (GOLD analysis project Ga0182004, IMG submission 120479) | Endophyte microbial communities from Sorghum bicolor roots, Mead, Nebraska, USA - 072115-40_1 MetaG | ecosystem: Host-associated > Plants > Roots > Unclassified | place: USA: Nebraska...
CTTCCAAGCCTGCCAGCTTCAAATTCCGTGCAACAGCATATCATTGGCTGTAGGGTTTTACAGACGAGAACATCGATATGATTGACTGTGTTAAAGAAAGGAGTCCCAAGGGAGTGTAGTGTTTGGACAAATGTAGCACAATATACTGCATCTTGCATACTAAAAACACATCGTGGGAATATGCAGCGCTGTAGGAACTCCATGTTGATTTTCATTGCATCCGGACTGGAGCTCAACCACTTATCCTTTTCACGGGCTAACCTTTGGACCACAGATGCAATGTGCTGCTGGTGCTTCTGAGATTCACTGTTCAGTTTGTCGAGTAAATCTTGGATTCTCTCCTTGTCCTTCTTACGTCTTGAAATTGCAATGCTAGAATTATCTGAGTTGTCCTCCAATTGTTTGAGATTCTCATGCAGCTTCTTGATTTCTGTATCATAACGGTCTTTTGGAAAGTGAAGATCATAGAGTGTTAAGCCCCAGAAAGTAGCATATAAATCTGGTGAAAGACTGTTCCAAGCTTTTGCTGGCAAAATTGACTGGACTGTGTTAAGAAGAGCTGACCACCTGTAGCAAAACAAAATATTCGTGTGAGTTGGTAACTTAAATTGCCATGGGCTAATAGTCCGGTAATCATGCATTGCAGATCTTCAATAAACATGTATGAAAGTTAATTATCACTAAATCTGAAAGTTATGTAAATCCCAGCTGATTATTAAGCCAAAAAGAAGGAATGAGTATAATAATTCAACATTCAAGCATTTAAGAAATTGCTAGTTTCCACAAGCCATCAGATATGATAAAGAGACCTCTCACCACGGAAAAAATGAAAAGATATTTTGAACGAGAAAATATGAGGAAAAAAATTCTGTATTTGTGCTTTGACATTTTGGAAGAAGTATATATTTCTTTCCAAACAATCCTTTATTTGCTACTCCCCCTATTCGAAACTATAGGTTGTTCTGGCTTTTCTAGATACATAATTTTTATTATGTCTCTAGACATAGAAAAAGCTAGAACAACTTATGATTTGTAGTGGAGGGAGTATTTAACTTCTGTATTTGTACTTCACCAATACCATGATAGAACACCAGTGTAAGACATCATTTGAGAAGCCCAACAGTTGTGAATATTAGATAACGGTGGAGGGACACAGGAACTATTAGCCACCTTCGTACCTCAGTATTGAATAAACATAGAATGGCAATTCCCCTACAATTTTGAGGGTAAAAATATGGAAATTGACAATATAGCATTCATAATCCATACAACAGAATAGATAATCGAAGTGAAGAAATAGAATCTGAAGCATGCATCGTACAGATTCGAATGGCTCAAGTTACTAAAATAATAATACGAATTAATATAAGTTATAGGGTGTTCAGGGATTAAACAATACTGGACCAAATCATCTCCATCAAACCAAAACAAATGTAATGAGAAACATGCATACTCGTCAAAGACAGTCAAATTAATCATGGAAGACTTACATGATTGGTTCCTGAGACGAATCAAGATGTAAGATAAGATCATCAGATGATACAGATTCTCCTTCCTCGTTATCATCAAGAGGCCAACAAGTGTCACCTCCATTATTGCTCTTAAAAAGCCGCATCACTGGGCGATATATAAGGAAAGCAACCTGGATTTAAAGATAAAGACCACTATGTTACCCATAATGAAGAACAGTACTGAAACAAGTAGCACCACCAACACCCGCACACAAGGCAACAACAAAGGTGAGCAAAAAGCGGCGCTACAAACCAAAATTTACTACCTCTGGCTCAATGTGGTATTTATGGACCAGATCTTGCAAAGAAGGTATTAGTTGAGCATAGGCAGTTGGAGTTACGGCGTTTGAAAGAAACTCAACATACTGAAGAAGTATTCCATGGCATCTATCAAACTGCTCACTGACCATTTTGATATATGTGGCATCAGCATTTATTATGATCCTGGGAACAGAAACAGTTTTGTCAAGATTTGAAATTGGTGCATAAAGCTAAAATTAAATATGACAGGATCTATTGCCAACACATGAATTTTCTGTAGGGAGGGCATAGGCCAAATTAAGGGCCAATTTGCCAGATAAAAATATAATTTAACAAATAATCTCAGCCGATGCTTGACTCCTACCCTACTCCACTACTCGTGCTTATTTCCTTTGGTAAAAAATCATTAGCAATCATGCCATTCATATCTCTGCATCGCCATTTGCATGGTCTGGAACAAACACATGAAACAAAGACAAGATGCCTGATAGTGGCTCCACCAAATTAATCAAAAATCTTACTTGGACCGATGCTGAGCAAGCAGCAGTAACATAGGAAGTGCAAGTTTGGGCTCTTCTTTTGGAAGCAATGAATCCCTTAGCCTATTTGTGGACTTACTCAACACCTGCAAAAGAATTACATTTTCCAGTAAGGAAATAGTTTGATCTTAATATGCTGCTGAGATAGATGAATGTCCCCTCAACCTTATAGTTTCTTGTTGCTCCAAACAGTGAAGCTTGCTGCCGCAAAGTCTCACTTCCTGCCATAGCATCGACCTGTTCCTCTGTCATGTTCTCAGTATACTGCACATTCGCCATTTGCTGAATGAGCTCCTGCATGGCTAATTATGTTAGGCATCAGACTCATACAATTTGAAGGAAGAAAGAAAGCTTAAAAAGAGCAGCCAAGAGACCTCTAGGACAACAAGTTCAATGCCCACGCCCTTCTTCAATTGATTAACAAGATACTGCAAAAGGCTTCTCAGTTCCACAGCATTATGCTTCTTGCACCTGTAAAAATGAATTGGATCAAAACAGAGTCAGCAGCAGAATATACTTTATCATTAATGATTGGGAGCATGGCAATTAAAAATCTGAAAACTGAATACGAGAACCCTTAATACATGTAATGAATTTGCAAAGAGTAATCAAGTGCAACGAAGTAATATAAATGTAGGACACCAGAATGTAATAACAGTTTCGGAGTCAAAACGTACATACAGGTGCCCCCAAAAGGATGCAAGACACTGAAGCCAATCTGAGAGATTAAGTCCATCATCTTTAAGTTTCGCACGACCACCTTGTGCCAAGCGTTCAATGACAATATATTGCAAGATGTCATACTCCAGCTGTAAATAAAACAGATTTCAATCCAAAGGCATGTTAAAATAATTGTAGCTGATACAGTAAAAGGGGTAGTGCTAGATTCATAAATCATGCTATAATCACAATTGAACATAAAAAATATGCACAATACACAGATAAAATAACAGCTACCTGAGTCAAGTACTTAAAAGCATCCACAACTGGTGTAATCATATCCCTGTATGCTTCAACCTGCAAATTTTGGCGTGCAACTGTAAATAAATCTGAAAAATACACAAGAATTTAAGGCATAGTATAGTGCAAACAACCGAAGGTATGACTATAAATTTTGTTCCAGGATCACTGAATTGTAAGTATTGATTTCAACACTAAAGAAAAAGTGTGATAATAAATATTACTCCCTCCAGTCCGCTCTCTTAGGTGTGAGAAGTAGAAAAACGTATACCAAGACAGAGTGTCGATCGTTGCACTAGTAACTCCCCCGACTGCAACAGTGCTCATGGGCTGACGTCTAGCCGCATAAATGGCTAGAGTTCTGTGTTTTGCATGGATGCATGCACAGCATACCAACTAGCACAGGAAGGACCACATGCAACAAGCGAAGGAATATGAACAACACCCTAACTACAGCATGCATACAACCGCTTAGGCTTCTGTGAGATTGATTAATACTGCACCCTTTGGACTCTTCAGTACCCATGTACACTGTATAAACACCCCAAAACCCACTAATGCCTAAGAAACTGGTCTGGAGAGGTGAATCTAGAGATCCTCTGACAAACTGTGTCCCTGCACCGCAATTACCCTAACATGACCAAAAATGATTAATTTGCAGTGCCCACAAGTGCAAGGTTAATTGAAAATTAGGGGTAACAGTAGCTAATTTATTTGTCAGTTTTGTCTGGATTCAATGAACTAGAGATAAGTTTCCAAAAGTCAGATATTATCTCCTTGGGATCATGTTCAGACATCCCTACAAAAGAGATAACCATGTTCCCAAATGCTGTCCATAACGAGTTAGTTACAAATAGTGAATGTCTTAAAATCTCTTCTAAACTTTTCATTCCATTCACACCAGTTCCAATACCCTTCTTGCCATATCTTGTTTTTCTGAGGACAATAATCATCCCATTGTCAGTCGGACCAATTCTAAACAAGAACAGTTACCTAGAGGTGAGTTCACATTAAATAGATAAGCACACACAACTTCTGTTCCACATACCTGTTGGACAATTGTCTGAAGCACGGTCATAGGATTCGCATGGGCAAGTTTAGCCACCATGCGTCCAAGTGGCTTCAGGTTTTCCTTAGCCAACCGTTTTAGAAGCCTTCTGGTGTCCAGCTGATTAAAAAAAACGATGGTGTGAATTCAAAACTTGACATGAAGTGATAGATTAAAAAAATGTTAAACAGAATAGAAAGGTAACCTTTGCAGTTTGCCTTGCAGCAAGGACAATTGGGTTCTGTTCGGTCTCCTTCTCCCATTCACCATATAGACGATAGCGGGCCTGGAGACTAAGGATAGTCAAGGTACTAAATTGCTAAAAACATGAATAGAGCACTACAAAATTATATAATATAAACCTCATATGGAAGAAGGGAAAGAACCCCCCATATCTCCATATCAACAGCAGGATTAGCAGGGATAAGCTGCAACGAAGGAAACAAGCACGACCCAAGTGCTTCCTCAATTCGAGATTCTGGTGAAACTACATTTGCTGCACGGGTTGACTCTTTTGATGAGTGGTAGTACGCTTTTAATACTCTGCAAACCTAAAAAGTAAACATGGACGAAGGATCACTAAGTACATGATGTTCAACATTTTCACTAGTAGAGTATTCATGTGAAACTAGATACTTGCAAATTCCAAGCAAAGAAACATTTTGCACTGCAACTGCAAGGCTGCAAAACTTGGTTATTGATTTGTTATAAATAGGCAACAACAGTGACATTTTGGTTTATCGCAACGAATGGAGGAAATTCTAGTCATGACTATGACTGGATGCAACGCAAAGGTTAGTGTGGTGCTTCTGTAAGAATTCCAATGCCGTAATCAATAATGTAGCATCTGCACGCTAAACTAAGCCATCAGTTTGGCAGCGGCAAGTATGCATGATAGCGAGCAGTGGTAAAAGATTTAAGTCACCTTTTGAAGTAATTGAGTATCACGATGAAGATATGGTCCACAAGCGGTGAGCATTTGGAAAAACTCCTTTGGCAGATCAAATGAACTTACAGACACAGCAGATGTGCCTGTCTGGTCAGAATCATTTCTAGGAGGCAAGTAATAGTACAGGTGACAAACTATATGATAGGCTGAAGACATTGTCTTTTCAATCATTCTGCATAAAGGAAAAAGAATAGAGGCGAATATAAGTTAAACTGCATAAACATAAGAAATATAATCATAGGATCAAAAGAAATGCAACAAACCTAAATAATCCATAACAGATTTCAATGTGCTCAACAGGATTTAGGTGCGCAAGGCGCTCAAAGAGTAGTTGTGCATGATACCTAGGAAAGAACAGAGGGAATCAATCAGTAATATTTACAACGATAAAGCATTTTTGTCCCAACCAACTCAGTTTAGACTAAAAAGTGATTTTAAATATCTTATTATCTTCACAATATTAATATACAACTATTATGTTTACAAAATGCGCAAAAATACTGGTGCATCTCCTACAGAAATGTGATTGCCACCTATGAATAAAACAATTAAAATACATTCGAATTTATTTATAATTTAATTATAGGTCAAGTAAAAAGAATGGAACATATGCATATTATATTACCAGTCATGCACAGAGAGAAAACCAAGAAGCAGCCCAAGTTTCTGGTTCTTCTCCATCTCGGGGGCTCGCTCCCCAACTATATCAGTTTCCATCTCCAATGCTGTATACATATCGATAGTAATTTCTTGTTTCTCATCATCCATAAGGTCCTTCCCAGTAGCAGCAAGGTTGATTTTGCCAATTTTATTAGCCTAAAGTCAAGAAAAAGAGGAGTAAGTTTGTTAGTCATAGCTTCAATGTCCTATATTACTTAAAGAGGCCGTTTGGATCCCTTCATTTTGGAGGAATTGAAATCTACATAATGGATTAGGCTATTTGGCTTGGAATTTGACATTCCATAACTTTTCCAAGCTCACAAATAAGCTCATCTCAAATTCATAGTGTTGGAGTATAGGAGTGAGTATTGGCCCATGTGGCTAGGCCCATGAGGCCCATGTATGCTATACTATATTGCTACCCTCCTAGGGTTAGCCTAATTAAGGGAATCAGAAATTCTAACACATAGAGTGGGAGATGGAAATGGATTTTATAGATCACTATACTATAATTCTACTGTCCAACTTATAGCACATTCTTCAACTCACTTTCCTACAATAGAAATGCAACATATAAGTATGTCCCTTGTATGCCTAACAATAAATATACAAATATATTCCATATACAACTATATTAGCTTAATTAATCTATGCCTAAATTATAATTATTATAATGAATTCGATTCCAAGGATCCAAACGGGCCCAAAGAGAAATCAATATGACCATATTGTTAATGTAAGATCAAATTCACATGTGGAGGTAGAAATTATTCCGGACAAGTATATGTCACATGAAGGGATGGCTGTACATAAGGCATTTAGTGCAAGAAACTTCTAAACTTTTCCATCCATCAACCTTCTTTCCTTGTTGCCACTCCCTTTCATGCTACTCTCCTTGGCCAGTTACAAACTTATAAGGATTAAGGAATACCAACCTCATCGATTCTTCTTGAAATGAAAGAATCAAAATGCTCAAACGCCTCGTCGTCATTTGGAAGCAAGTGAGAATAGCTGGAGAAAAAAATTGGTCATGACACATCCCATTTGAGAAACAAATAGATCCAGCGCCAATCAAACTATATATAGAACATAAAAAAGAACATAAAGAGACTGCGATCAGTGAAATCATATATTCATACAAGTTCCCTTTGGTTCTGTAACACCTAAATTTCACAGCTTGAGGAAAATGAACTGATAGAAATCTAATAATAATGAAAACAGTGATAAAATAGGGAAACTAGGAAATGGCCACCACAGTACAGATAAAAGATTGAAAAAAGAACAATGTTTTTTGTTGGTTACACCTTAGGAAAACCAGAGCTAGAAAACCTCACGGCATAAAATAAAAAATAAAAGATCTGACAATTGTTTAAATTAAAGGTTAATAATGATCTTCAATATGAATGTTAGCCATCATGAATTTTCCATAGATGAGTGGGCTATTAGGAAACATACACATTATCAAGGTCAATGAATCCAGATTTGATCAATAAAGCTGCTGTTCTGAAAAGGCCAGATGGAACAGGGCTGTTGACATCCAATCGTTGATAATACTGGAATTTGAACCCCAAAATTTGAGCAGCATGGGACTGTAATACAGGAAATCGTAAGATATTGAGAAAACGCCGCATTAATTATGACAAAATCATGTAAGATGTGGTAAAAAAACTGAAGATCTGCATAATTTATGAGACTACTATTATTGGATGCCGGTTCTAATAGAACAAATACTGAAATACCTTTGGAAAAAGAGGTATGAGCTGATGAAAGATGCTACTATCTTGATAGAGTTCAAAGCATTCCAACACCTGGCAGACAAGAATAACAGAATTACAAAAATTCAACACCACACTCTCCGACATTTAATAACAGTGGCATAGCAAACGAAGACTCACAATATCAAATACACGATTTGGGTCCAGATCAAAATGGCCAATCAATGACTGCCACAAAATAAACAATTTGTTATTACACATTACTGGGAAAAAAGCTAAAAATATAGCGCCAGAGAGAATTAAGGCCTACAGACAACCTTTATAATGCTGATCGTAACCGAAGAAGAATTCTGGCAAGCTAGATCTGAACCAACTTGACAAAGGAGTGTCACCTAAATGATCCACACGCACAGATGGGTAGGGTAAGAAACCGCTAAACTTCAATAAGCATCACAAAAGAACCTTACAAAACTATAGGAAGAACATGATTAGCAGAAATCGCAGACAATGGCGAGGTATAATCATTTAGGTAATTTTCAAAGTACAAATCTATACAGATAGAGGACATGGTATTCCTAAGCACAGCACACCTAGCATTTCTTTCCAAAGTGATTAAATTGGAGAATATGCCATCTAGAATAAAGCTAATGCATTTCTAACAGTTGCTTTGGGAATTATAAACTCATAGCTTCCTACTATATTGATTCTAACTTCCAATCTTAGCATCAATATGCGCTTATTACTTTAATGGACACACATTGAACAGTGCACTTGTTTGCTACTCCCTCTATTCTAAATTATAAGACGTTTTAGCTTTACTATGTACATAGCTTTTGTTATGCACGTAGATATACACTATCTTTTTTTTTTTGCGAGGAAGATATATACACTACATCTAGATACATAGGAAAAGCAACCAATGCATCTAAAAAAGCCAAAACATCTTATAATTTGGAACGGAGGGAGTACTAATCTAAATGTTCAGGTCGTTGGTAGGTTCATAACCCTCTGGCATCTCTAAGAAACTCTAGGGGGGTGCTGTAAGAACTCATACTTTACCAAATTTTGACCTCATCCTAAGAAACTACTTCTTACTCCAGCATAAGGATTGTCGCAGCTTCTCAATTTCCCTCCTCACCCTATGGTTGTGACAAGGCGCAACAGCAGAGGCTACAAGAGTGATAGTACCAGTCACGACATTCAAGGTGCAACATGTGCTGTGGCAGAGTTCAATCAGGCTAGTACAAGAGCCAAGTATGCACTTTCAGACATGGACAAGGCAGTATGTGGCAGACAAACCATCAACTACCATTCAAGGAACAGGATTGTGGACATTTTTATTAATAACCATGGGCATTCAAGTATTAAACTAGTCAACTAAAGCATCCCAGTGTATATTTTAGCCCTTATAGAAAGAAAATAGTTTCTTGAACCTCTTTCACGCTCATGTGTCATGTCACGTTGAGGTACTGCAAAAAAAAAGAACCGCAAGATACGATCCATTTTTTCGTAAGAGATTAGTCAACATGGTGGTTAAGAAGGGTGTCATTCAATGTTTTATAGGGATGGCACAATTAATGCTGCCGCTCTAAAATCACTACAAGAAGAAAAAAAAAAGGAACACAAAATCAGGACAAGTAGATATACATACCAATTTGGCATAGCCCTCACTTTCCTCCCGTAAGAGGTTGAATTTAGTTTGCTGGTAAAGAAGACGTGTGTTGACCCTAACCTGTCACCAGTTATTTAAACCAATCATCAATGGATCATCTAGTTAATGTTGAAGAAAAAAAAACAAATCACCAAATAACATGAGGCAAAAGTAAATCACTCGAGGAACATGATAATGGGGGGAAGGTAAGGAGGTGAATGTGATTGAGAAAAAGAATAAGTATACTATGAATATATCATGGTAAATGTGTGCCCACAATAAGATGTCAGCATAAAACACCATGACTCAACGCATATGACAGATTGAAAAATCAGCACATCATACATACCTCCTTAGATTTTAAATCCTGGCCTTTCAGCTTACTTTGTTCAACCTCCCAAAGGAAATCTTCCTTCAAGTCCATGGGTGGAGGAAATAGAAAGCATGTATCAGCTGTATCTTAAATTGATGCCAGCAGGAATAAAAAACTCACATCACATCGCTCTTGCAGAAGCCTAGGCGCAGTAATCAAGGATTCCACAAATGACTTAGTCTGCAAGATGAGTATTCAAATAGAAATCAATGAGCAGTCCCATTTTTAAATCAAAAGGAAAGTAGACATTGAGGAGTACGAATTGTTTTATTTGCTTTAGAAGTAATGCCTAGCTTATTACCATTTTAACAAGACGGTTGCGATATTCCCCCGAGATTGTAATCTGCATGTTGAAGTAAGTTAGCCTAACTAAACACTATTAGAGGAATGCCACTAAACCTAAACACAAGGAGAAAAACTTATCCAAAAAAAGCACAGGTACCAAAGTTCATGTCAGATAAAAGCAGTGAATCATGGGTCAAAGTCTAATGACTCAATTACAGCAGATCAATAACAAAGCAACAGAGGCAAGAATATATTTAAATCATATGATGGGAAATGGTAAACGGAACAGTGAGTAATAGCATTTGCATTTATACAGAGCCATCTCTATTGTCCGCCTTTTAGTTCAAAGAAATGCATCGAAACAGAACTTATTAGAGACACAGACACCTCAAGGCTAATCTATTTTTTTTGGTAATTGGTATGCACCCAGAACAGTAAACAGTTCAATTTTGGATCAATCGTGCCAAAGAGAACAGTTCAATTTTGGATAAATCATGCCAAAAAGAACATCTAGCGCCACATGTGTTCAGTTTTTAATCACGTAAGCAGAAACAAAAAGATATGCATCAACTTTTGACCCTTAATAAGCTTCATTATCTGAACAAGCTTTCTCCAGTTACCATAGAAGCTCATCAAAGGTCTGCACATGATTGCTTTGCAAAAAACTTATCTACTGCTAGTAAAATGAACATCCATGTGTACAAGGCTGCTGACTAGATCGTGTCATTTTAGATTTGCCTGAAAATTATCTGGTTCATTTCTGGTCTACCAAAAAGTGGTACCTAAGTACTAACCTAAAACAGCATTGATTGAATTTGTTTGTTACAACTTCAGCTGAAACTTTTTTATCGCAACAACACTCATAGTACTAGTACATGAAAGAATAGTAAAAGTGGTAGCCTAACATCTGCCCAGAGCTAATACATCCCATCCAATCCCACTGCACTGTTCAAAGCACCAAACAATTCAGCTATATTGTCGATCCAGCTACCATAGCAAGCAATACACACATTACGAAGTGCCAATTCAGTTCATAAATACATATAGCTAGTGCCAACAAAACACCAGATATAATCCCAGACTGTGAAAGTTAACTAATCAAATACACGCCAGACACCACGGAACAAACTCGCTAGCCACAACACTGGCATCTGAACCAATTGCTTATACTTACATCCTGCCCTAGGTGAGCGATGATATCAGCGAGCACGGAGCCGAGCTCCTCCTCCCTCCGTGCCTCCTCCACGAACAACACCGACTCCAGCGCCACCCGGCTCTTCTGCGGCGGCAAGTCGCCCAGCACCTGCGCAGCCCAACCCACGCGGTCAGCACAGGAGGAACAGCGAACGGAGGAAAACCTAATCACGCAGCAGCCAGAACTGTCGCAAGCTTACGATCGCCCAGCAGAGCTCGTAGAGGAAGCGCGCCATGGGGACCGGATCAGGAAGGCGGAAGGCGCCGGCGGACTGGCCCTTCCATTCGCGAAGGCACTCCTCCGTGATGTGCTTGTAGTCGGGCGCCTGCAGAGGGGGCGACATGCCGGCGGCGGCAGTGTTGGTTTGAGTGAGGGTTTTGGGGGATTAAGATTTCATGGGAGCTGCCGAGGTCAGAAGAGGAGGAGCATGACCGGGGTGGTGGCGATGAGATATTGGGGAAGGGAGGACCGAGGGAGGAAGACGGGGACGGCGGAGGCGCGGTGTGCTACTTGGGCCACGGCGAAGACGCGAGGTTGGGCCAGGAGCCCAGGAGCGGGGCTGGGCCTGTGTCTGGCTTAGGGTGGACTAAAATCTATAATACTCTCTCCATCCCAAATTGTAAGTCATTCCAAAAATCTTGGAGAGTCAAACTTTTCTAAGTTTGACCAAATTTATATGATAAAATAATAATTATTATGATACCAGCTAAATATCATTAAATTCTTCCTTAATTATATTTCCATAGTATATTCACTTTACGTTACAAATTTTAGTATTTCTCTCTATAATTTTGGTCAAACGCGAAAATACTTTAACTCACCAAGATTCTTGGAATGACTTACAATTTGGGATGGAGGGAGTATCTCTCATAATTTTTACGAAAGTCTATTTTTAACTTTAAAATTGAGTAAGCTACCTTTTAAAACTTTAAAAACGTTCATTTTACCTCTCTAACAGATTATAAACAGCCTTAAAAATGGTTTGTCTTTTTTATTTATTTGGCTAAGTCTTTTAAAAAAATATAGTAAATCACAAAATATTGTAAAATAGAATGCAATTTTCTTGAACTCTATATAAGTAGATATACATAGTGAATATATAATATGATATATTTTAGTATAATTTTTTTGTTGCAGCTTTAGATTTGTGTTTTTCTATAATTAATTTATAGCTAAATTTTTATTGTTCAATTGTGGTGAATTTTTTATGGTGGGCTAATTATTATATGTATGAAAAGTAGTAAAAAAATTATACTTATTGAATTATGTATAACTTAGTTATATATATTTATTTAAATAAATGCTTATTATAAAGGTTCAGCTGAGAAAACAGAGCACCTTGATTCATCTCCCCCCTGCGACTATTGGTGTGTTTATTTTTTAAAGGAGGAGAATTTCTCTGCTTTTTAGAAAGCAAAAGTACAGAGTAACAACCTGGGGATACCAGTTCAAAGAAAACAGTATCAAACAAGAACTAAAACCATCTAGCGCCTATTACAAGGTTAAATCTCCACTACATCGGAAGCGGTCGTGCTTGGCTTGAAGTCCTTGAGCCACCTGGTGATCGTCTCTTTCATTTTGCTAACTTGATTTTGAACATTCTCTTTAAGCTTGATGCTCCACTTCTGCAGCAATGACAATGCAATGACTATGGGTGTGTTTAAATTCTTCCGTTTAAACTTAGATTAGCCAAAACTAAGGATTAAAATTTTAGATCATTTTAATTGAGTTGAGTGGACTATTTCTTTTTAAAGTAGTTGACTAAATTTTAGACAACATTTGATACCTTTGTTTAAAATCTTAAGACTTAAAATGGTCTAAATTTTAATGGCTTATACCATTCTCAAATATTACCTATATCTGTCATTATCATGTGATAAGAGCAGATACAATAACAATCTTAGACCCAAACAAATGCTGATATGGATAAAAGAAAAGATGAGAGAGAGGAAGACTTGGCTCTCGTACAATCAACAAGCTGAGTAGGAAGGCCTATATAGCTATCGACTTAGACATCAGGTACATGTGACTAGGATTAAAAAAAAGAGAATGTGAAACATTAGTTAAAAGTAGAAAAAAATCTTATAGACAAATATTATATATAGTTTTTTTGCTTTTATTTATAGCTTAGCTAATAGCCAAGTCTTAAAAAATATAATAGCCAAGCTTCTTGGCTCTATGGGCCTATTTGGTTCACCGTGTTAGTCTTTAGTTAGGTTTTCATAATATATATTGGGTCTGTTTGGTTCTCTATTTGGTCTATTAGATAGGCTATCGCAAGCTTATTTGGTATAATTTTAATGGCTTGCGGAGAACGCTCGAATCAGCTGTTCTTGCGGAGCCATATTTGGCTTGGCCACATGCGCTCTTCTGGTTTGGCTCACCTAAGCCAACAAATATAAACAGAGAGAGCCACTCGACCTCGCTAGGATTACTGCTATTGTTGACTAGACGTCGCGCTCTCGCACTCTTCTCTCCCTCCGCTCTCTCGCGCTCTTTTCTCCTGCTGCTCTCTCTCTCTCTCACTTCTCTCTCATCACCATTGAGGTTCCCGTGGGGGAGGGAGTAGGGCTTATAGGAGAACGTTGTCGCCCGTCCTTAGGTGATTGCAGGTGAGACAAGCCTCCTAAATTTCTCTCTATCTCATCCTCCTAGATTTATCTATGACTAGATCCAATTTTGTTTGTTTAGATTCATGTGCTTTGTACTTTTTGTAGCCCTTGTTATGATTTGTTCATTGTTTTCTTGAATAGTATTGGTAGGTGGTGGCTTGTTCTTTTACTCTGCCTGTCTACTTCCATTTTTACTTACTCTACCGTTGGACTTGGTCTGAGTTGTCGGCTTGCCGCGTGTAGATCTGATCTACTATATTCAGAAGGACAAAGGTAGGTGGAGCTTGGCTAAAAGTACCGTTTGTAGATTTATTGTGAGAGAAAAACACTGTTGAATAACTGACAGATTCGGCGGAAAATCTCAAGCCTACAATCTCTATGCATGTCGTTGAAGAAGCGCCCACGCGTTTGCGCATACAACAGGAGTGCAACCAAACCACAGCCACTGCACATCCTGTTCGACCTCCGCCTTGATGTCCTCTTTGCGCTTGGACATTGCGAGCCTCCTGTGGTACGTCACTGCCTCCAAGTCTACCCACCGCGACATCCTCAGCCAGGACTTCCGCCTCAGCCTCGCCCTCCGCGCCGAGGCCAACCGTGGCTTTGACCCCGCCCTCTTTCTCGGGGCCTTCTCCTACCAACTGTCGGTGCGCGCAGCAACCGCGGGAGATCTTGTTGCCCAGACGATGTCGACGCGATGGCAACACCTCCTCCGTTTTGACGCCATCCTCTTGGACTCGTTCGACCCCGCGGCCTCGCGCGACGGCCTCGTCGTCCTCTTCCGGCAACTGACAAACATCAAAGAACGTTGGGGCGGTGCCCTTTCCTGAGATGACTTGCGCGTCTACAAGAGCCTCACCGGCCAAACGTCCTGCCTCCCTCTGGCGGATGTGCATGAAGCCTACCCACACGCCTTGCTCGCCGTTGGTGGTGCCGGCGGCTCGTTCCAGTTGCTCGCCGTCGACTTGGACCTGCAGACGCAGACCTTCACGTTGGAGGATGGCAGGCGGGGTGCTGTCGTCGAATCCCCCCGCCACGGGGTGCACCTCCCATACATCCCTCCGAGACACTGGCGGAGCTAAGGCCAGGCCAACCTGGGCCTTGCCCTCCCCCTTTGCCAAAGCCAAAGTAGTACTTTTAGGTTAATAATCAATATCTAGTTGCAACTTTTCTTTTCATTTCCATACTAATCTGCAGAGTTATTCTCTATATAGTTTATACAGTCACTACAGAAATGAAAATTTGTATTTAATAGAGTTTACTTGATACTATTTGTTGTGTATTTGAGGTCTTAATTAGCCTAAAGTTCAGGGTTAATAACTAATTGATCTAATATTTATGTCCTCGTTTAGCTTCATAAGATAAATTGACCCCTCCGATCCTGTAAAGTTGCCTCTCGCGCCACTGCTCCAAGATATGCCTCTCGCGCCACGGTCGTCGGACCCACCGTCTAGTGGCTGGACCGCGTGGACAGCCTCCGCCCCCTAACCCACCATGCTCCATGCCTCGTCTCTCTGGACGCCGGCTCGTCGCAGGCTTCGCGCATCGAGCTGCCGACGGGATGCCTTGACAGGCTGATGTTCGTCCAGAACGTCTTGGACGCGCTGATGCTGGCACCGTTGCCGGACAGGAGGCTGAGCGTTCTGGCCGCGGAGATCTGTGTGATATCGATGTGGACGCTGTCGGGTGCGTCAGAAGGTGACAACTCTAGCTTGCCGGCGGCGGCGAGGTGGACCAGACAAGGCGGTGCACTACTAGCTGGCTGCAACTCTGCTTTGTTCGTTTCAATTACTTTCTGCATCATCGCATTCGCAGTGAATGAATTTATCATGCACTGTGCTCGTTGCCTCCTCGTCTCTCTTCAACAACTGTCTCGATTACGCTGCTATTTTCGCAACTCTGCTCTGTTCATTCATTGCAACTAGTATTTACTGTATCGTGGTTGATGAATTTTAACCGTGATGTCCTAACTGAAGCATAAGCTCTGAAGATTTGCTCTTTTTTTTTTTTAAAAAAAAGACCAAATCACACATGCATGCACACTCCCCTCCCTTTATATATATATATATATACACAAAAATCATATGAATGGTTTCCACTGGAAAACCTTCGTACATACCCAAGCTGAAAATACCCTATCATCCTGAAGATTACAACATATCCAAGTTAGTCAAGACTCACAGGCACAGCACCCATGGCGCAAGGATACATCAATAAGCTCCCTTGCTACATCAGTGATGATACCACCCAATATGTTCTTCTCCAAATCCTTGACGACTTCATTCTTCTCGATCGGCAGGTCCCAAACGCGGTTCCAACCGAAGTCCCACACCGAGTTAGCATCCGAATGCGTGTTCTCCATGTCGCTGCGGAGTACCATCTTCAGGTTTTCAGCTGTGCTGTGGTCACTATGTTGCTGAATTTTCTTGGGGATGTGCAGAGACTGAATATCGCTATCCAGTTCTCTGATGAGATCATCTAGAGTCTGTAGTTTCAGGTTAGCGGCGCGTGTCACGCTAACATCGACCATCGCCTCTGTTCGTTTACCTTTCCTTCTGATCAATTCGCGTCCGATGTCTGAAAGAACCTTGTTGCCTTTGTCTAACCACTTCCCTGTGTTAACCTGAACCACGCTGACTGGGACATTGAATCCGGTAATCGCCTTTGCGGTTTCAAGTAAGTAGGGATCCTTCAGCAACATTTCTGCAAGCAAGAGTTGATTCTCTGTGAAGGAATCACATGAAACAACATCCATCTTGTGGTTTTTCATAACATTCGGGTTACCGGGCTTCATGATATGATCCAAACCTGCAACATAAGCATAAGGTTATTCATTCAGTAACAACAGTGACGATTATACTAGTTCATCTGGCATGTAGAGTAGGTTGCTATGAGACTACAGCTTCTGGAAAAAATAACCATATTCCTAAAAGAATTACTATAAGTAAACAAACTGGTTTAGTGTGCAGAGGCCAACAGTGAATCAAGTATGTGTACCATTTGTTGATTCATCGTTCACTTCTTTCATTTGTTGCTGCTGCTGGTGCTGCTGTTCTTCCTCAGAAAATGTTTCCAGTGTCTGTATTGTCTCACTGACTGTATGATTAACTCTGTCATCCTGCATGTTTGGACCAGCAAAAAAAAATGCCATCAGACCAATGCAATGTAATACTTTCATAATAACTGATGCAGAATGCTCTGTTATTTAAACTTACATTTGTCTCAGCAATTGATTCAGGAGTAGTCTGTGCTACAGCAGTTGTTGGATCATTGATTTCTTCAGTTGGTTCCTTTTCGGATTGGTATGAGGAAGCACCTCTAGTTGTGCTACTATCTTCCATCTCCATTGCAGATTTTTCGCATACACCATCATCACCGGGCGTGCTGTCTGATGGTTTGTGACTTCTGGTATCATCTACTTTTGTGGCCTCTCCATTCTGCAGTTCTGTCAGTGTAACAGATTCTAGCTTCTCTTTTGTAGGAGTTGGTTCTGATTTCAGTGACCTCTTCTGTTCTAGTTTCTGAATGGCTGTTTCATTCTGCACTCGACGATAATTCTGCACCTTCTTTTCCATGGTCTGTTTATCTGACGGCTTACTTTGTGCTTGCTTTCTCATTTGATCTGTCTTGGCAGCCTTGCCATTCTTTCCTTGAGCCTTGTTTCCAGGATTGGCAAGGTTCTCCTTGTTAAACTTCTCTCTCGTCTTCCTTGGCTTCACCTCACTGTCTCTCTGTTTTATGCCTGTGGTTTGCTTCTTTCCGAGCTTCTGTTTATTTTCTTCAACAATTGTTTTCTCTTCTGTGGCTGGTTTGTTCTTTCCATTCTTCGTAAACCTTTGGAGGAAATTCATCTTCCTTCCTGCACTGACTGTTGTCTTTTGCTGGCTGCTGTCTTCAGTCAGCTTCGTGTCCTGATGAACGATTTTCTCATCAGCTACTTGGTTTACACTGACTCTTCTGTCTGTACCTTCCTGTTTGCTTAACATCTGCCTCATGGTCTGCCTTGTTTGCTTGTCAACTGTGAGATGTGAAAATCTACTTGACAGTACAGGTTCGTCAGACTTTGTCAGGCTAATATTCCACTCACTTGTCTGAAAATTCTTGATCTGCCCTCTGGATGGCATCCTTTCTGAAGCTACAATTCGTATGGGTAATGTGCCAGCCATCGCATTTGTCGCTGTTGATTTTCTTGGCACCGCCTCAGGTTTCACAAACCTCTCTGTCCCCTTGCGCTCTGCAACCGTCTTCGCTGATGGAAGATTTTCCAGCCCCATCAACTTGGCAATCAGACTGGGCATCCTCACCTTTGAACCATCCTTCTCGCCACTTGTAGCATTGCTCTTGCGATTGTTTGCAGCACCGGCGAACTGCAAAGATGAGATGTGGTTCGGTCTGTAACTCTGTGACATGCCGTGAGGAACAATCTGCAAGAACGCATCTGACGGGCTCTTTGCATCGTCGGCCTGCTCGGCCTCTTCTGAATCACCGTCGACGATCTCTACCAGCCTTGCAGAGGCAGAGGTCGTCGAACGCGGCGCAGCAGAGCTCTTCCAGCTCTCCTTGCCCTCCAACAGCAGCATCTTGCCGCCGTTCCCTGAGTTCCCCATTTCCATGTAGTCCGAGGCGTCCTGGAGCATCATGAGCATGCTGAGCGACTCCTCGAGGTCCATGGCGCCTCTGAGCAGTTGCTTCCCGATCTCAACCGAGCCCCTCCTCCTCGCGCCGGCAGCACCGCCGGAGGAGTACGCCACGAGAATGTCGTTCAGCTTCTGGACGCCGATCGCCACCTTGCCGACGTGCGCACCGGGAGCCAGGAGGTGGTGGCGCGCCTGCGACGCCGTCCCCGTCCTGCCCGGCTCGCCGAAGAACACGGAGCCGCCGCCGCCGCCCTGGCGCGCCACGAGATGGACGTTCTGGAGCTTGCCGCTGTTGCTGAGCGCGAGGGCCAGCGCCATCTGCACGTCCACGCCGCCGGCGCTGGCCGTTGGCGCCGTCTGCTTGCCTCCTCCTCCTTCTCCTTGGAACGGCACGATGGCGTGCGAATGGGCGACGGCCGGCGCGTCATGGCGGCGCGGCGTCCCTGGTCTGGCAATGGAGCTGCTGTTGCCTTGCCGGCGCTGCAAGTGCAGAGCAAACGTAAAGATTGTAAACGAGAGGTAAAATTCAGCAGTCACATTAACTCAGTAAGTGTGTGGATGATCGTTTGGGTCTTTGCAACTTACTGATATGCTCGTTGCTGCTTGTGGTCTTGATGCTACCCGAGGAGCTGCTTGTTGTGGCTTCTGAACTTGAGGTGGTTTCGGAGCATTCGAATAAGCATCTGCAGAGCATGCCAGACATATTGAATAAATCTATTTACTACGGAGTACGACGTATTATCATCTGAACTTATTGTCCTCCTTTTGTTCTTGTCAAGAACAGATGCAAATTTATGGTGAATTTATTTATCTCGACGGCAACAACCATCCGAAAATGAAATGAGGAACAGTGCGCAGTGCCGCTCACCTTTTTTCCGGAAAATGGAAAAAGAACGAGGGCAGAGCGAAGAGAAGAACGCAATGCCAGTTGAAACTTGAAAGCGAGCACCGGCGGCGGTCGCCGATCGAGGAAGGAAGCTTACCTTTCGCCCGAGGCGCGGCGGCGGAGGACTCGAAGCCGAGCCGCTCCCGGCGGCGGCGGAGGTCCCTGAGCAGCTTCTGGGCGAAGTCGGAGCCGAGATCGGGCACCTTGGCCATCTCTCGGCGCCCGCGGGGCGGGGGAGGAGGGGTCGTCGAGGCTCCGCACGCTGCCGCCCGCTGCTCCACTGCACCATGAACCCTCACCTGTCGACTCTCGTCAGCTAGTCAGTTAGGTGCCCGAATGAAGTGAAAGAGCGCGGCGTCTCCTCTGCTCGGGTTGGTGCGCGTGAGCGTTCCGGGGCTTTCGTTGTCTTCAACCTCCTCCTTGCTTGCTTGCTATGCCTCACCGCGCACGGAGCCGTGCGGCGAGGGAGGGAGAGAGGGTGAGGTGTCTCGTCCGGAGAGGAGGGGGGAGAGCAGCCATGTCAACCTCGCTTGCGCTAGTAGTAGTAGAAGTAGTAGATGCTTTCGGTTAGGGGTGAGTGGGAGGATTGCCTTGGAAGTCACACGTCCATGGTGACCGACAGGGGCCTGCCTCTAGCTGCACTTGCACCGCGTTGCGTCCCCAGTTCACCCCATTCGCAAGCAAAGCCGGGAAATGGAGACATGGGTCTTGTTTAGTTCCGAAAAGATTTCGGATTTCGGTACTGTAGCACTTTCGTTTGTTTGTGATAAATATTATCCAATTATGGACTAACTAGGATCAAAAGATTCGTCTCACGATTTCCAGTTAAACTGTGTAATTAGTTTTTGCTTTTGTCTATATTTAATGCTTCATGCATGTGCCGCAAGATTC
>Ga0182004_10000909_pt1 | contig 20163 bp, 14 predicted proteins | sample Sormic07211540_1_FD_120479 | JGI IMG/M metagenome (GOLD analysis project Ga0182004, IMG submission 120479) | Endophyte microbial communities from Sorghum bicolor roots, Mead, Nebraska, USA - 072115-40_1 MetaG | ecosystem: Host-associated > Plants > Roots > Unclassified | place: USA: Nebraska...
CAATGAGAGTGCTACTTTTTTATTATTTTTATACGTCATCTCGCTAGCTATTTGTAAAGTGCTATTGAGAGCCAATAGAATTCCTCCTAGCTAGCTATTTGATAACCATTGCGGATGACCTAAGAGTCGGCTACTAGATCTAAGCCAACTTCTTTAATAGTGTTAGCTTTTAGCAATGACTCATAGTATGATTAGGTCCACATGACACTCTCACATGTTCTTAAAATGTGTGTATGAGGCTAGCTCCTACTCAAGAGCTAGCTTTTCTCTCTCTTCTATTAAAATATAAAAAAAAGTTTAGAGCTAGCTTAGGAGTCACCTATTGCGGATGCCCTAAGTGTGATGGGGGTGCACGTCTAGCATATCAGTTGAGTACAAAAAAAACTGCTAAGTCGTCAGTATTAATTGGACAATGAGTGCTAACATGAGAGAAACAATGGCACAAGACTTGCACCTATTAATCATGGGGATTGTTTTGGATGGATTAGATAGCCCTTTAAACAAGTTTTTTAAAATTTCTAAGATCATCAAAATCGAAGTTCAGATCTACGAGTTATGGTGTTTTAATTTCGTATAGTGGCCTATGTTGTTTTCAAAGCTATGGAAGTTTCGTGGCAAAGTTCCGCACTCTATAAGTCATAACGGCTAGTTTTTTAGTTCAAAAGGCTAATGTTCATGAGGTGGGTATATATATTCATTCCACACCTCTTCAAGATGTTGTTGGTGTGCTAGTGATCAAAGAGACGTTCTAAGCCATGTGAGAGCTCTATATAATCCTCTCTTTGTAAGAGAGAGAGTGATTAGCGTGTTATCTGAATGTTGAGTTAAGAGATTAAGAGTTAGAGAGCAATTGAGAGCAAGTCAAATATTGAGCACTTGCTGGGCTGTCATACTTCGTGAAGCATTTGTTACTCTTGGAGGGCCGGGGAAACCTCTTAAACGGCTAGGCGTCGCTCTGCAAGCTCCCGAGCTTGTGATGAGCTGCAAAAAAGTTTATGGGATCTGTGATTTTGTATCTGCAAGGGAAAAGTTTATATAGTAGAGATTAGTATAGTAGTCGAGAGGCCCAATGCAGCATAAGCTTTGTGAGTTGCTCACAGCCACCTCAATGGGGATGTAGGGTTTATGTGAGAACCGGAACTTCGGTAAAACAAACCTCTTGTCTCTCTTTGTGTTTTTTAATTGAAATATTTTCTTTTCACTTGATCTTTTTGGTTGTGTGTGTTTGTGAGTGGAGGTACTTCATAGACTTGCTACTAGACACCCTCAAACACATCTAAATGTTTGGTTTGAACTTGATAGTTCTATGTGTAGTTAACTTCGTTCTCTCTAATGATACTAATTATATATGATAAATACTAAATTTTTCTGTATATATTTAGTCAAAATTGAGTACATCTCTAGTTAAAAAGGGGTGGAGGGAGTATATATGTCCTATGTTTCAAAAGTATAGAAAAGAAACGGAGGAAAAACTTCGGCTTAGATCGATCAACATAGGAGGCTCATCCACCTCTTTCCTCTTCTTCCTATTCTTCTTCTTCAACCTCCCTCTTTTCTTTCTTTAATTTCTTCTACTTCACCTTTGTCTTAGGAGGTCTCGTTTGTATTTTATGCAGTTAGGGGAGCTGGAGCCCACCATGCATCCTCTAAATCTGCCGACGTACCGCCCCTTAACTTGGATGCCTATGTCACTGCATGCATCCTTAATAACAAAAAAAAAAGGCCATCTTTGGCATCATGGTACGTAAGATCCATGATCTCACAGCGTTGGAAGATTTCGACAGATGGATCGGTAAACTAACCACGCTCATGCATGAGGTCACATTCGCAACGAGTACACATGGGAATTCTGTGGGGGACTGCTGCCGGAAAGGAACGCGAGCAAGTTGTCCAGCTTAAAATTCCCCCACTGATATATCTATAATCCATGGACACAATAACGAGATTGGAGTGTATCATTGGACATGGAGTTTGGACTCGACTGCTGATGACTCAAGTTTTGTATACTGTCAAAAAGCTCAAAAGAATTTGTTTGGTAGCGCTAGCTAGCTACTACTGCTATCTGGCCGATAAATCGGGACACAGCTTCCACGTAGCATCAATCACGTCGTTGTGTCGTGTTATATTAGTAGTAGTAGTAGAGAATTAGTACTATAATTCAACCGTTGTGTGTCGAGTTAGATGAGCAGCTCCTGCCTACCCAAAAACTACCACTGGAACCGAGTGCTCACACGCCATCTCGGTAGCCTTTGCGTGCACTACTGAGCGCGTCCCCAGATAGAAAAAGGCCACGTCTCCGGCGGCACAAGGCAACCCTCGCGCGACATGGGTTTCAGGACCCTCCGGAGCTGACTCTCGGCGAGTGCGAGTAGATTATGGGTTTCAGGACCCTCCGGAGCTGATGACATGGATCTCCGGACCCTCCTCCGGTGGCGGATAACCGAGCCATATGAATTTTATAGAGATGAAACTCCTCTCTCATCTGATAAAACTTCTTTATTTAATGTCTCTACCAAGTCAGCAATTTTGTTTATGTGACACCCTATTTAATGTGCATGACACTCTCATGAAACATGCATTGAGACTGGTCTTACCATGTCGCAGTGAGGCCACAAATTAAACCTTCTAACTCTTCAAGTTCAAGGCGTTCAGGCCACAAAATTAAACCTTCCAACTCTTCAAGTTCAAGGCGTTCGAGCAGTTTTATTAGGTGTTTGGTTGGGGATGGTACTGTAGCATTTGTCTTATTTGGTAATTATTATCCAATCATGAACTAATTAAGTTTAAAAGATTTGTCTCACAAATTATTTTCTAGCTGTGTTTTTAGTTTCGTAAATAGTCTATATTTAGTACTCCATACATGTGTTCAAACATTCGATATGACGAGAGTTAAACTTTACTAGCACCATCCAAACCAAACATGTCAGCAGGAAGTCCGAAGAAGAACACGTCTGATCGGGGCTACGCGCGAGCCAGGTTAAGGCCTTGTTTAGTTCACCTCAAAAACAAAAAACTTTTCAAAATTCTCCGTCACATCGAATCTTATGGCACATGCATGAAGCATTAAATATAGATGAAAACAAAACTAATTATACAGTTTGTCTGTAAATCGCGAGACGAATCTTTTAAGCCTAATTACTCCATGATTGGACAATATTTGTCAAATAAAAACGAAAGAGCTAGAGTAGAGAGAGTTTTATGAAAATAAAACTCTTTTGCGCTGTTTTCAAAATACGGATATGTTGGAAACTGAATCATAAAACTCCCATTAAAAATAGCGTAATGATCAAGAGAAATAATATTTGTTTTTTGCACATAGAAATAATTCCTAATTAACAATAGAAAACTGTAAACTGTACCTGAGTGGCAACGCTACAATAAAATTTAACCGAGGCGTATAGGAAAAGGGCTTAGAGGTGGGCGGACATTTGAATCGCCTCGATTCATGCTTGTGATTTCACTGAGGTTGGAGGACATTTGAACCGCCTTGGTTCAAGCCTGGGATTCACGGAGGCTGTCATTTTTATTAACCGAGGTAATTAAAATCAACCGTCTCACAAAATCATTTACGCAACCATCTCCTGAGGTACGTCTGGAAAAATAGGGCTATTTTCAAAGGCGAACCTCTTAAGAGAGGCTCGCCTCTGTTAATAAGACTGAGCCCAATAGAAGCTCATCTTGACCCGGATATAAAGAGATGAAACCCTAGCTCTCTCACTCAGCCTCTCTCTCCCTCGCTCAGCCATCTCTCTCCCTCCCTTTCTCCCTAAGCACGACGTGGGCGAGGAGAGGCGGGCCACGCCGTGGCTGTGGATAGGGGCCCAGCCGAGGTGGTAGCTCCACTCGTCCTTTAGCGCTCCTACTCCACCTCTTCATCGACCCCGACGTTGGGAGGGGCAGATCCGGTGGGCGACAACGCTCCTCCTCCGGCGTTGTACTCCACCTCTTCGTCAACTCCGACATTGGGAGGGCAGATCCAATGGCAACGAGGCTAGATCCAGTGGTTGGGAGGCCGGGTCTAGCGAGCGATGATGGCGATGATGTTTGGATGGGCTCGGCGGGTCCGTGAGTGGGCTTGCTGAGCTTGTCCACGGGGTTTCAATTTTTTGTTTTTTATTTGATTTATCAAGGCAAGACCAATCACTTCTGTTAAGGTCGGATTAATCATAACCTTTGTGTGGAGGCGGATGAGATGCTTACCTCGGTTATCATTTTTTGCCTGTCTCGGTTAAGTTTAATGTAGTAGTAGTACAGATTAAGCTTTTTATGGAGTATGTATATGAGTGCGCAACTATGGTTTGTTAAAAAAAGTAACCAATTATTATATCATTTATCCAAAAAAGAAAACACAACTCATGTATGCTACTTCTTTTTTTCTAGAGAAATTATGTATGTTACTTCTTTATTTTTCTTGGAGACAGATTTGTGGAAAACACCCCCGCCCTCTTGCAAAAATGTACAGGAAAACGGCATCTGTATTTTCTGGCCAAATTCAAAGGGGACGCTGCTGCTCTCTCCGGTCCGTTGTTTTCTACTGTGCTTTAGTTTGGGTTGGACCGAAATCCCAGCCCGCCTAACTTTAACGGCCTGCATGCTAACTACTCGGAACTGGATTGGAATTTGGCCATTTGGGGGTTGGTAGAAGAATGGAGGACGGTGAGAGAAAGGGTCTTTGTTGTACAAACTTAAAATGCTTGTCCAGTTAAGTCACAAAAAACACAAACAAAAAAAAAAGCTTGTCGAGTTGTCCTCCACTCTTGTCCCCAATATATTCCCCTCCAGGCTCCAGCTAGTACTAACACACTGTGTTGTCACAAGGAAAGGGCTGAATTCATTCTGGACCTGAGAAACGCACATTGCTGGACCTGGGCCTTGATGTCCCTTCGTGGCCCATCTTTCGCCGAGCACATCATCATCGGTGTCCACCGTTTTGCGCCTGCTGGTAACAAACACTGCAATCGACAAAAAAAAAGACCATCAACCCACAACTAGTGCATTGTACAGTGACTTTGGCATGTCGCATGCCGTACGTAACAGCAGGATAAATAACGTTTTAATTAAAAGCTAATCGAGATCACGAACAGTCATCGAGGTCACACTGGGCTGCAAGAGACAAATTAAAGGGGTTAGTGCTGGTGACATCACACCGCTAGGCGTAGCAGCGCCATACCGCCGGCCAATCGAGACCAAAATGTGCTGCATCATATGTGCCGACGAGGGCCAGGACGACGACGTACGTGGGAATGAAGAGGACATAAAGCAAACGGGATCGAGCACGAGCAGAGCACGGCCGGCCGGGCCGGGCCGGGCCCCCTTGGGGCTTGGGCTTTTGAGGATCGAGTTCGTCACGAGCGTCCCTCTGCCGGTTCACGAGTGCGCGCAAGCGGACAGCGCTAGCTAACTAGGTGGAGCGGAGGCTTCACGCTAGACCACCACGCGCGCGCGCCCTTTTTTTTTTTTTCTCCTTCGATCTACTGGTAATCACCATCCCCAGAGGCCAGAGCAGCAACAGCGTTTTCCGTGTGGTTGCAATTTGCAAAGCACCAACAGCGCGCAGCAGCACCACGGGCCACGGGGGTCCAAGTTGCCTGCGCAGGGCTCGTGGCCGGCTATGCGTGAGGATGATGGAAGCTCTTTGTGATGATGAATGCATGAACTAGCTAGAGCGGACGACGTCTAGCTTTCAGCTTTCGCGGGTATGTGCTATACTCTTGTGTGACGAGCAGCTGGGGTATGCTAATCAGTGAGTGGCCCCGAGCCCGGAGAATGATACAAATATTTTTTGACTGTATTTGAGACCGAATTTGTTTAGAGAGATTCAGATTTATCCGTATCCGAGTCCAAATATTCAACATCCGATATCGTATCCATATCCGAATACTTAAATCTCATATTATGATGTCAACAGCCAATCGTATCTTATTTGACATAATTGACATTATTCGTATTCGAATACGACCAGAAATATGAAAACAAATATAATATCGGTGATATCCATCCGTATCCGATCTGTTTTTATCTCTAGCTGAAAGTATTATTCACTGATTTTTTATAAAAGAAGAACACTGCTATAAACAGGCTCAATATGGACTTATGGAGTGCTATAGTGAGAAAGGCTGTGACGACCAAACCACGGTAAGGAGATAAACATGCTGTCCACCTGCTCTTGATAACACACCTACGCTACACCGTAGATATCACGCGCTTTTGTGTGTACTTGTAGCAGGCGATTAATGTCAATGTCTTTGGAACAGATATGACATGAATACCTGTCGCTACTAGGGTCAAGGGAGATACTCCCCGTTTTAGGTTTTCATACCACGAGTTTGATCTAATTTGTAAAAAATACGTGTAATATTTGTATCTCTAAATAAATTTGTTAAAAAATTAGAGTCAAAGATCTTTCAAATGGCACTAATTATGTACAATAAGTATTAATATTTTGTAATATATATTTAGTCAAAGTTATTTCTCAGAAAACGCAAACAACACTTATTTAGGACGGATGGGGTACATTTTAGAGATGTTGTAGATGCTTTTTTAGAGGTGGATGTTATACCTATGTTACTAGAAATTAAATAAGCGATTAAAAGAGACAGTTGTCTCAACAAATCATTTTCTAAATCATAGAAACAAAAACCTAGCAAAAATATAATTTGTAAATTTGGAGATACCCTCCCCAGACAACACATATGATTTTTCGCTCCACGATAATGTCACTTGTGACTAGGCAAAAACATTTAAGGTCATTTGGAGAATTCAAATATCAATTGTAAAAAAAATCAAACATAATTTCTCTTCGGTAAATAATTTCAATAAAAAATTGCTACAAAAGGGAAAACAAATGGGTTGCTATATATAGGTGTCAACCCCTACTTTTGTGTTTGCTTCCTTCTAAGGTGGAACACTCCCCCCTCTACCGATGTGGTTTTGGCAGATCGCTTACCCTCATTCATCCTCGGCGCAACAGTGAGCTGTTACCGCTCTTTAAAGGGTGGTTGTATATGACTTATTTTCTCGCAAAAAAAATCATCAGGTACAGTAGAAATATAAGGTTGATCGAGAGAAAAATAAAATACTAGACACCTGTCTAGCGCCCGACAAGAATTGCATGCTGCAGCGCTGTCGAAGAAACCAGAATACGACGACACACGCGTGTCCAAATGGACAAAGTGGTGAGGCCGTGTCGTCTTATGATCTCTGCATTAATTCACATATAACTACGAGTCACATGCTAAAGCTGGTCACCATACGCCAAGGGCCTTAACCACCACCACACATTTTACGACCTAGATTTGGGGCCCCAAGCGATCTACCCGGCCGGACAGACTGACTGACACAAACGACGGGTTGGAGCCGCATCTGCATGCATGTTTTTGCTTGCCTAGTTGTATCTCACGACTACTGTCAGATTGATCCCAGTTGGAGGCATCCATGCATGCGCATGCGCTCGTGAGGCCTCGACAGACAGCTACCGAAACAACAGGGCGTAGAAGCGTACGTATACGTACGTACATAGTACTAGTGACCCTTGCAGATCGCGCTAGGCGGATCGTAGCAATTATTATGGAGTACGTACGTGCCAGTTGCGTTACTGCCTGTAGAAGCAAAAAATGTTCCTATCTGCCATGCCCTCAATTAATCCTTCGGACCTGTCGGTGTACTTGTTGCCTTTAATTTCACCGAGCAGATGCTGCTGCAACATGCCAATCTATTGTGACATTGTCAAATGCATAAGCTTGGATGGATCTCACAGTCACAGCAAGCATCTCGTGAGTGAAGCAGAGCATTATTTGTCGGACACACACAGTGCATATGTCTAAGGAGTATACTAGTGCCGAATGACAGCATTGTGTACTCGCAATATATATACTATCTGATTACTGCTGCATTCATGCACTTTTAAGACTTGTGACGGCACCTGATAACGAGTATAAAAAAAAAGCGATTATATCTTGCCGGATGCAATCATGCAGAAATAGTGGACCAACATGTTATGTGATGTACCACTACCACCGCGGGAGGAAGAAGCAGCAAAGTGTGGCTCAGCACGTACGTACGTACGTGTCAGCCTCTGCGACTGCGAGCAGGAGCATAGCTCTGCATCGCTTTTGTACTGCGCTGGCGTTTCAAGCTCTGACCTACGAACAGAACAGCGAGCTGGGTCCAGAGCCTCTTGATTTGGTCCCTGTCTCCTATCGTCACAAGACATTTACAATTCCTCGAACCTCGGTTCTGTTCCAGCATTCAAACGCCAATCATCATTTTCTTTTTTTTAAAAAAAAAAACTTATATCTCTTGTTTTGGCCGTAGCAGATCTGATCCTGGGAGTCTGAAGAGGTCGCGGTAGAATCTGAAGCCGCCCTCGATCTCCGGCGCAGCAGCAGCCACCCGTGTCTTGCGAGCCGTGACCGATGGAGTCAGGCTAGAACCGAGCGCCCGCCCTGCCTGATCTCATCTCATCTGGAACAAGGACGGTGACGACGGCGCGTGCAGGGCATGGGCGCATGGCCAGCCGCAGCCGGCCGGGCCGGCGGGGAGGCCGCCGCGCCTCCCGTGTCCCGTGGACGGACGGACGGACGGAGAGATTGGGGGGATCGACATCGATTCCAAGCGGATGGATGGGTGATTGGACGACGACCGGAGGACGCAGACTTGCAGAGCAGAGCGGGGTGGTGGCGTGGGGGCCCGGCGGGCTAGTCCGGTTGCGGCAGTTGGGTCCTCCGGCCGAGGTGCGGACAAGCACGACGCTTCCGCCCGTGACCGTTGCCATGTGACCCCGGGAGAGCACACATGCGGACACGCGTGATGCCCTCCCAGCATCGCCGGCCGGCCGGCCGGCCCCCGCGCGTGGACGCTTTGCTGGCTTTTGGCAAAATGACTGTCTGCCAGAGGTGCCAGGACTGACGGCAACGCATGCATGCGCCCATGCCGATGCCGATGCCGCTGCCACCGTGGTGGTGCGTGTGGTCATTCCTGGCCACGTATGAATGTGCCTGGCTTGCCGCGGGTATTCCACGCTCCGTCACTTCTTTCTAGCCACACATGCTCCCGGCTGCTGCATCAAACTGAGTTTTGCCTAGTGTATGTCATTCCACACATGAGCATTTTCAGTGACAGCGCCTAAAAAGCTCATAAACTGAGTTTTGCCTCGGTCATGCCATGGCCCAGGCTCACGGAGTCATGGACACAGTGAATAATCGAATCGGTCGCCCACATGCCTGCCTTTATTTGGTTCCTGCAACAAGATTGTGCGCTGGCCACATAGGCATGGCTGTACTGTACACGGTACAGCGTAGCCATGGCAATGCCAGGAGCGCAGTAATGCTCCTTACAATTGAAAAGAAAAGGCAGTGCTGGATGACCTATCTTGCGACCTCTGTACGGAGAATCATGCAAAGTAGTAGTAGTCCGTATATAACTATTGTAACATGGCACGTCTGCACATGCCAATGGATGCTAGTCCAGGGCTCCAGGCAACGTTACCCATGAGCCAGGCACCACTTGGACACCAGTAATTGTGGTCTTTCAAAGAATAAAAGATACCGGTAGTTGTAATTTGATTCGGTTTACCTCCTGTTTTGTTGGTGAACTCCACGAACTCCTCGTTCGGAAGTTGTAATAATCTCCTGGCTCTCAATGAAATTTCTACAGAGCCTCAATAGCCAGAAGTTCAGTACTCCTCCCGCACACTGCTTGTGGTACGCCATGCAAACACTGCAGTGGATAAGTGTGTACAATTATTTTGTTCTGGCTAACCTCTAACTACAATTTCAAACAAATGATCATCAATGCTACAAACAGGAATGTCCATAAAAAGAATGCCGGGCTAATCCCTCACCTAAAGGAAAAAGGCCACCGGCAGATTCTCGTGTAATAGCACAACAAAGGAAATAAAACAGCGCTACAAATGACTATGGTGATGAAGAAAAAGGTGAACACTGCAACTTCACTGTGCAGATGTAAGACTGATACACATGTCTCCCTTGCGTGCACGTGAGTTGGGGCCACATATCCCAATCATTTTCCATTTCACTTTCACCTAAAATCCTGACAAACGGGAGCATGGCCGGCTCTGGGGTTTGCTATTTAAAACCCCTTTCTCTCTTTCCCTCCTCACAATCACAGGCCTCCCGCTCTGTGTTCTCTATCTACTACCCAGCACACAATACACACTCTAATCTCCACACAGCCAGTAGATACGGACAGAAGGATGAAGCTGAGAGCAAAAGGCCTCGGCCTCCTGCTTCTCCTTGTCCTGCTTGCTATTTGCTCCACCATTGAAGTCAGCGAGGCGAGAAGAGGCAAGCATTGGCGGTCGTCGAGGAGCTCACCAGGCTCCTCTCAGCTCAAGAAAGGCAAAGGAAAGAAGAGCAGCTCCCGCCGGCAACACGGCAGCAACCGGCCAAGTCCGAAGCCACCGGTCAGCTCCACGCCAAGCTCTGGTGCTGGTAAAGGAAATCAGAATCCATACCAACCAAGCCCGAATGCCCCTCCAAGCCCTGCCAATGGCAGTAGGCATTCCACTCCCAAGCTGCCGCCGACTTCAAGCTGTGGGAAGGGTCATCAACAGCCATCGCAGCCGCCACCAGCAACCTCGCAGGGTGCAGTATTCAATGTGGTTGATTTTGGAGCCAAGGGTGACGGAGTTACAGATGATACTAAGGTCAATAGCTTCTTTGCCCTGCAAATGCTCTGTTTCAAACAAAATTCCATTATAAAATTGTCAAGCATCATGCACTATCTGAGCCAGAAATCTCAAAATTGCAATTTCTTCCGTGAGTTTGCGATTTAGATGCTCTGTTTCAAACTGATCTTTGCATGACTTTCATGAGGACACAATGATGTCGATCACCTCCATCCAGGGGAAATGTCGTCCCAATGACATCTTGAGATTTGAATTTGCCATGCATATTTTCCTCTCCCGAATGCTTAGAAATTGGAATTTAGCATGTAATGCTAGCCTGAATTCATTTTGCCATAATCACCACAGCTTATGATGGTGAGCTTTTCAATGTGCCTACGATCATACCAGTTTTACTCTCACTGTCTCACATGATCTGCAGTACAGAGCCTGAAAAGTTGTCACCAGCGCCCTATTTTTCTGGAGTCTTATTTGCATGTTTGCATGTGTTTCGATCTGTTCCCTGTTTGGCTTGTTCTTTCCTTCTCACATGATTGTTGCATATAGCAGCATAATCAGATCCATTTACACATCTAGCTGGCCAAGTTTTTTTTTAAGTCATGGTAGAGAACAAAGTACACCAAGCAAGTCAGGATATACAAATGCAGAACCTTTTCCACAGCTCTTACAAGACGTTTCTGTGTACAGAGAAAACAAACAAAACCAATTGTAATATGAGATACCCAGGCTTTACAAGATAAGAGAATAGCGAACTTTCTCTCTATGGCATTAACAGAGCACAATTTTCTTACTTTTGCAAGAACACACTGCATGAACCAATAACACCATTTTTTTTGTTTTTATTACAAAGCCAAAAAAACAAAAAAAACAAAAACTCATGGAAATTTTGTACCGGGTTAATAACAAGAAAATAAGCCATACTTAACAAAGTTTTCCAATATGCACCGTCTCATTGTCTGAAAGCTCTATCGATCCTATATAATTTTTTATATTTTGAGTAACTTCAATTTTTTTGAAAGGAAAATAACTTCATTTTTTACAGTTTATTTTGTTTTTGTGTGGTCATAAACTGGTTCTTGTTTTGGCACAGTGACCAAAAAGAAATAAGACATAGTGCAACAGCTGACTACCCTGCTTAGGGATCTGGATTACTGTGTTTTTACCCCCCCCTTCTCAGTTAATTTTGTGATGCTAGATTCCAGAGGACCGTCTTTTCAGAAATCTAGAGCTAATAATTGTACGTGCATTTGCATACAGGCTTTTGAAGGAGCGTGGGCTGCTGCCTGCAACCAGGGGGCATCTACAGTTCTCGTACCACCAGAACTAGAGTTCCTTGTTGGGCCAATCTCGTTCTCTGGACCTTACTGCAAACCGAATATTGTCTTTCAGGTAATCATGCTCTCCCAAATGATAAGATACTCAAAAGGGCTTTCTCAACATAGCTTGAATTGACCAACAAAAAGGTCAAAAAGTAGGACAGGACTGTATTTAATCTAATTTGAGATGCGCACCAATGGAAGACTAAGTTCATTGAGTAATGTCGTTTAATGTTGTACTCACTTTGCAGCTGGAAGGAACAATCCTAGCTCCAACCAGTGCTAAATCCTGGGGTTCTGGCTTGCTCCAGTGGCTGGAGTTCACCAAACTAAATGGAATAGTTATTCAAGGGAACGGCATTATAAATGGGAGAGGGCAACAGTGGTGGACCTACTTAGACCCAGAGGATGAGGATGATGATGACACGGTGAGAGCTGGCCACCAAGTGTATAATTTTCTATTAAGTACTCAAAAGAAAAGTTGGTCATGTTAAGTGCTTACTTTGGATGCTTTCCTGCAGTACGATGTGGAGTTTGAAAGAATGCCACAGATTAAACCTACAGTAAGAATCACTAATGCACACTATTATCATACCATACTGAAATGAAGTAATGAAACTCTGATTTCATACCTGATGCAGGCATTGAGGTTTTATGGTAGTTTCAACGTTGTAGTAGCTGGTATCACTATTGTCAACAGCTCACAGTGCCATCTTAAGTTTGACAACTGTCAAGGAGTGATGGTCCATGACGTGACTATATCCTCCCCTGAGAACAGTCTCAACACTGACGGAATACACCTGCAGAACTCCAAAGATGTCAGCATTCATCATACAAACCTGGCTTGTGGTAATTCCTTAAAACTTACTGTATATCTCAATTCAAGAGGCATCTAGGCTATATTCATGAAACTCAAAAGTTTTGTTTTGCAAAGCTTTGCAACAAAGACACATTTCCATCAAGAACACTAAATAAATAAGACAAAAAAAATACAAAGAATTACCTAGGGTCAACCGAAAGCCTGCATCTCAGTTCTGTTTCGCCTGTATACTCTGCACGTCAAAGGACATGTTTCAGAGTTAAAGAGTACACTGAAAAACTTCTGTAAAGTAGCATAATCCTTTTGTCCTATTCGATACAGGTGACGACTGCATCTCCATCCAGACAGGATGCAGCAACATAAATATACACAACGTGAATTGTGGACCAGGCCATGGAATCAGCATAGGTGGACTAGGTCGAGACAACACAAAAGCATGTGTATCAAATGTTACAGTAAGAGACGTCAACATGTTCAGAACCATGAATGGTGTCAGAATCAAGACCTGGCAGGTAAGCTTGAGAACATAAGTACAAAAAAAATTCTTATTCAACATCAGACATTAGTACATAATAATATCACAATAGAAAAAACTGAAAAAGGAAAGAATATGTATATGTCACCATTTGATATCTATACAAGCAATAACCTTGGAAAGTTCCAAGAAGAAAAATGATGATGCCAGCCAAAACAACAATTCCTACTGAGCTAAACAAAGTGAAATCTCATTTCTCGCAGGGTGGTGTAGGATTGGTTCAAGACATAAGGTTCTCAAATATACAAGTCTCAGAGGTTCAAACACCCATTATCATAGATCAGTTTTATTGTGACAGAAGCACTTGCAGAAATCAAACATCAGCAGTGGCAGTATCAGGAGTTCAATATGAGAATATCAGAGGAACATTTACAATCAAGCCTGTCCATTTTGCATGCAGTGACAGCTTACCTTGTTCAGGAATCTCTCTTACCGGTGTGCAACTCAGACCAGTGCAAGTACCCCACTACCACCTGAATAACCCATTCTGCTGGCAAGCTTTTGGGGAGCTCTACACTCCAACCGTCCCTCCCATAGCTTGCTTGCAGATTGGAAAACCTGCTGGCAATAACTTACAGTCATATGACGACATATGCTGAAAGTGCCTTTGTCTGTTGATTGGTGCTTATCCATGAGTGGTCGTTGTGATACATGCGACCCCATTTGCACCATTGCTTGTTGATGTGCACATATACAGATATTTTGAGGTCATCTTATTACAACATTTTAACTTTTTCATCAAAGTAAACATAAATATATTCATCCAAAATGGTCATATAGCAAGAGTATGTACTTGAGTTCTCCACAATGAGTAAACACAATGACAAAGATTGTTTGTTTAAATAAGTGTAAACAGGGCTACAGCAAAGGGCCGAAAGATAATTGATAAACAACAGTAAACTGCAGCCGTACATCTACAATATTGATACCTAATCCTGAAGAGTGAGATTAATAATTAGAAGTCGATTCCTAAAGGATACCAACCAGAAAAATCTCTTGGATCAAATACGAAAAGAAAATGATTGCTTGAAGAAACTAGAGAATGGTTAGAAAAATGAGTAAATGTAATATAGCCAGTTTCTAGTTAACCAATATGACATATTGCAATGCACAAATATGATATACCACTGTTAACACTTAGCAAAGGGGGTATTGATGGGTATAGCTGAAATAATTATGAAAAATGGAGATAAAAATGTTCTATAAATATGCAGAAAGAGGAAATAACTAATAAAAACGTGGTATTTAGAAATTAATTCTGATGTAGATAACATGCATATGCATACATATTCTTTGCTTTGTTTTCTAGAACCTCAGCTAAATAATAAAACAAATCAGTGTAAAAACAGTAAATATGTAAGGTCCTGCAATGGATTACTAACTTCACCATTCATTGACACATAATGAGGAAAAAGGAAACTGAAAGCAGCATTTAGAATTGTTAAATATATTATACCAGTTAAATAAAAGATAAACATAGCATATGTCTTTGATTTTCTTAAATTTTTTCAACTAAACATGGTATATCCTATGTGTCACCAGCTGTCTATTATCAGGAAAAAGTATGAATTGGTGGAGAATTTTCCTTCTATCAGACATATTATTGTCTCCATTCACACTGGTTGCAAAAATTCTTGAAGCTCTAATACATAAATCAATATTTAAAACTTAGATAATCATAGGTCTAGTGATCGAAGCGTTCCTATTGATTAATCTAAGATCACATTTGTTACGTGGAAGTTCTATATACCTTAAACTCCATAATTCAAAAGTTTTGGGAAGCTGGTGATGACCATTTGTTAATGAACTACACCATCTGCAGTCCATATTGCCCTTGCATGCTTGTCCAACAGTCAACCAGCCAATAAAATAGATGTGGCGTATGAAGATTATATCATACATACAAAAGTGTAACTGATCAGGTACAAAAATGCAAGCTCTCGGGATGAACTGGAACATGAAAATAAACCACATCCATTAACTATGATTCTGGGATACTAGAAATGCCAGTTTCACAAAGAACGTCACCCGCTGTTTGCATCCCATTAATCAAACAGATAATAAATCTTTATATGTTGATCCCAGGGAGGGGTGGGGTGATTTACCCTAGGTACACCCCCAGTAAAAGATGCAGCCTAACTAATCCAGTCACTGATACATGATGCATTGGCATGTTGTAAGGGCCAGCTACAGATTTATCTCACTGTTAGAAATTCTGCATGTCTCTGTGATACGTTTATTAAGAAATTTGGGAGACAAAGAACTCATTATATTATTAAAAATGGATAAAACAGGCGGTACACTATGTCCTTATCCTAAGAGTCACAAATATGAGAAAATATTATAGACATAAGCACCACACACAAAACCTCATTTGTAACTAATAAATTTGTTGTCTCTAGTTCCATTGATATTGCAAGAAATTAGAAATAGCAAGACTGCCAACACTGCAACTAAAGTATTGGGTGTGGTACTGGTATAACCAGCTGTCCCAGAAACTCTTCAGTCTAATGCTCAGCTAGATGATCTGTTCCAATATTTGCAAAATTTCCCGAGTCTGTCCACAAAACGGAAAAGAAATTTTTCTTAGAATCACCAAATAGAGCATGCAAAGTCAACAAAGTACAAAGGTATTGAGATGAAACAAACCTGCTACAGCCATCATCTTGAAAAACTAAAGACATCTTTTGCACCCTCGTAGTTCTCAACAGTTTCAGGACTCGCTAGTCCTGTTCTTTCCTCGTATTTCTTCTCTAGGTTCTTTTTTTGGTTAAAAAGAAAGTAAGTAAAAAGGAAAGAGCTATGAATTAATGTACCAAAATTTGTAAAATAAATATGAATTTTTGGTTATACGAAAGGCAGCTTAAGCTGACGTCATAATGAAATGGATGAGGTATACATGCAGACTAGGAATCTTATGAGTATTAGGTTGAAGGTTCAAAATCATGCACTTACATCCAAGGGGAATGATATATGCTAAAAATGTAAATTAGAACCCACAATGATAACAGCTAATACAAAATTAAAAAAACAACAACTTAAATGCACTCAAAACCACTGCTAACCTTCAGTTCCTCACGTACGGTTTCAAGAACATCCATTGTCATTCTATCAAAGAAAAGAATCCCCTGCAAATCCCAAACAATCATTAAGAATCATGGTGATAACCCACCGGTCAAATAGGCATAGCTTGATGACATATTCCCTTCATTTTGTTAATCTGCAATTACAGTATTGGCCCTTGCATGCAAGTTACAACTTAAACCACTAACTTCTATCATATTAAACCTATCATATTTTTGAACTTCCTTCTATGGCCCTCAAACGAACTTTCATTCATTCTATGGCCTTCCGTCCGATTTCAGCACTTAACGGTGTTAAGTGGAGGCTAAAAAGACCATAATGCCCCTGGCGTGAAAAAAAAATCGCAAACTTTGGTTTGTTTCTTGTATCTTTTGAGTAATAGTAAACAAATAAATTGACAATTTAGACATTATAACAGTACATATTTGGATCACAGTAAATATTTGGACAGCATAATAGTACAGTATGTGCTAAAAAATTTCATTTATACAAGAAACAAACAAAACTTTTGCGAAAAAAATTCACGCCAGGGGCATTACGGTCTTTTTACCCTCCACTTAACACCGTTAAGTGCTGAAAACGGACGGAAGGTCATAGAAGGAATGAAAATTCGTTTGAGGGCCATAGAAGGAAGTTAACAAAAAGGGCCATACAAGGAAGAGCCATTTTTTTTAGGGCCATACAAGTAAATCTCTCTATTAGATATTACAAAGCAACAGAAAAAATAAATTTCAGTAATATCAATTTTGCATGCCCAATCTAGGCGTCTTTTGTGTAATGCTGGTTAAATCTGAAAGTACCTGACAGGAAGGAACTCTAGGATGACTTAAATTTGCATCCAGAGTTAGTATGTAACAGCAAATGAAAATTAGCATATATGAATATCACAAGGATGTATTTCTTAAAAAACGTGTAGATTGATTATGATATTAAGTGTACTTCCATATTTCCGTTTGGCATCAACTAAAAGTCCATTGGGTTCTCATTTAAACAGAATGAACATATCCCTCCATCATGACAATCAACAAATCATGAATCATCAGTTTGTTGTGGACCATTGCATATGCTAGAGACAAAAGGATACCCTAACTCAAAGCGTTGCTGGAAAACCTATGTGCATGGACCTGACAATTCGCTCAGATACATACCAGCAAATGATCAAACTCATGCTGGAAAACTCTTGCAGGTAGACCAGATAATTTTACTTTGATCTTAGCCCCTGTAACATCTTGAGCTTCAATTTTCACGCTTTCTGGTCTCTGCAAGAGCACAATGGCCACTAAGTTAGCTTTGTTCATCAATTGTGCACTCTTCGGTTGGCATATATACGGAGGCTGACAATTGCAATACAAATTACCCAAATCACATACTAAGTTAGCATGTCAAAACCATGTAACAAGTGGCGAAATAAATCATAAATGTGACACAAATTACGCAAAATATTATTATAGTAAGCATCACACTAAGGTCAAATAAAGAACAGTTAAGGTCTTATACAATGTATAAAAGAATTTGTACGGCAAACTATTCTTACCAGCACATTGCCATATATTCCAGGAAACGATAAGCACCCTTCTTCAAACACAAGCAATCGTTTCGCGGACTTGTATACCACTGGGTTGACAAGAACAATCTCCTCTCCTTCCCCCTTCACCCCAGCAGGATTGAATACCATAAGCTGCACATTTACTCCAACTTGTGGTGCTGAGAGACCAATGCCATCGGTCCTGTACAAAATCCAACTATTTAACTGAACCAGTACAGCTTCTAATAAGTCCGGCATAGTTATATCTCAAATCACCACAGGCAGCCATATTATTGGGTGTCAATCGGCTTTTCATTAAATAAAGTTCTCATCAACGTAGCAACTACCCACCATTTCCTTACCCTCAATTCTCTAGTCATATGGGAATTCAGTGAAAATAACCCCTAGCTGAGTAAATTATAGCATGCATCCAATGAAAGCATAGGCACTCATATTTCTTTGAAACGGCAGAAAATTGAACTGTTGCAACACATTTACAAAGTGAAAACAGACGTGCTGCAAGGCTCAGAATCCGCACTCACTTGTACATAACGTCGAACATCTCATCGGCCAGGGCGCGGAGGTTGGCATCGAACGCGTTGATGCGCTTGTTGCGCGCGCGCAGGATGGGGTCGGGGTATTTGACTACCTCGAGTGGCGATTCGAACCGGAGGTCAGTAGCTACAAACCGTGAACAGAACATCAACGAAGTAATAATAACTAAGATAAGTCGAGAGAGAGCAAACGCGAAGTTGTCTAGTAGGCGGAGGGCTTGAGGTGAGGGGGAGAAGGCGGCGGCGGCGGCTAACCCGTGGCGAAGTCTTCGGCGAGCGGGTCCGCGGCGGTGGAGGAGCCTAAGCCGCGGCGTGCGCGTGCGACGAGGGGCATGGCCGGGCCAGCGCGGCGCAGGGGTAGGGGCAGCGCTCCGGAGCGCGCGGCCAGGAGCGGGCGAGAGGAGGCCAATAAGGTGCGGAGGCGCGGGCAGAGGCCAGCGGCCATGGGAGCGGCGCCTTCTCCCTTCGGCTTCGATTTTTTTGGGCGTCCGGCAAGAGGCGGTGAGGAGTGGCCGGAGCCGGGAGGGTGGGCTGAGCGAGGACGCCGCGAGAGGTAAGACGCCCTCGTGGGTTCGTGCGCGTGGCTCGCGCCTGACACCTCTGACTGCCGAACGATCGTCATCGGACGGCCACCAACTCGCCACAGTGTGACTGGGCAAGTGGGGCCCGGGCCCACTCCCAGTCGCTCGTCCTCGTCTGGCCGAAGTCCATTTTCGTTTCGTTGGGCTCTACAGATTTAGGAAATACAGCCTAATAAGATGTGGAACATGGCTGGGCCCAATATACTCCCGAAGGTGAATTTTCATTTGTTGGGCTCTACAAATTTACAGCCCAACATTTTCCATGTTCAGTTCAACAGAACAGCTCCTCGCAGTCGCAGGTGATAGACTGATAGATAGTACTCCCCTACATCCCAAAAAAAAGATGCAATTTTGTTCAAAAAAAAAGATGCAATTTTAAGTTCGAATGGATCAAATTCTCTTAAGTTTAACTAAATCTAAAAAATCAACATTTATGTATTTAAATAAATTTACTATGAAAACATATCTCATAATAACTAATTCAATATATACCTAATGTTAAAGAGCAAAAAAAACTATTCTGTTTTTTGTCCACCTCTTCTGTGACTAATAATTCGTTAATGGTAATATGATATGAAAAATACCCAAAGCTTTATGAGGTAACCTGAATAAGAATTTCTACACCAATCCTGTCATGTTGGGTTCTTGTCTTGAGTAGTCTGATGTAGGAGTACTAATCTAAATAAAATAATAATAATAAATAAAAATTAGGCTAATATAAATTAGACAAAGCCAATTTTTTTCTCAACGGGAGTGGTCTTCGGCTTTGTTTAGTTTCAAATTTTTTGGCAAAATGAGCACTGTCGCAATTTCGTTTGTATTTAACAAATATTGTCCAATTATTGATTAACTAAGTTTAAAAGATTTGTCTCACAAATTATAGGCAAATTGTGTAATTAATTATTGTTTTTATCTATATTTAATGCTCTATGCATGTACCGTAAGATTTCATGTGCATGAAATCTGGAAAATTTTGCAAAATTTAGGGGGTGTTTGGGACTGCTCTGCTCCACGTTTTTCAGCTCCGCTCCACGTTTTTTAGCCAAACGGTTTCAGCTCCACGCACTCAGTTCGAGGAAAAAGGGTGGAGTTGTGAGAGCACC
>Ga0182004_10000910_pt1 | contig 20151 bp, 19 predicted proteins | sample Sormic07211540_1_FD_120479 | JGI IMG/M metagenome (GOLD analysis project Ga0182004, IMG submission 120479) | Endophyte microbial communities from Sorghum bicolor roots, Mead, Nebraska, USA - 072115-40_1 MetaG | ecosystem: Host-associated > Plants > Roots > Unclassified | place: USA: Nebraska...
TATATATATATATATATATATATATATATATATATATATATATATATATATATATATATATAATGTATTTGGAGCTAACAACCAAGCCAATATATGTATATCAACTCTATAGTGCGAGGCCAACTCTAAAATGGAGTTGTTTTATGTTTTCAAAGCTAGAGCTCTTCTAATAGGCCATTATTAGGAAGCAAACCATCTCCTCAAGTAAGTCTTGTTTAGTGTTGGTATTTCTTATGCACAATTAAAGTATGAAAGATTCCGCAAGCGTATAGAAAACCATTATAGTATTTTACCGGAAGTATTCCAGGTATCGTTATTTATATTTTACCACTAGGAAACAATGGATAAAGATATTGATAGTTCACCATTATGTATCTACTAACTAATACACCAACTAGACTAAAGTAGGGGTAAATAATAGATGATAGAAATTATGCATATATATGACACACACACCGGAGAATTATATGATAAAAGAGTAGATAGCTAAAGTGAGAGGCCAACGGAAGAGTTTAAGGTTCCTAAATACTTCTCTATTACTAGGGTTCTATAATAACTAATTCATGATAGGTAAAGCAATCACACAATAACACTTTGGAACATCAGAGCACTTAGCCACAGACAGATGAGAAGGGGGCTAGGATGGTCTAGCTACGGTCCTACAATACCAATCCAAACGTGGTGGAATATGTCGGCCGTCAGGGCTGTTACCACCTGGGGCTACCACAACTATCCGTAGAACTGGGTGCAATTTCAGGTAACCTATAGTCTAGACACCATGTCTCTACTACAAATTACTACTCTAGTCACAATTAATAACTAGAGCACCCGATGCGGGCGAAGATCCTATGCCAAAGTATAACAACTGTACTAACCAATCAAATGTAATGCATAAAAGTAAATAGAGAAGATAAAATATATTAAAGCATAAGTCTTACAAGAAAAGATACAAAGATATACCAGAACTCTGACGACTACTCTAAAGACTCCTCCGGAACCTGGGCGTAGCGCCGCTCTCTCTAACTCTCAACTAGAATTAATCTACTATATTGGAATGTCTAGCCCTAATTCTCTAGAGGTGAGAGGTTATCCATTCGAGGGACGCCTCTACATCTCCATAATATGGTGCCCTCAGAGAGGGGGTCTGCCCCTTTATTTATAGCCCGGTGGGATCGACGTGCGCCGCAGGATCAAACCGACTTAACCAAGGCCTAAGATGACTCCTCATAGGCGGTGGAGGAAACTTACAGAAGGGGGGGCGAAACAATAGCAGGGGCCGCCAGCCGGCGCTAGGGTGGGGCCGGCCGACCCCACCTGGCGGCCTCTAGCCCCTCGACTCTTCGGGTGTCTTCCAGAGTATTTCCACGCCTCGTTTGTGATATTGTCGTGGCGGATAAGTTTCGTGTTTATTTTGCACTAGAATCTCTATTTTCGGGTTTCGTAAAATTCATCCTAGAAAATACAGAATATGCAAAACTTGTGAAAATTGTCAGATAAAACCCTATACTAGTGTGTTTTCATGTTTTCCTTCGGGTCTAAAGTTATAATAAAAATTGACGTTATTGACCGTCAACATTTAGTTCCTTAAAATTTACACCCTATCTCATCAAATGTTTTGACATATGCATGGAGTATCAAATATAGAGTAAACAAACAACTTATTGCACATATTGTGATTTCTTTGCAAGACAAATATTTTAAGCCTAATTACTCCATGATTTGACAATAAAATGCTACAATAACACATGTACTAATGAGAGATTAATTAGGCTTAATAAATTTATCTCGCGGTTTACTGACGGATTCTGTAATTTACTTTTTTATTAGTATATGAACACCCATATGCCACCCCTATATGACACTCCAAAATTTTACACCCTGGAACTAAAAATCTCTATGCTGCCATTTGTGGTAACTCGCCTCCTGGCACAAGGTTATCCTATCTCTATATGGCAGCAACCAAATACTAGCTCTATAACATAAGCCTAACTTATTCTTGCAAACAACCATGTAGTGTATTACATAAGCTAGGATTAGGATGCCCTAGGTTGGATCAATATGCCTTGGGTTTGTTCGATCATAAGGCTTAGCCTAACTAGTATAGGGATGTTTGGTTGGCCCCTCATGCCTGCCACTCCATATGTGGCGTTGCCAAAGCTTTTCCTTTTTTGGCCTTGGCTCGCCACTTCGCAATGATGGTGGTGCCGAACCTTAGGCGATGAATTTTTATGTGATAGCTGTGACGTGGTTTTATACAGAGAGTAGCAGCCACAACTTTCATAAGAACCAAACAGCACGCATAGCACCGATGGCAGCCACATGTTGGCGTGGCGCGGCAACCAAACAACTCTTATAATCAAGCGCAAACTTTCTCATTAGAAAGTCTTTTTTTACCCTCCTAACTATATTGTTGTTTGATGTTTTTCTTGAACTCCAAATGTGACTAAATCAACCCTTATGACGGTTACAAGTGTTTTAGTTTTATTTTTTTATTAGTTATTAAAAAGTCAGATAAATATCTAATAAGGGTTTTAAACTAAGAAAAAAAATCTCTAAGCTTCTAAAAAATCCAAGAAAAACCTAGAGACAAAATGAGACACTGCAGACCCAAATTAAAATATTTAGGACTCATTAAAAATATTTGTAAAAACTTCCAAAAATAGATTTAGTTCTAGAAAATGGTAAAATGTCTAGAAAAATCTAGATATATCAAAAAACATTAACCAATGTCTAAGAAATTTTAAAACTTTCCACAATAAAAATATTAGATGCACTGAGCAAGAGTGCAACATAAATATAATGATGGATGCATTCGTACTTTGCATTCATGTTGGTTGCATTTCCTGTTTTGTTGTACAAAGTTTGAGAATTCCTATTTGTTTAGATAGTTTCCTCATTTTCCTAAAGCTAAATCTATTTTTTCAAGCTTTTAGCGATACTTTCATGATCTTTAAATATTTTGTTAAGCTTAGAGATATTCTTTGTGGTTTAAACCTTATTAGGTATTTATCGAATTATTTATAAAACTAAAAAAGATGAAGTCACCTTGAGAAACCACTTCTACTCATGGCAAAGAGGTAATTTAAACAAATTTGAGAGTTGAATTGGCAAGTTGTCCTGTTTTAGAGCTCGAGGCGGAAAATCAGACCGGTATAAAACTATCCCAGAAGTGAAACATATCACATAAAACTAGTTCACCTCTTGCGTCTAGGAAGAACAGAAAATACATTCAAAACGGAAAGACAAAAATACACAAACACACTCACATAATGATTCATTCAAAATAGTCATCTATATCATTGTAGGCATGTGGTTCAATGTTACGTATACACAAGATCAGTAATAATACAAAGATGTCACCGAAGAACCGAACCGTTGATGACAAAGGAAAGTAAAATCCTATTTGCCCAGCTCTGACAAACTCACCACAAAATGCTCTAGAACTAAAAATAACCTGAGGAAAGGAAAGGGTGAATTTCTACTCGTTTTACTAAGCCCTTCTAAACTAGACTTGAACTAGGGTACCAAAGCTCTGGACTTTTGAAATTAATCGAAGGCAAAGATGAATGGGAACAAACAGACAAACAATAGCACTATGGGGTGCGCAACTACTTGACTAGAGGTGGATCAACACTAGGTGAGTCCAGGCATTCCATAAAAAACTAGCAGATTTGTTACATTTGCCATGGTGTAGATGATCAACATCTATCTGTAAAGCCACGAAGGTGCTAACGAGGAAGCCATGCACTTCATTCCATTGGGCACAAGTAACTAGAGAAATCTATCTCTGCATAGATTGTCGCCCAATAACCATTCTGGGTTCTTGCAATCATTTTGACCCAATTGGCCATCATGCCACACATCTATTCAGGCGGCGGCAACAAGAATACAAAACCAGAGTTCTCTCGGATCAATGGAGGCGGCTCAATGTCAGATATGTCAATCTGCTGCATTGATTTGGATATGTCATCCACAGAGAATGGTATGCTGCATTAAAAAGTGTAGTTGCATAAGTACAAGTACTTTAAAAAGGAAAAAAAGTGGCATAGGACAAACGATTGATATGAGCGAAGAGAAAGTAACCTCGAGTCATCATCCAGGAGGAATGAATTGCTTACAGGATTGTTGGAGTCTTCTGTCATTAATACTCTCATGTTTGATATTACCTAATATGATAATCATACATGGTCAATTATTATCCAGTTGTAATGAAATGCAAAAATGCTGTACAGTATGAAGTTTACCTCTGGGGAGACACTATGCGTTCCATACTTGTCATCCCAGTACATAGTACTAATCCTGTATAGTTGTTGTATACTAAGTACCTAAAAAGGAAGTCATGATGTTCTTAACAAGATCCAAGGGAATATCTCTCTCCTAGCAGAGCGAGGGACAAAATTAGACAATAAAAAATTTGACCCTTACCGGACAAAGGTCATGACTTATTTCATCGAATGTTTTCTTTGGCTTTTGATGAATTACCTGTAATAAGGATTAAAGAGAGAACTATAATTTGATTTTGCTATATTTTGAAGCTGCAATCTACACTTTATGCATCACTCCTTGTATTGTCAATTTGTCATGATAGGAGAAATGGAAAAACAAATTACCAGGAAACCAATAGCTTGTTTAATATGTTTAAGCTCATCCCAGGCTGAACCTGCATACTGCAAGTAGGAAAAGCATTAGATGAGAACTCAATTTTGATGCTAAGTTATAAGCGTTCAAATAACATGTATCTTTGTTATGTTTTGAACCCAAAAAATACCTTTATGTTTATTTTCTTTTGTTGTTAGTCACAGAAGAAGCATGTGCATAAAAAGTTAAAACTGACATATGGTTTAGAACAAATTGTTGTACAATCTTCATTCATGAATATGTTTATACCATCTATAATTGGCATGTAATAAGAATAGCTAATGATACCTCATCAGTAGCCCTATAGCACCAATGTTCAAGTTCAGCTAATCCTGCTTTTACATACTCGCCATTACTGAATGAACAACACTCCCTTCTCAGTAGTAAACTGAAAACAGACAGACCATGTTGAAATGAAGTTCAGTAAGACACTTCTGGAGTTTCAAAAGTCAATAGTTAAGTAATTTACCTGTTAAATAGTTGTACATTGATAAATGAGAATATTTGAGTGAATACTTTTCGCACCAAGAAAGGAGGAACCTGCAGCAGTGTCATATACAAGCAGGGCACAATGATACACAACTTTAATCATGTTTAGTGATCATGCAAAAAAAATTATACGAATAATGCTTTTCTAGTGTCCAAAAAAATTAATCTAAGAAATGAAGACAAAAAAGAAACATTATACCGACATTGTTCGCTTTCAGTATGTTCACAAAATTTCCTAGGCTCTTCACAATCCCCTGCCAGTGAGCAATCAAAGCTTGTTGGGCAGCGGTATTAGTGTTTGAACGTGAAGACCCTTTCATTAAGCTTGCCCTTGATGTTCTCGGGGCCCGCAGTGTTAGTATTGAAAAGGAGAATCACATGAAGCCATCAGTTCGACAAGACAACATGATGGTTATCATTCTCTTTACTAAGAAATCATGAATACCTGAATGCACAAGCCAAGCAAGGGAGATATCTCTTTCTTCAAATTATCCCGGATCATTCCATATATCTTCTCCACATATGCTGTAAGCTGCTGTTTAAACAGTAAAGCAGGATACTTGGCTTCGACTTGTCTCAGAGTTTCAACGCCAGTAACCATGCTTCCATTTATGAGAGAAAGATTTACACCTTGTGGCGCTCCTCTGAAGCTCTAGAATTAGATAGGTAATAAAAAGCATATTTATTAAATATAAAGCTTCATTTAAAGAAGAACAAAAGAAAAATGAGCGCAAAAAATAAGAGCATATACCTGCGTCATTCGTCCAAAAAGTGTAGCAGAAGATGACCGTCGACGCTGTGGAGCCATACCAGTTGATCCACTAGCCTTTAATGTCCGTTGAAGCAATAGCAATAGCGTCGAAGCATTTGAAAGCCAGTATGCTAGGACTTCATTGTTGTCTTGTGTCTACATAACACAAGCAAAATGATGTTACTTTAGTGTTGTAGGTGATAGAAGAAAATTGCATCATGATTATAACCTCAATTGCATGTCCAACGGTTTGAATGATGCGATCAAAAACACTTGTCCGTTCTACTTCAAATGATCTCCAATGAAGAAGGCATTTGTATATAATACAAGCAGCAACTGGCCTATTCCCAGCATAGCCTAAATGTTGTGCGATGCACCTAATTAATAGATCTTGATTCTCCTGCAAAGGTCCAAAACATATCAGTTGACATAGCAACATGAATCCAAGGATCTATGTAGTGATCCTGAAGACACATGAATAGATGGCAGGCCACACCTGTTGCTTTTCGTTAAGTGACTTCTGTGGCTTATCATCAATATCGTATTCCTTTTTAGGTGAGGACGTATTATTGGATTCCTGAAGCACCAATAGAGAAACAAAGGTTTACTTGATATATTTCAAGTAATTTATTGTATGCTGCTATAACCTATGGAAAACCACTTACTGGAGTTATTTTTGGATCATTGCTTGATACTTGAACATTTTCAGAGTTTCTCTGTAGACCAAACAAGAGGTGTAATTCATTGATGGAATCTTGCAAAATTGAAGATAAGATAAAAGAAATAGCAACACTCACTTGTAAATTGGACTTGGAGCGGCCAGAAAGAATTTTGCTTGGAGCCATTGAGACAGCTTGCTGACGAAGCACTTTATTTTCAGATTCTACATTAGCGAGTTTCTCTTCTAACCTGAATGAGAACATGCAGATCACACACACATATGGTTTAACGAACTCTAGCATGTATTTTGCTGGAAAGGTGTAGTCTAAAGATTAAATATGAAAGGAGAATTTGGATATGGATCATGCAAAATAGGACAAAACATAGAAACATCAGTGGTGGAAGCACAAAAGCAAATGAGGAGCATGTAAAAAGCATAAACCTTCTTAGGTAGTCCTGAAATTGACGCATTTTGTTTTCAGTCTCATCCAGTTTCTTTTGCTTTTCTTCATTTGCTTGTTCCTCTTCAGAACGTTTCTTTTCTAAATCATCAGCTCTTTGTTTTTCTAATTGTAATGAAGTCTACAGCAAATGAAGTCAGACGTCAGAAATTGAGTGTAAGTGTTCAATTGTCCAAATATGAAGCACTTCAGTTTATTTGATAGGGTCACGTTGTTGTAAAAGGATGAGCAAATGAATAGAAAATTCCGGACAACAGTTGGTGTAGACTGCAAACCTTAAGTTCTTGAACTTCTGTTGTTAAGGAATCAATCTTTTCGGTGTCTTGGACGATGACCTGAGTTTCCTTCACTACAGGAGGCGCTTCTTCAATAGTCTTGGCAGCTTCTCGCTCCTTGGCAAGCTTTGTGTTTGCCTCATCCAGTTTAGCTTGTAATGCTTCCATAGAAATCTGCATTTTTGACAACTCCTGTGCTTTTGCTTCTTCCAAGTCTGTCTGTGTGCACATGGAGTCACTTGTGTCAAATAATTGAAACAATAGTAATATGTCAATATCTTAGCACATATTAAAACTACAGAAGCTGAAATATTGACACCGTTATGTTTTGCTTCTTAGAAGTGCTTACGGAATGGAAGATATGAGAAGAAACAAAGAAGTTAAAAGAAAAGATACCCTTAGTCGTTTCTCTAACTGCACGCGCCATGTAAGTTCTTCCACTTTCTTTTCGAGTTTATCCTTTGCTTCCTTGAGTGCACCTGTTTCTCTTGCTTCCTAAAGAGAAGATGATAACATATTGCAATGCATTAGAAATGACAGTCTTTTGCACACTCTGATGCTGCTACATCGTTGCCAACTTTATGATCTACTCCGCAGAAAATGGCATCATTTACTCTCCTCGGGCATGTGGTTATATCTTTCATTCCTTGAAGTTTCAATAACACGAAACATGACATGTACAATAGTGCATTTACTGGGATACAATGCATACCATTTTGAGTTTCTTTAGTTCTTTCCTTGCAATTCTTCCCCTCCATCTGCATTGTGCAACAATGGCTGCCCATTTCAACTTCTTATGGTACTTATGAGCCCTATGGCACCTATAACGAGCCTGCCATGCAGAGTCAGAGCATTTAGGTAAGGTACATATCCATTGTCGAATCATTAGCTCAGTTGAGTTGGATAATTGTTTACTAGTAACTCAAAACCACCTGAATTGTAACTGCTCCCGTAGATTGCTTCTTAAATCTGAACTCCTTTCGTGCTGCCATTGCTCGCAATGCAGTTTGCACTACAAGAACAGAAGCATAGTGGAGCTTGTAGGATCTTCTTGCCTGATGCCTACGTTGGTTTTTCTGAACTTTGATGGCAGCTGCTTCCCTTCGCATGTTATCATACAGTTTACAAGCCAATCTTCCTAAAACGTGAAGCATGATATTGTCAATTGGTTATTAGTAAAATGAAACAGGGTTAGTGCTATAGTTAATTATATGCAAAACATACCTCTCCATATGGCCTGAACACATACAGAGGCCTTCCTCAAAGAAAGGAACTTCTTTCGCATGATATGTGTCCGCATTTTCCCCTGAATTGTTTTTGCCGCAGCACTGAGTACTTCAGTCCTCCTAGCATCTAGTTCAGCCATCTGGCCGGCTCTCAGAAAAACTTTTGTTTTACCTATCTAAGAAATATAAATCCGAGTTAGTGTGATGAAAATAAGTAGTACATTGAATCCCTAATGCAAAACAGTTATCAAGGTCTTGTATTTGTCTATATTTCGGTGCTATGCTTGCAGTGTTTGGTTGCCCGGAATGTAAAAATAAGCAAGCACTAGTAAATAGGTACCCCTCCTCCATTTTAAAATATAGGAGGAGCTAACCAATTCAGTTTTTAACTAATTAGCTTGCCCTGTAAATGCCATATATTTGGAAACGGAGGGAGTACGAAAAACCATGAACAAATTGCTTTGAGAGATCACTAATAGCTCTCCCATAAGTTAGGCATTAACTTTGGTTAACACAACTATGCGATAAGAAAAATGAATTTGAGTTCACGTTACCTGAAAGCCTAATAGGCCCTTTTTTTCCAAAATCCTCTTGCATGCAACTTTTTCATCGCTACTGTTAAGATATTAAAAATAAAAGGCACTGTTAGAAGCACTAGCAACACCATTGTGAAAATACAAATCAACACAAGTTCAATAACAAACTTACTTCCCTTCAAGGGCCTCAGGTGCAAGTATTCCAAAACGATGCAAAAACTCATAAAATGTGCGACGTGTCGGATACCCAGCACAACTGATCCTGATAGCCTCAAGTACACCCTGATGATAAATAACATGAAAGTTAATCAAGCGATTTTTCCATATAGATAGATTTCAACTTAGCTACCATATGCACTATAGTAGACCGTAATAATAAGTCATAGTTCAAGATCACTTACACCACATCGCAACTGTTGCATGACATTGACATTCTCAAAAATCGCTGGTTTTAGAACATTATTTGGCTTCACGCATCTGATATAGTGAGGCTCTGTAGAGTTTAATGTATCCATAAGGGCTTGAAGTTGTTGCTGCCATGTAGAAAGCATAGAAATGAAAAATCCACTTTGCATATCAACAAAAGGAGAGAAAAGTAAATGGATGTAGATCTAACCTTAAAGCGAGCTCCAATGGAAGAGAACTTGGAAGATTTAGATGTCTCCTCTGGTGGAGGTGGAAATAATCCAGAGATAAATGAGCATTTAGAAGCACTTAGCAGTTCCTGGTGCTCTGCCACAACATAGTCTTTATTTTTGTCAAGGAATTGATCAGACTGATACAACACCTGAATACCATAAGTCCACCAGCATCAGCGCAAACAAGAATATACAATAATACCCTCATGTAACTGAATTCTACAAAAAAGGTACCTCTCCAGCATAGTGACAAATTGTAAAATCGGTACGAGATAACTTTGGCTTTACAAATCGTTTGTGCTTTTGAAAAGTCTGGTACAACTTCTGGGCAAATGTCTCGTGTGTTGACTTGGGAAACATACTGGATGCAGTAAAAAGAGAGGGAAAGGGAGCATGTTAACATAACTTTTCATCTAGTCATTGGTCATAGACTCACAGTCAGTTATGTCACACAGGTGAATATACACCATGGAGAAGACATGAAAAACAAGAAAGATGATCGTTAGACATACCATGCCTCATCAAGAAGTGCAATAACACCACCAGGTTTCTGCAAATGGAGGACAATCAAATAAAATTCAGTATTATCGTTAAACCCATTAATACATGAAACAAAGTAAAAATCCACTAGAAAACTGACTCATAAAGATTTCTGAGATCTAAAAGAAGTACAATAAAAATGGGTGAAACATCTTTCTCTGGCCAAAACAAGGGTCATTTGCATTGCTTTTGCTTCTCTAATGAGGCCTTGTTTAGTTTTCTACCCAAAAAGTTTTCACCTATCACATCGAATATTTGAACACATGCATGGAGTACTAAATATAGATAAAAATAAACTAATTATACAGTTTGGTTGGAAATCACGAGACGAATCTTTTAAGCCTAGTTAGTCCATGATTAGCCTTAAGTGCTACAGTAACCTACATGTGCTAATGATGGATTAATTAGGCTTAATAAATTCGTCTCGCAGTTTCGAGTCAAGTTATGTAATTAGTTTTTTTATTAGTATCCAAATGCCCCTTCCAATATCCTACGAAACATCCGATGTGACACCAAAAAATTTCTATCTCCCAACTAAACAAGGCCTGAATAAGTTTATGAGTACCAAATGGCCCTTCCACTGTATCCAGCTTTACTGCCGTTTATGTTAGGCCTTGTTTAGTTGGCAAAAATTTTGGATTTTAGGTACGGTAGCACTTTCGTTAATACTTGGTAATTATTATCCAATCATGGACTAAGCTCGTAAGATTTGTCTCGCAAGATTTGTCTCATAAATTACTGGTAAAATATGCAATTAGTTTTTATTTTCAATTATATTAATACCCTGTGCATGTGCTGCAAGATTCGATGCGACGGGAAATCTGAAATTTTTTGGAACTAAACAAGGCCTTATACAAATAGAAATAAACTGAAGCAAACAGAGCTAACGGAGCCGTCTTTCTCATCCTCACCAGTCACCACTCACACCGCCGCGGCGTCACCCATCTTCCTCGCATCACATCCAACTAGTACGCCAGCCATGGCCCTGCTCATCCCCACGACCCTCCTCTGCTCTTCTCCGTCTCCTCCTGGCCTCCAGCTGCTGCGTCACGGGGAGGAGGGGCGGATCCACCGCGGCTGCCTCCGCTCCCCACGACCTCCTCTGCTCCTCCCCATCTCCTCTTGGATCCAGCTGCTGCATCACGAACAGGAGGGGCGAGCTCGTGGGGAGGCACGCGCGCCCTCACAAAGGGGTCGTGCTCATAGGGAGGCGCGGACGGGGGCGGGCTGTGCTTACGGGGAGCACGGACCAGGGCGGAGAAACGCGAGACGAGGGAGGTGGAGGAAGAAACACCGTCACAGGCCAACAGCGCACCTGGCAACGGCTCCATATAAAGGAGGGGGGCGCCAGCACCCCCAGGACACCATATATTTAGGCCTTATTTAGTTCGCAAAATTTTTTGACTTTAACTACGTATTTTTGTTTGTATTTGACAATTACTATTAATTAGGTTCAAAAAATTTATGTCGTAAATTACAAATAAACTATATAATTAGTTTTTTGTTTTCGTCTATATTTAATGCTCCATAAATACATCCAAAAATTCAATGTGATACGAAATCTTGAAACTAAACCATGCCTTATCGTATCCATAATTGAGAAGTGCTTGATTGCATTTCACATGAGCACATATACCAGTTTTTCAAAATCAGCACATATACCACGGCCTTATTTAGTTCACCCAAAAATCAAAAGCTTTTCAAGATTTCTCGTAAGATCGAATCTTGTGGCATATGCATTGAGTATTAAATATAGACGAAAATAAAAAATAATTACCTAGTTTGTCTGTAAATTGCAAAACGAATTTTTTGAGCCTAGTTACTTCATGATTGGATAATATTTATCAAATAAAAATGAAAGTGATACAGTGTTCAAAGTCAAAAAAAATTTGGGAACTAAACAAGGCCCACTACGCATGATTGATGCGACTATGCAAGGTGACACCAAAATGCGAAAAAAGCTATAAATTACATAATTTGAATGTTCAACTTCAAAATGCTTTATATTACTGGTTTGGAAACTCTAGCGTAGCTATACAATTTTGGCCGCTTTATGTTATCTGTGAACAACAAAATAAAACTATAGCTTAGGTTTAGGATGGTAATCAGTTTATGCTTTCTTTTAGAAGAAATGTCTTGGAAAGGTTAATGAATATGAGGTATGACCTCATAGCTATCATGGAGGATGTAAGTTTAGTTGAGGAGGAAGATCACTTATTGTGGAGTTTTAACTCATCTGGAAAATATTCAGTTCAATCTCTGTATGATGTGATCACTCAGGGACTGTTCGTTTATTCTAATCCAAGTGGATTGGAGAGGGATCAAAGGGGATTTTGAATTATAGGGGATCAAATCCCTTCCGATCCGGGGATGAAACGGATAGGGCCTCATAGGGGACTTTTCCCCATCTCTGTTCATACTGTACGGAAACTTAAAATACCCCCTAGGCTGCAATTTTTTTTGTGGCTCTTATCAAAGAACAAACTGCTTACCAGAGACAATTTAGGGAAAAGAAGGGAAGAACTTTCTGTTCTATGAAGAACAAGAGTCTATTTGTCACCTCTTTTTCGAATGTTGTGTGGCAAAAAAGAATGTGGGTCATTGTTTTAGAGTTAACACTTAACAGGCATTTGTGGGACTTGGGATTTCGAGTTTGTTGCTTCACGGTGGATAGCTAACAAAAAACATGCTATCACTAATATTCTTACTTCCGCTGTTTTATGGTGCTTATGGAAACTTCGCAACAATTTATATTTTCAGGGGACACAATGGACTGGGGAACAGATGGCGCTGATCAGAAGCGCAAAGATGCTGAGATTATAGGGACCAATGTACATGCAAGAGCTTGGGAACCAGGTGGAAGCGCTGGTGACTTTGTTGGAAGTGCAAATGAGCCAACCATTAAGGATTGGCTGGGAGGATCAGATGGCACCTGGAACATCAGAGTTGGAACTTGGAAGCCTCAACTTCTCTGTCTTTGATAAATATAGCTCAGCCGAGTAGTACGGAGAGTAACGAGAGGTTGCCAGAACCTTATGAAGTGTTTTATGCTCCTAGTCGTCAGGCGATGTTGTTGGCCGGCACGCCTTGACGCTTTGTGCTAAACTTTGTTGAATGCTTTATTCTTAATAAAGCAGGGGAAACTTTTTTTCTAAAAAATGCTTTATATTAAATTTATATGTTGATATCTACGTGTACCTTCTCGATAAGGTCAAGAACATCTTGATTATCCACAAACTCGATATAACTCCAATCAATTTGTTCTTTAGTGTATTCCTCTTGTTCCATCTTGAAAACGTGCTGAAAAGAACAAAGAAATACCTCTGACATAAATGTGTATTCTTTTGGTTGATAAATGGCTATCAAGTCTCATGCACATGAAACATTCCTTGCGACCAAATGTTACCTGATTGAAATGTTGCTGCAATTTCTCATTTGTATAGTTAATGCAGAATTGTTCAAAACTGCAGAAATTATGATGTGTCAGTCTTTCAAAAGAACATTGTGGATTGTAGATACAAGATTATATTGCAGTGAAGGTTACCTGTTCGCCTTGAAGCTCTCAAAACCATAGATGTCCAGCACACCAATAAGACATTTAGAACTAGCATCTTGCCCAATGGAACTATTAATTTTGTCAACAAGCCTGAAAAATAGTGGTGGTTCACAATGGAGAGTGAGTTTTTTCTTTCTTCTTGCATGTTGCAAAATACTATAAAGAACAGGATGGCATTATTGTCTTACCAGTCAAACAAGCGAGAGTATATCGTCTTTGCTAAACCATCCCTGCTAATGGTTGCATTGTAAGGATCAAGGCTCCTTTTTATAACCTCCTCTGGTGTTACCATGACACGCTTGCAAAGAGCATCTTCCAAGGCTCCAGGATTACACCTGACACACAAAGACCCCTCAACACTCCATACAGGATGCACATGATAATCTCATCAACAATGAAACAAAACAAGACAGGTAGTTACATAAGAAGCTCAGCGGTTGTCTCAAGATGAAACTTAGATTTTTCGTCTTTCAAGACAGAGGAATCAACTTCTTTCCCCTTGGAAAATTCAATATTGCCAACATGAAGGATAGCAGCAACAACCCTAAAAATAGCATCCTGTATAGAAAATAAATTGTAGACAAGTGAGGAAAAAACATTCAGTTAAAGTAGCTATCAATAATGTCAATGAACAGATGGAAATAATTGAGTTACCTGTTCCTGAGTACTGATACCAACAATATCCATTGCTCTTCTGGTAGCTAAGTATTCATGGGCATCACTTACCCCAACCAACTCATAGCAATTTGATTGATTGAGATAGTGAAAAGTCTTACGATTTCCTAATTTGTACTTTTCGACATCCTGAAGATTTGGTGCCATAGGATTTAGTTGTATTACTAACCAAATATCCTCTAAAAAGTAGGCAAACTTCAAAATTTGTGTAAAGAATGCCAGCCACAAGTGCATAACTCATAACAAATACATGAGGACAATGTAAATCAATACCTCCTGTGGTGCTGCACAAAGGAGATAGAAGCAGTGGTAGTTGCGCTCTGGGTCAGATATTTGGCATACACGTGATCTTTCTAGAAGGTAAGTTCTGATAGCAGCACCAGAGATCCTCCCATGCTTATCAAACTGAATCTCAACAAACTTACCAAACCGACTGCACCAACCATTATGAAAGGAAAAAAATGAGACCTACACATATGCAGCTCCAAGTTTTGGGGAGAGAAAAAGGCAAGTGACTATAAATAGGATACTTATTCTAGAATTTCTTTTACCTAGAATTATTATTTCTCACAGTTTTTGCATTGCCAAAAGCTTCAAGAACTGGATTTGACTGCAGGCACAGGAATAAACAAGACATTTTTAACCTTGGTATAAATAATGTAACATTATAATCATCTTGCAAGGCCAAACGCTGGCTGTCTTACCTCGAGAACTTGTTGCTCTACTGTCCTACCTTCAGTTGCAGCCCGACCACCCAAATAGGCAAGATATCGCATAAGCATTTTTGTTGTTTCTGTTTTTCCAGCACCACTCTCACCACTCACAAGAATGGCATTGCTCTTATTTTCATTAATCATAGCTCTGTTCAAGTAAAAAATAACAGTGAGAACAGCTTGTAGGATGTGGAAATACTGAGCTGATCCTAACTATCAACCTTTTGTAGTGCACTAAAGAAGGTACACAGTTTTTTTCAAAGAAATATATAGAAACCTGAAAACGAGAAAACACTTAACAGTAGTCATGTAAGAACAAGACCGGTTCCAACCTCCTCTAACTATCAGACTTACCTGTACGCAACATCTGCCACAGCAAAAACATGTGGACTTAACTCTCCAAATGGAGCACCCTTGTACTGTTGCATCATATGCGGATCATATAAATGGGGCAGCCTTTGGAAAGGGTTTACAGCAATGAGAATATTGCCAGTATATGTCTGAGTAAATGATAAAATGTCAGCCATAAAGAACATGGGGTGAGTCTCAAAGCTTCAAACTGAGTACAACAGAAACAATGACACATCCAAAGTAAAGTGATCACACAACAAGTGTAAAAAAACACCAATTAACATACATAGATTTCATTAAGCTCATATCTTATCGCTAAATTCTCCAGCACTCCCGGTTCATGGAGATAGGAGAGCTTTGTCATGTCATCAACTCCGCCAGCAGCTGCTTCCATATCTTTGGGATACAGTTTCGACAAATTTGCAACAATCTAAAAATGTGGCAGCATGATGGTAAGCAGGATTATATAAAATTTAAAGCCCAGAAGCAATTTACAAGACCAAATGATGAAAGCTGACAACATCCAAATAAATGCATGTTACCTTTTTCCCATTGGTTGCCTGGATCTCAGCCTCTTCGCCATTGATCTTAACCACCTCTCCATCGACCCAACAAGTGTCAGGATCTTCAGCCCACACATGAGACCCCACGATTATATTAACTTTGGTCCCCTGCAATGGAAATTTGGGAGTCTCAGGTATCATACGTCTACAAGAGTTTCTAAAATAATATGAGAACATATATTTAACAAAGCATTTGCATTCCCAGATGATCCGTTGCAAAGCCAAACATGCATTATGCAAAGAGAAGCAAGAACTCACCATTTCGCCGGCGGCGCGGCACTCGGCGGAGGATAATCAGTCGAACAACGACGCTTTGAGACAGGGGGCGGACGGGCTCATATCTCTCTCTGACTTTCCCCCACCGTCGTCGTCGTCGCCGTTGTGTCCGGGGAGGGAGCTGTCACGGCGCAAAAGCGGGGGAGTGGAGAGAGAGATGGAGATGTGAAGCAAGTGTGTAGAGGGAGAGGAGGGGCTGAGGGTGAGGTGGAGTACGTGGAGCGGCCATGGCCGGCCCCCGCCTCGATCTCTGCGGGGCGCCATGCAATTCGCTCCGGACAAACACAAACCACATGTACATGGGCCACACAGCTTATTTGCGCGCTGATTGCATGCATGCAAGTCGGGCAGCATGCTCGGCCAAGGTGCCCGACATGCATATATGAGAGAAAATGTTTCATATATACTACATGCCTTAAAAAAATTCAGGATTCTACATAGTGAATGTAAACATCTGGATACAAAATAAGGGGTATAAAAATAGGTTTGGGGAAGATAGGTTGGATTCTATAATCTCATTCTAGAATCCAAGTATTTAGATCTCATTCTCATTTTTCCATCTTATAATTTTCCTTGTCATAGTGGTTCCTATTCTTTTGTCTCACTTTTGCATTACTGGTAAGCCTCTCTTCACTATCCGTATCTCGCTTCTTTCCGTAGTCTCTCTCTCTCTCTCTCTCTCTCCCCACAAGACATAGGTATTTTATCCGCACATTCGCTCCAACTAGTCTCCCCTCTTCTATACCAGTGCTGCTATCTCTCTTGTCCTTGCCGCCAGCGCCACCCCCTCTCCTACATATCACCCTTCTATCACATCTATCCACCATCGCCAATGTTGCCCCTCCTCCATTTGTCACATCCAACAATGCCCCTCATCATCCATCGTCATACCATTATTGATCCACACCTCTCCACAACCAAAAGAGTACCATGCTCTCTCTCCTCACATCTCTCTTCTTCCTGCCACCCCTCTTCCATCGTGTGACACTACCATTGTCGTTAATGTTCCTCTCTCTCTCTCCTCCCTATTCATGGTGCATAGGCATATTGAGATCCCCCAACCCCCTATTCCCTAAGCTCTTCCCCCAATGCTTGTGTTCATTCTTATCTACCATGCACCTATTCTCGTACAAGATTGGTGCTAGTATCTCTCCTCCCAATTAAGATTGTTGCTTGTACCTTGCACAACAAGACAACTCTCCTTAGCTATGCTTTTTTAGATAGTAGATATGCTTTAATTTGTCTCCATAGGAATGTCGGCACGCTTTACGAAAATGTGTTAGAAGCGTCTTTGTACGAACTATGTCAGTCTCCATAGATATGTTTTTCGTAAGCATATATATTAGATGAATAGATGTTTTATAGACATGTTAGAATGCATGTCTAAACACATTGATATGCTTTTATAGATGTACATACATGTGTCTACTAGTGTAGCTATGCCTTATAGTAATGTTTCATTACATGTAAAAATATATAGAGATAATATTGTAGATACATTCATAATTCTTGTCTACTATTATAGTCAATTTTATGGTGACACATCATTGAGTATTAAGAAGTATAGAGACGATATAGGTGACGTGGAAGATGACATGAAAGGTGATGTTCTTAATGCAATGATACACAGCTCTCATTCCAGAAAAGAAAGGTGATGTGGAAAGATGACGTGGTAGCTGGCGTAGAGAGGTGATGTGGCAGCTAACATGGTGATGTCGCGGGTGACACATTTTATAACGCCTAAACACGTGTTACAAAAGTAGAAACAATATTGTAGCCATGTTTTTATTACGTGTCTACATATATCGATACATTGTATAAATACATCTATATTTTGTGTGTAGTAGTATAGACACGTTATATTGTAATGCTTTATTACATCCCAACAAAAAATAGACTTTTTCATTTTATATATAGTACATCGAGATGAATGTAGAAATTAGAATTAGATCATTTTATTTCCTATTTTCTATTATCAATAATAAGAAGTAAACCATCAATGATACCGCATTCAGCCTTGACAAGACATTAATAATCTGACTAACTCGATAGCCAACATGTACATTACTTAATAGACAATTGTGTTCACAAAAGAAACATAGACAAAGTGACAATATCTTTTTTGCAAAAAAGTGGCAATATCATACAAATATTACTTAAATATTTTTTAACAACTGAATTCTATCTTGTTCACTTTGAAATTGTACTTTGCTTCCAATCTAATATTGTCCACGTGCTGTGGATACCAACTTGTTGCAAGTATGAGATGAACTTCTAGTACTCTCTATACTCATTTTCATCAACTACTATAAATTTCTCATTTTGTGAACATAAAATTAAATGAGCTATATACTAGCAAAGAAAGGTGGATACTCGTTTAGCTTTGATCAGCTATTTTAAGCTTTCCTCAACTAAATTTGCAAACTATCAAGTGAGTTTCAACTCAAATGGTGTTTAAATGAAAAAAATCCACCATTCTTTCTAATATAAAAAACCTTAAATTTCTCTATTTCTAAACCATGAAATGAGGCAATGAAAGGTGCATACTTGTTTTGATGAGCTACTATAAGATTCCTTCATCTACGTATGCAAACTATCAAGTGATTTCGAGCTCAAATGACATATAAATAAAAAATATCTACCATTATTTCCAATCTGGAAAACCATAAATTTCTCTATTTTTAGACCACAGAATGAGCCATGCTAGTGACAAAATATGAGAGGATGAAGTTACTAACCTATAGAACCGAAGAATGGATGAAGTAATTGAATAAAGTCTTGAAATGGTGGCCGGTGATGAGCAAGAGCAGAGAGCTTGAAATGGTTCGGGCTAGGGAGGAAGAAGGAGAGTATATAGCTCGGGACATGTAGTTCTGGTTTGTGGTTCAAACCCAGACTATAGGTAGATTTCTATTCCCAGTTAGAGCCACCAACGAGAATTAAAGGTTTAGGCACAACTAGTAGCTCCAACCGGGAGTAGGGAATGACCTTTAGTCACTGTTTGAGCCACCAACCAAGACTAAAAGTCTTCTCCTGCAAAAGCTACAGCTTTAGCCATTGGTTAGAGGAATTCAGTCTTAATGGTGACTCCAACCGAGACTGGTCCTTTTCTTTAGTCCCAGACCAAAAAAATGGCCGGGACTAATGCCTAAATCTGAAAGTCTGTTCTCTACTAGAGATGATATATTGGCCACTTCAACTTTGTACATGTGCTATTATATTTAAATCAATATTGTTCTAGCTACATGTCTTTTTATTTCTATATCGTCTGGGCCCAAATAAAATTGGTGTATTGGTAAATTTCAACTTCTGCATTTTTGTATTGTTTTTGTACCCACCCAGATTTTCTTCTAGCTGCATGTATCTTTTTTATTTACATATTCTTGAAGAAAACGATATACTGGCCAATTCAACCTTCTTCTTCGTGCTATTGTTTTCGCATGCACCCAGATTTTATTCGAGCTGTTGATTTCCATCCTATTGTCATATATATACCTGATAAAGAAACTCGGTATAATAGGTATTCAACTTCTACATGTGCTATTGTTTTTAGGTATTTACATCCGCTCAGATTTTGTTCTAGCTGCATGTCTTTTTATTTTCATATTCTGGGCAAAACACACACGGTGTACTTGCCAATTCAACTTCTTATGCTTTTTTTTCATCTACCTGTAAGAGCAACTCCAGCAGTAGCCCCAAAAACAGAGCCCCTACTTTTTATTTGGGTGCTCACCCCTACTTTTATTGGCCCAACAAATTTTTTCTACTCCAGCAATAGCCCCCAAAATCCACATCAGCAGCCA
>Ga0182004_10000911_pt1 | contig 20128 bp, 19 predicted proteins | sample Sormic07211540_1_FD_120479 | JGI IMG/M metagenome (GOLD analysis project Ga0182004, IMG submission 120479) | Endophyte microbial communities from Sorghum bicolor roots, Mead, Nebraska, USA - 072115-40_1 MetaG | ecosystem: Host-associated > Plants > Roots > Unclassified | place: USA: Nebraska...
ATGGCACAGTTACCAAGACTATAAACTACTAGGTAACCGAGCCACAGGAGTTTCATGGGGATGAAACTTCTCTCTCATCTGATGAAACTCCTTCATTTAATAACTCTGCCAAGTCAGTAATTTTACTTATGTGGCATTCTATTTAATGTGCATGACACTCTCATAAAACATGCATTGAGACGTTGTTGAGACCCCACCTTTCAGCCGCGGCGGCGGCGGCGCGACACTGACAGCGAACCCGAGCTGCAGCAGCGCGCGAGTTTCTCCCATCTCTCTCCTCGCTTTTGTTTAATCTGGCCACTCGAGTTCCCACTCGTCCCCAACTTCTCCCTCCCCCTCCCCATCCCCCTCCCCGTCGACTCGGTCCTCGCTCTCGCATCCCCGCGGCTCGCTAGGCGTTAGTCGCCTTCCTCCCTGGAAGAAAAACAAACAAACAAACACGAAACGCAGGTCCGAATCCAAATCTAGCGGCACGCTTCACGTCGCGATCCCGTGGACTCCACCCACCCCGGCGGCGGCAGTGCGGATCCCGCCTTGGGCTCGCGCGTCGGCCACTCCGGCGCTAACTCCCCCCTCGCGGCGGCGGGAGGGCGGTAGCGGCGATCGCGCTAGCGGAGCCGCTTCTTCGCCCTCGGCGCCGCCGGCCTTGATCCGGCCCCGTAGACGGAATGGTACGTGCTGCGATTTGCTTTTCGTCGGATTTATCTGTGCTTGTTACTTGTGTTGCTCTGTTTGGGTAGTAGCGTGTCGGGGACTGCCCCACTTGATGAGGGCGCCGAAATGCCGGCTCAGTTCGTGGTGTTTCCACGCCGTTTGGTGTGATCGTTCAGTTGAAGCAGTTGTGTATCGCGCGATCATTGGCATTGAGATAAACACGTCTTATTGAGCCGGGCTTAATTTCGGGAAATGGTGTACCTAGGATATGAATCGGGACAGCCTTTTGTTGTCCCTTCTTTCGTCTGGCCGTGATTGTGCAATGTGGTGAGGTTGGGGTCTCTGCCTCAGCTTCTCATACTGTCTTATTGTAGATTCCATCTTGTTCTTCTCACTGAGACACTCTGATCATCTCATGGAACTTGATCAAGGTTTCTGTGATACTGCTGGGCTAGCATTAATCAAGAATAGCCTTTAGTCTCTGTTTGGTTCATTATTTCTTCAATCAGTGTGCAAAAATGGGCACCAAAATCATGGGACAATGTCTATGGATGCTTTATATATACTTTCTTTTCACACTTTAGTTTTTTTTTTGTGGACAAGAAACTTAAGTTATGTGTCCTGTTATTGCTAGATGTGGATCCTTGTATGCCACTTGTAAGTTCAAACACAATGGAAGGATCTGATATCCAGGAACTTCTCAACTATTATTTTGTCAATAAATGTGTCTCATTGTTATTATGGATTGAAATATTGTAGTTGTTACTGTTCTTTCTTCACTCATCATCCTTCGTACTAGTTAGTTTACTGTAATGACTGGTTAACTGAAATTAGTTGTGTTCTTGTTCATATTCTGTTGCAGGCAACCAAAGTCCGCTTTACAGTGGGTTCTCATGTTTGGGTTGAGAATGCTGAGGTGGCTTGGATTGATGGGCTGGTGGAGGAGGTCCAAGGAGATGAATTAATTATAAACTGCACTTCTGGGAAGAAGGTCAGTTATTAGTTCCATGATAGGTTTCTCTTTTTATTTTCTGCCCAAAAGTGACATTTTGTTTGTTTATCTCGTCCTGATGGTTTGTCACTTTCTATTCATGCTTTACTGAGGCTGTTGCAGCATTTTTTCTCCTAAAGTTCTTTTTTATGCCTGAGGTTAATTATTTTTAAGTCTGAATTTGTTAATTCATGAGTGCCAGACTATACCACTATAGCTTATAATAGTACATTAATTTATTGAAGTATATGGATAATGATAAATAAAAATAAATAAACATATTTTGGTTACAGGTTACTGCCAATGTCTCAAGTGTGTATCCTAAGGATGCAGAAGCGAAGCGCTGTGGCGTTGAGGATATGACGAGGCTAGCTTATCTAAATGAACCAGGAGTTCTACAGAACTTAAAGTCTAGATATGCGATGAATGAAATATATGTAAGTTGAGTTGTTCAACATAACATTTCTTTTATTCTTTTTACTCATGCATACTTCGATCCAGTCCTGTGAGTTCTTGGTTATCTGACTTTTGTTCTTATATGCTCTCTAGGATGATAGTAGAGTTACTCGTTCAAATTACACCTCCTGGGTCCTGTTTGTATAGTGTTTGTGTTTCATTGCTGTTCTTATTTTATTGGTGTTATTAAGGTGTTTATGTTTCTAGTTTCTGTATTAGAGGAGTTTGGAATTGTGCAACACTGCATCTGTTTTTATTTTATAATATGCTCTAGTGTACCGAACAACCTTGTGGTCTGATCTAACCGCTTAAAGATGTTTTTCCTTTCCAGACTTATACTGGCAACATTTTAATAGCAGTTAATCCATTTCAAAGACTTCCCCACCTTTATAACAATCACATGATGGGAATCTATAAAGGCGCAGAATTTGGCGAGCTGAGCCCTCATCCTTTTGCCATTGCAGATCATGCATATAGGTGTGTTTCAACACCCCAAGGAAAACTCGAATGTTTTATGCATTTATCATGTTGCATGTATCTGACGTATCAACCATGCAGGCTTATGATGAATTATGGTAAAAGCCAAGCCATATTAGTGAGTGGTGAAAGTGGAGCTGGTAAGACAGAAAGCACTAAAAGTCTTATGCAGTATCTTGCATTTATGGGTGGTAAAGCTCAATCTGGGGGAAGGTCAGTGCAACAACAAGTACTGGAGGTGAGGGCTCCAATTTCTCTTCTTGCTCCTGGGAATATTAACGACCCAAAATAGTGGATGTATAGATTATGAACTGGCATCTTGGAATGTTTGTAAAGGAGCAAGCTGCTCGTTCTGCAGGATTGCATCAAACTCACATTTTACCAATCTTAATGCCATTGTGTCTGATACTATCTAATCTATCTATTTGATCGATACAGTCCAATCCTGTTCTTGAGGCATTTGGAAATGCAAAAACAGTCAGGAATAATAATTCAAGGTAATGAACTTAAAAAACATGGTTATTATGTGATTTTTTCTGTTTCCAACAGTTGGTATTTGCTCATTTGGCACAATCTTTTTTATTTTTTCCTCATACTTTGTCGCTTTCTTTTATCTTATTACACAGTCGTTTTGGCAAATTTGTTGAGATTCAGTTTGACAAGAATGGGAAGATCTCAGGAGCTGCCATAAGGACTTACCTCCTAGAAAGGTCTCGTGTCTGTCAAATATCTGATCCAGAAAGGAACTATCACTGCTTTTACATGCTATGTGCTGCACCACCTGAGGTAAAAGATTCAACATGGCTACAAACCAAATTCTAAACCACAACTTTGTAAACAATATATGTTGGGCAACTGTGTTGCCAGCCTACTACATTGTAGTACTACTTTTCTTTTGATGATGTAGATTTTGCCATCAACTGTGTCTTCAACTTTTGATCTGTGTTAAAGTGTTGCTGTTGCAGGACCGTGAGAGATATAAACTGGGAGATGCCGCATCGTTCCACTATCTTAACCAGTCTAGTTGCATTAAGCTTGATGGGATGGATGATGCTTCAGAATATATCATAACTAGGAGGGCAATGGACATTGTGGGCATCAGTTCTGATGAACAGGTATGTACATGTGTATGGTTGAAATTAATTTATTTAATCTGAAGATAAAATATTTGCTTATAACCTCTGTTGCCATTTCATGCAGGATGCAATATTTAGAGTTGTCGCTGCTATTCTTCATTTGGGCAATGTGGAATTTTCAGAAGGGAGTGAAGCAGATTCTTCTGTACCCAAAGATGACAAGTCCCAGTTCCATCTTAGGACAGCTGCAGAGCTTTTCATGTATTAGTCCTTCCTTGTGCTCCCTGCGTAATATTAGCTTGTCATCTTTTGCATGACATGCATTTGACAACATTTCAGGTGTGATGAGAAGGCTCTTGAGGAATCTTTGTGTAAGCGAGTTATGGTAACACGTGGTGAAAGTATTGTGAAAAATTTAGATGCACGAGCAGCAGCTCTCAGTAGAGATGCATTGGCCAGAATTGTTTACTCTCGTTTATTTGATTGGTAAGTTCTCACATTTTCAAGCAGTTTATTATTGTTGCTTTATAGTATGTTACTTTGGTAACATAAAAAGATAACTCACTTATGTTGCTGTTTTTTTTCAGGCTTGTAAATAAGATAAATACTTCAATAGGACAAGATCTAAGTTCAAAGCTTCTGATTGGTGTACTGGATATATATGGTTTTGAGAGTTTCAAGACAAACAGGTGCTTAACTGGTATGCCTTTGCATTTAGTCTTCTGTTTATCTTTGTCAGTGTATTAATATAGTGTAATGAAGTCACAGCAGCAGTTTTTTTATTGGATAGTGGATATTGGTGACATGACAGGTTCAACATGTTCAAACTATGTTTGCTGCAATACAAAGCCATTCCATCTATTTTGAAGTTAAATCAAATGGCTTGTATTAGGATTATTTGTTTCATCACACATCTCAAGTCTTTGGAATTAGTTCAAAATGGAAATTGTCGATTATGTAACATATAGGTCATACAATGCCAGTTAAAACAATGGCCTTCATGTTCTTAGAACGTAAACATATTTTTTCTGCTTTTTAACTAAAAGTGTAGTAGTATCAGCATATCTTAGGAACTTTTCTCCTAATCTTCTTTTTTTGAGTGGCTCTTTGGTGTTGTAACATTTTTAGGGAACCCAAATATATGAATAAAAAGCAGAGTGCATATTGTGACAATCATTCAATATGCATGTTGATTTCACTTTTTATATTGCAATAGGCTTTATCAGGGGAAAAGATCCTCCATGTTGCTTTAAAAAGATTCATTGCTTAAGTTGCACTTTTGTAAAGCGAAAAAATAGCTTATTTGACCAAAGAAGAAAGAGTATTTCATATATGTGACTACAGGAGTGTGGTAATTGTGAAGATTCAAAAGAATAAAAGGGATATGTATATATGGTCTTGACTCACAACACTTGCCGCACAAAACAAAACCTTAAGGGAAACCAACATCATGTTGTTGTTGACATGAATGGGGACCCTGGGTTCAAAATTTGGCTGCAATATGTGCTCTTCTTTTTAGAGGTTGCAGCATGTAGTTTCTGCAGCTAATGGTTGCACTGGTTATGGTGATGCATAGTAATAGCAAAGTTATATACTCTCCTTATTAAGAGCCTTAAATCTTCCATAACTCTACTTAGCTAATGTTGTGTATGACATGAAACCATCTTGTTATCTTTTGATGATGCGAAACATAACAACTGTTATATGGTGATATTATGATATGCCTCAGTTTCGAGCAGTTTTGCATCAACTTAACTAACGAGAAGCTGCAGCAACACTTTAATCAGGTCAGAGAATGAAAGTCTCAGTTCTTGAGAATGTTCTGCATTCTATGTTTTAGCATCGTCAAATAAAATTTGTTTTGTGTCATTATGTGTAATCATTATTTTATATGTTCCATGAGCAGCATGTGTTTAAGATGGAACAAGAAGAATATACAAAGGAAGAAATTGATTGGAGTTATATCCAGTTCGTAGATAACCAAGAGATTCTTGATCTTATTGAGAAGGTGAACAACATACGGTGTTCTTTGCAATGCTTTCTTTTATCATCCATATATATTTATTTTCTGCATTGGTATGATCGTTTTTGCACCACTGTGAATCCGTGACATTTTCTTTGACCCGCCTTCAGCTAGTTGTTGCCTTTTTTTAATTACTATTGTAGACTCATGTAACCTAGGATTGAATGTAGAATTATTTGATACCAATATTATTGAACAAACTGGATGGGCCTGAGTTCCATTTGCAATTTTTTAACCATCTAGAGATGTTAGTTAAAAATTTCCATTGTAGTTTGGCTATGCTGTGAGATTGCATTTTTGACATCTTTCTTTCAATACAGAAACCAGGGGGTATAATTGCTCTACTGGATGAAACTTGGTAAGTAAACCTGGGTATCTTTTTTGTAGTTCTGAGCTTTTCTAACATCGTCTTGTTTTGTGCTTCAGCATGTTGCGAAATTCAACCCATGAAATATTTGCTGAAAAGCTGTATCAAAAATTTAAGGAGAACCCACACTTCAGTAGGCCAAAGTTTTCACGGTCTGATTTCACTATTCATCACTATGCTGGAAATGTAAGGAGCATATTTCTGTCTGCGCTACTATCGTTTGAAAGAATAATTCTTAGATTCTTCACAAAATGTAAGATGCATTCATTGTGGATTTTGTGACAGTGTCACGTATGATTGCGTACATTATATTAGATTGTATTCTCTGTTCCAAATTATAGGTCACTTTAGCTTTTCCCTTAGTCAAATTTCTCTAAAATTGACCAAGTTTGTAGAAAAATATATTAACACCTACAAGTTAAAATAAACAAACTATCAAGACATTTTTTTACCCTGAACACACAGGAGAGCTGTGTATTATTTGTTAAATAAGAATGATAAAAGGGTAAACAACCTTGGTTACACCAACACCCACACACCCAAAGGATCACAACATTACATAAGCGTCTTTTTGCTATAAGTACACACGACCTGGAACGACCTAGCCCCTAGGAACAAGGGCTGACAAGAAAGAGATCCCTCGCGCTCCAGCCAATGCCCAAAGTTGGGCCAACTCCTCACATTTGTTCCTATGTTTCCAAAGTGTCCAAGCCTATAGGATAATGAGGGAGTTGATGCTTCGTTGCAATTGTCCATCGACCATCTCATCAGCTCTATACCGCTAGTCCTAAAAAAAAAGCATCATTGATCGTCGGCGCTAGAGTTTTGCAGCCCAAAGAAATTTAGGAGGGAGAACCAGAATTGCCTTGCAAACACACAGCTAGTGAGCAAGTGATCAATTGTTTCCTCAGCTTGGCGTTCTTATACATATTTATTTTCCTTTTCTTTTTCAAATAGTGCACAACTGCACATATGGAGATGTTTTTGCAGATACATGTTTTGTAATTTGTAATGTAAATGCACTGAATTTTTGAGGATACTAGTGCATAAACACAACTTACATGTAGATAAAGGATGCAAGTTTAGAATAATTCCCCTTTTTTAACACGTCAATAAGCAACTTTTCAGCTTATGCTTTGTTCCTGTCACTGGCAAGTGGCAACAAAATCACTTACTGCACATGATGCATACATTTAACCTGGAGATGAATTAGTTCTGTGGTGCCATACTGCCATCATATCTTTCTATAATTGAATGGAGTATCCGAGTATGTGGCACACACATTATGAACACCATTTTCTTCTTTTGCAGGTTACGTATCAAACAGATCTGTTCTTGGATAAGAACATTGATTATGCTGTGAATGAGCATCAAGTTTTATTACATGCTTCGAGATGTTCATTTGTTTCCAATCTTTTTCCACCTTCTGAAGAATCAGCTAAATCTACGAAATTTACATCAATAGGTTCAAGCTTTAAGGTAAAACAGAATGTTGCTTGTCCCATCTTTTATAGCTTTGTTATCAGGATACTTAACGTTTCTGATACTATTACAGCAACAATTACAATCTTTGCTGGAAACTCTGAGTGCAACAGAGCCACATTACATCCGCTGCATAAAGCCCAATAATGCTCTCAAGCCAGCAATTTTCGAGAACAGTAATGTTCTCCAGCAACTTCGATGTGGGGTAAGACATTGTCACAAGTAATTTCACTGGAAGTACATGCTTTGAGAGAGATAGAATGGTTGAATAGAAAAATAAGGACAGGCTTATCCTGGTAAATCAAAATTATTTTGAACCATTTGCCCTTCTTCCCTATTTAACCATATATGGAGGCTGCTAAGCGTTTGTTCATTTGAACTGATCTAAGGACAAAAGGCAATCATGTGGACAAAACAGTATACAGCATACAGGTCCGTACTACTGTCCCAAAAAGAGTGCACATTAGATTTGTCAAGGCCAAAGTATTTCAAGTTTGACTAAATTTATAGAAAGTAGTGTCAACAATCGTGGTTCCAAATAGCTATACTATAAAAATACATTCCATGATGAATCTAATGACACTTATTTGATATAATAAATATTAGTATGTTTTTTTGGTAAAAAATTGGTCAAATGATGGTCTTGACTTGGCCTGTAACTAGAAGTGCACTCTTTCTGGGACTGAGGGGGTATATTATAAAATATCGACTTTCTGCGATACACATGATAGCGGTATGCCCAAGGATTTTTATGCTTTTAAATGTTGCTTTTAATGCATTTTTTTATGAACTAGCTGTTGAAGATAGAGATGCTAAACTGATACATTACCTAATCTTGTAAACAGGGAGTATTAGAGGCAATAAGAATAAGCTGTCTAGGATATCCAACAAGGAGGAGATTTGATGAATTTGTTGACCGTTTTGGTGTTTTACTACCTGAAGTTCTTGGTGAAAGGTATTCTTGATACCTTGATCTGGTCTTTTGCATTTTCGTTTCCATTTTGATCTTACAGTTTGTACTTACTGTTACATTGGCAGTTATGATGAAGTTACTGCTACAAACATGCTTCTTGAGAAGGTTAAGCTCACAGGCTATCAGGTCAGCTACAAGTGGCTGAAATTAGTAGTTTTGATGTGTTTAAATAATCAAATTTGCCAATTGTACTATGTTTGGTCTTTCTTTGGTTTCTCTACTGTTTTCCTTATTGTGATTCAACATATTTCCTTTATTCTCGTAATCTTGGCCCTGTTTGGAATGGGATTTTTTTCTTGTTCCTGCATTTTTCCTGCAAAATTAAGCTGATTCATGTGAAATTCCTTAATGATTCCTGTAAAATTCCTGTGTTCCAAACAGGCCCTAAAGGGCCACTCCAGTAAGCAGATCTAGTTGAATGGTATATACTTTCTTGCCTCAGCGGCTCAGCCTTTATGTTGCTCCCAGATAAATCCCATGTGGAGGTTAGTTCTACTTTAGTTTTATGGTTTGATGGCTTAGGAGATTGGGTCAATTTCAACCCAAACAATGGACATGTTTTGATGTCATGGGATAAATATTTGCAATTCCTGACAACCTTCTATATATTTGTCGTTGCATCATGGCAATTGTTAATAAGAGAAACATTAAGTGCAATGCAATATTTCCATCCTCATCCGGACAAATTTCTGCTTCTGTAGTTCTAGCTTTAATATGCTAATTTGAATTGCTCTTGTAATTTACAGATAGGGAAAACTAAACTGTTTTTGCGTGCTGGTCAAATGGCTGAATTAGATGCTCTGAGAACTGAGGTCTTGGGCCGTTCTGCTAGTAAAATCCAGAGAAAAGTACGGTCATACTTGGCTCACAAAAATTTCATTCAACTGCGAATATCTGCTACTCATCTCCAGGCTATTTGCAGAGGTACATCTTAATATTACTGAAACTAAAAATTTGTTTTAGTAATATCTCTTATTTTGAAGTGGAGATAATGATTGCTGAAATGTGATAACTGAAGGACAAATTGCAAGACATTATTATGAAGATCTCCGCAGGGAGGCTGCTTCATTGACCATACAAACCTGCTATCGTATGCACTTGGCAAGGAAGAATTACAGAAATATCTGTTCTGCATCAACTACTATCCAATCTGGTCTACGCGGTATGGCTGCTCGCAAGGAACTCCAGTTCCGTCAGCAAACAAATGCTGCGGTAATCATTCAGGTATATCTCAGGTCTCCTTTTTAGTTTCTTTAAATTAAAAGCATCTAATTTTCAGTCATCCATTCAAAGTCTTATCTTTTTGTGTATAAATAAATGGGATCATGGTACTAGGGCAGTCAAACTATGATTATTTTTGCTTATGTTTTCGTATCCATATGCAATTATTGACTAAAGTCTATCATGTTTACCTAGGGATTGTTATATCTTTTTTCTGCACCTCCATATCCTCAATAAGTTTGTATTTACACTTATTATGATTATAATTTTTAAGTACATGTTTTATTACTTGCTAGATGCTACAAAGAAATTACCAAGTTAAGAATTCCAGATGACTTTCTTTTTAATCTTGAGTAGCTTTATTTCTTCAAGTATCGTTATTCAATTAGACTCCTGTTCAAGCCTGTGCATCTGTGTCCATATTTTACTAATCACTATTTTACTTCATTTATGGTCCAATACATCAACCTCGCTTTTACTGATTTGTCGTCCACAGAGTTTCTGGCGTAGTTATGTAGCACACTCTCGATTCATGAGCTTGAAGAAGGCAGCCATTGCTACTCAATGTGCTTGGAGAGGAAGAGTGGCCAGAAAAGAGCTTCGGAAACTTAAAATGGTAAGAAGCTATGTTGTAAATGGCCTGACTATATTTTACTTTATTAGTTATTGGCATGCTTCTGCAGTATTTATTTTTATTCCAATGTCTATGCATAAGAGATTTCTGATGAATTATCAAAAAAGGCGTACACATCATTACGTTATCAATTGACAACTGGGTACCTATACACATGAAAATGAGGCAATGTCTTCATGGGCCAAACTCGATTTATAGGCCAACTCCTTATGGAGTTATGGTCAGTAAAAGCTTATGGTCCTTATGGGCCAACTCATCTGCAATTGCACCTAATGGCCATAAGTCTAGCCATTTCACTTCTGGTACTCTGGATCCTGGATCAACAATGGGAACTGAGTCAGAGTTATGTAACCTAATCATTATTTAAGCTACATTATCTACTAACTTCACCTTTCTTTTTTGTATTTTCAGGCTGCTAAAGAAACTGGTGCTCTCCAAGCTGCCAAGAATAAATTAGAGAAGCAAGTTGAGGAGCTCACCTGGCGGCTGCAACTAGAGAAACGCATGAGGGTAAAGTTTTGGTTTACTTTATTTGACAGATGCTCTAGCTTTCTGTATTTGCATGGAAGGGACATTAAAAAAATTTGACCAACCAAGGAAACTCCACCCCTGCTGACCACATAACATATGTATTATGACCTATAGACTCAACTTTTCTGAATGGGTCCAAAAATATGCGGTCACTAGAGCACATGAATGCACTTAAGTGTGTTTTTGCAAACTGTGGTTATCTTAATTTTTTATTATTATTTATCATTCTATTTAGCTTCTAAAGCTAACTAGTTTTTTTTCCAGTTCCAGCCAGTTTGAAGTTGATTGTTATCTAGGGATGCAAGTGGATTGGATTGGATTAGCTTGATCCAATTGTCTCATCCTAGCCGATTTTGTTTACTGAATATATAAACATTGTATCGTATGAGTTAGGAAGTGCACGGTATTTAATGGAGATGATCGATCATCTTACATGTTTATTGTAACTGTTCACTGCAAATTAGCTATCTATTGTCTGAATTTCATTATTACTACTACAATATAGTAGTAACTCCCAGTTTTGTGGTAAACTTTATCCATTTAAGTAAGGTTAATTTAAAACAGATATGTAACTTTGTAACATGGACTGTAACTGTTGGCACAACCTAGGTCAATAAGGGCCTGTTTGGTTCACCACTGAGGAGAGCCTGGCTGGTATCTACCAGCCAGACTGTACAGGGACAGACCAAAGACATGCAACCACTTGCTGTTTGGTTCACTGAATCTAGAAGACCAGGCTGAGCAGTGGACTTGTTTGGTTGGCTGCATCAATATATGTTATATTGCGTTGAAATAAGAAAAACAAGTATTAAGATATTATTTATTTTGCCTGAATCGATTGTATAGTACTCCTTCCGTTCCAAATTGTAAGTTATTCTGCCTTTTCTAGATACATAGCTTTTGCCATGCACCTATACATTATGTTTAGATGCATAGTAAAAGCCATGTACCTAGAAATGACAAAACAGCTTACAATTTGGAATGGATGGAGTACTTATTTTCAACATAGTAAGCTTTAGTTTACTTTGAAATACATTAATATGCCTTAATTATGCTAACTCATCATTAACCTGCTAATACATTGCATCTCGCGAGCCTGGCTCTGGAGAAATGGATCCCATTCTCGTTCCTAGAGAGCCAGGCTCGCTGGTCCCTTCTGCACCCCGTGGAGAGGCCCAAACCATCACCTAGGCAACCAAACACAGTGCACCTGTGTCCATGGAGCCTGGCTGGCGTAGATACAGGAAGCCAAACACTATCTTCTTAATATAATGATGCACAGCTCTCCTGCATTTTCGAGAAAAAAATCCGGAAACCAAAGTACCAAACACGCCCTAAAAACATTCATATTAGCTCTAGTCATCTAATGCCTCTGTAAGTACCTTATGTATGTTTTCCCTGCCTGCAGACTGACATGGAAGAGGCCAAGACACAAGAAAATCGGAAGTTGCAACAACAATTGCAGGAACTGCAATTACAGTCCAAGGAGACCAAAGATCTGTTGAAAAGGGAACGGGAAATTGCAAAAGAAGCGCTGGAGAAAGCTTCGTTAGTACCAGAGGTTCAAGTTGATACAACTCTTATTGATAAACTCACTGCCGAGAATGAGAATCTTAAGGTATGTATGGTGAATGAGTTTGCTTGCATATTGCATAATGCTACATCATAAAATTGTGCTAAGGAGTTAAAGGCAAACTTATTTGATGAGAATTGAAGTACACTTTGTAGACTGCAATATTTAGTATTCTACTATGAGAAATGCTAATGAGCTATGCCCCAAAGCATAGTAATCCTCCATCTGGTTGATGGTGCTGCTGCCTTGAGCAGACCAGGAACTTTAGTCTCAAATGGGAATAGTTTAGTTTTAAAGGTGCTTATCGAGGCTTGAACTAAATGAAACCATATTGTTTGAACATAACCATGTTGCTACAAGTGATGGTATTGTGCTTAAATATTTTTCTCTTGAACACGTAAGAGAGTTGCACATCATTTCATTAAGAGAGAAAAAGAAGAAAAAGTAGAGGGAGAAGAATCCCTTCCCTAAGCGAAACACTAGACCAGAGCAACTAGCCTTCCACAACTAACAAGACCTGTGACTATGGGACACAAGGCCAAAAAAACTAGTCTAGCACAGGCAAAGCAACAAAGAGTACCAACAAAAACATAGGGAAAAATTTAACCCACAGCAAGTGACCCAGCCAATAGCTCCTGGAGTCCTTTTGCACCAGCAGAGCACTATATGATGCATTCATTTGTGATTGTCTGCAATAAAATTGTGATGCTTGGACTTGCACCATTAAAGACACACTCATTCCTGTGCTTCCAAATTTCCCAGGCGACCAGGGAAATGAGTGTATTAAACCCTGTTTTCATCTCCTTAGCCCTTAGGTATCTTGATTGCCTGGTGCCGCCAACTTAAAATTTGCTAGTAGAAACCAGGCTGATGGAGCTCAACCCCAATCTCTGAAAAGTGAAAAATAATAAACCCGACCTGTCTAGCAAAGACGCAAGAGATCTACAAAATACAAATGCTGGATGAATCTCTCCTGCCTGATCGCAAAGAGGACAGGCTGCTGGATGAGGGAGTCCTCTCTTTGCTAGACGATCACCAGTCCAGCATCTGTTGTTGATTGCAAGCCAGATGAAGAAGTTGCAGTTTTGAGGAGCCCAGCTCTTCCAAGTTCTTTTCCATGGAGCAAAGCGAATGGAGCCACAAAAGTAAGCATTATAGGCTGATTTGCTAGAATAAATACCAGACCTGGTGAGCTTCCATCAGTGCTGATCTTCAATCTCCTCTTGCAGCAACATACTATTAACCAAATTCCATAGCAGGAGATACTCAGGACTGGGACAGAGAGTGTACCTTTAACGTCTGAGACCCAACAGAATTACGGAAGTTCTCCAAAGCCTGTGCTTAAATATTGTTCATGCGAATTATCCTAGTAACTTTAGCTGTCTGTAACTCAAAACATAAGCATGGTCTGTTTTTCAACCATCTTATCGCCTTGGAGAAACTTCCCGATCTTACCTGGTGAATTCTAGCAAATGGTCATGGTGAAATGCTCATCTTTTCCTTGTAGCCCTTGCTTTCAGGAAAGCTAACAAATGCTGATTGGAAGTGCCTCTTGATCTATCTTAGTTTTTTCACCGAAGCTTGTGATATCGTCTGGCTCTATAAATTCATTTATTTTCCTTTCATTTACCTCTTCCCTATCTTTCCTTTATATTACTACAAAAGATGGTGACATGGCCATGTTGTGTTAAACTTTTAGGCTTTAGTGGGCTCTCTTGAGACCAAAATTGATGAAACAGAACAGAAGTTTGAAGAAATGAAGAAAGCAAGAGAAGAGTGGCTGAAGAAAGCTACAGATGCTGAGTCAAAGATAAATGAATTGACAAACACAATGCAAAGGTTGGTGTTGTCTACATATGTAATATTTTTTTATCTGATGCATCATGTACATGTTTTACGGATTGAATTGAAAATTGTCTGTTCTGCATGGTGGCAGTTTTCAAGAAAAGGTAACTACTATGGAAGCAGAAAATCAACTACTTCGGCAGCAGGCGCTGTTGCGTACTCCTGTTAGAACAATACCTGAAAACGCATCTCCGAAATCTGTATGTGGTGTCTCCATTCCTTGAGTCATACAAACATTTTAGTACAATTGTTCACCTGTTGGTGTTTTCTCTTTTGTATTTCTACTTCTGCATATTTTACTTGTTAATATTTTAAACTACACATTTTCATTGTTGAAATGTGTCAATGTCTTTCTGCCTTTGCAGAATTTGACTAATGGCAGTCCACGCATTGATGAACAAAAGGTCAGAAGCATATAATATATTCAATTGCCAACTACCAGTTCTGTTATGTTTGAATCTAAAATTTATCACTCTCTCCAGACACCTCATGGAACTCCTCCTGCTCCCAAAGATTATGGGAGCTTTGGACAGCCAAGAGCATCCTTTTTTGAGAGGCAGCATGTATGTTAAAACTTTCATATCTGTATGTTTTAAACCATTTAGTGTGTTTATAGGACAATATATCATGTGAAGCTCCCTTGAACCATATACTTTTTGCAGGAGAGTATTGATGCACTTATAAACTGTGTTAGTGATAATATTGGCTTTAGTGAAGGAAAGCCAGTTGCTGCAATAACCATATATAAGTGTCTTGTTCATTGGAAGATATTTGAAACTGAGAAAACAAGTGTTTTTGATCGGCTTATTCAAATTTTTGGTTCCGCCATGCAGGTATCCTGTGTTTTGTGTTCTATATGTTTTTTTACAAGGATCCATGTTCCACAGACATTTTTCCAATTTATATCTCAGTAAATTTATTCTTCAACGATTGATGTTGTTTGTATTTCAGAAACACGACAGCAATGAGGATCTTGCATACTGGCTATCAAATTCATCAACTTTATTGATCATGCTTCAAAAGAGCCTAAAAGCTGCTGGCTCAACAGGAACTAGTCCACAGAAAAGGCCACAGACTCAATCATCATTCCTTGGGAGGATGGTATGTTTCATCAATTACTATTGGAGTTGTCTCACATGCTCTCCTCTTTTCTCAAACACATGCATGTCCTCTTGACAAGAATCAATATTGTAATATTGAGTCATTTCTGCATGAAAATAAAAATATTTTCATTGAACATGAAGTGGGGTACAAGGTACAATAATTTGGAACACTTCGCTCTGGTGCCTATTTTGTTGTTTATGATCCAAATTCTTCACAGTGCCATCTGGACAGGATGTGTTCTGAATCTGAACATGCCATAGTTTTGTTATTCTCACCATATAAGGTTGCCACTTGATGGCCTCATCTGCTGATGTCATTTTTACAGGTATTCCGCTCTTCAAACATCACGGTTGATATGGACCTTGTACGCCAAATCGAGGCGAAGTATCCTGCTTTTCTTTTTAAGCAGCAACTTACAGCATTTGTGGAAGGCTTATATGGTATGATACGAGACAATGTGAAGAAAGATCTTTCTTCATTGTTGGCATATGCTATTCAGGTATCTTACTTACCATGTGATCTTCATTGGTAACCTTGTGTCAATCGGTTGTGTTAGCAACCTTGGGGGTTTGAGAAGTTCAACAGTCCATTAATGGAGATAGCCTTTTTTTTTGGCGAAGCTATATATAGAGAGAGCCTCATGGGCCATATGGGCCTGTAGTAGATAGGCCTTTATACACTTAGCCAACCCCCCCTCTCCCCCACTTCAAACTCAAGATGGAAGTGGAAGATCTGAAGCATTGAGTTTGATCAAGTAAATCCGATGCTGCTCAGTCTGTGCTTAAGTGAAAAAGTTGGCCGACTGCAACTCTGAGGGCAGTAGGGCACATACTGAAGAGCAACGGTTTTCTGGCCTTCGTACACTTGGCAGATTGCACACTTCCTCTAGGCTAATATAAGATTGTTCTTTTAGGATGTACATCTTTGTTGTGGGAAGTCCTCAATTCTCTGATCATCCATGTTGCTAAGGAGATTTATAAGCATTGTAACGGTTGCATCTTTATCTCACTTGACGTAAATAGAGTTGTAAGGGTTAGTATAGGAAGGTGCTTTGTGGTTTGCTGCTGGAGCAATGCACGGCTATTTGAGCTACTCTTGGCCACTATCTAGGTCCTGAGTTTGTTTAGGTTGGGATGTTGAGTTGTCGTAGTTGTTAGAGTAAATAGGAATAGTACCACATTGTGTATCCTTATAAGGTGTTAGTCCTATGTACCCTATATAATCAGCCCATGAGGTCCAATGCAATATATCCAATATTCCACCAATTATATTCTCCTTCATGGTATCATTCGCCTAGGTTTAGATCCTAACCCTAGCTGCCACCGCTTCCGCACTGCGCTCCCCTGGGGAGAGGTCGATCTCCACCAGGGGCAGCGCCCCTGTTTAGGCTCCCGATCCTATTGATCTGGCTGCCGTCGTCGTCGTCGCACAGCAGATTGGGATCTCCCCTATGTCATCGCTAGGCTGCCGCTGCCGTCTTGTCCCCGGGCTTACCTCCGGCTGTTGCCATCAACACCTGATCTTCATCGCATGGAGGCAGATGGATCTCGCACCGTCCCGTGCCGCCGTGGTGGCGGCCAGGGCCGGCCACACGTCTCGACCTTGCGCTGCCATGGAGGTAGCCAGATCTAGCATGTCGCTGTTGTCGGGTGGATGTGTCCATCTCCACCTCGTCGATCCGCGTCGGTGCCTTCGACCTCGCGTGTTCGTGACCCGCCATGCGCCTTGCACCGCCCGATCGGGACGCGCCGCCGCAGTCGTGTCATCTTGCTGGGTACACCCGATCTCCTGCTGTTGTATCTTTTTGGTTTGCCCGATGAGTGATCGGGATTGAGTCGCCCACCGCCCATCGACCTCGCGCGTTCTACTCCGGCATCGGCATCGACTTCATCGACATTGTCTCCGAGTACTATGTGCATCTTCTCTGAGCAACAGGGCTGCTGTTGTGTCGCCTCATCGGGCCACAGCACCGCTGTCCGTGTGTACGCTTCGCCGTTGCATCTCCATCGCTGTCATCTGTGCATCGACGACTGTGCTGCGCAATCCCTGCACAAGGTCTTCATCCTACTGATTGGGTCTTCGTCATCGAGCTGCCACTACCCGTATCGTCGCTGAGACCTGCTCGCCGACGCGTATTCTCTCGCATTGCTTCTTCTTCGTCCAGCTCAACCACACGGTTGGGGCCCTCTCCCTTGTACGCTTGGTATTGGCGACACCGACGTGTGCTTTCGTCCCCGATGCGTTGCTGGATCTGGCAAATCTAGCTACGCCTCGGCCCTCAGGCGGCTTGACTGCATCGACTTCGGCATCGACCCTCCCGTTCCCACCCCGTCTGCCTCGATTGCGCCGTTGCCTTTCTTCTACGTCTATGACGGCTCTGACTGCGTCGACTTCGGCATCGCCTCCTCACATGATGACTACCTCAACGCGTCTCCGTCATTACCATGGCGCCCCTTATGCGCCTGCAGCTCCATCGACACACAATCTGATCACAACTACGTCAACCTCGGCCATCTTTAGCACGGCTTCTTCGACCATGGCTACTGTGCCCTCACGCTCAGCTACCTCGACATCGGCATAAAGGGCTATCGCCTTGCATAAGGACTCATCGGCTTCTTCTCCAGCCACAGCATACGCGGCGCATCAACTGTTATGACTGAGGGGGGATGTTACTCATATTTTGTTCCTGTATGAGTGAGGATCCTGTTGTGGACCACCCCACCTCTCTAGTACAATGAAACACAGCTCTCCTGTGTTTTTTTTAAAGACTTTCAGTGCCTTCACATGCAAAAGTACTTGCTGTGCTTTTAGTTTTTTTTCCTCGCATACATAGGAGAGCTGTCAAAAAATACAACACAACCCCACACCTACATTACGTGCACTCCTTAAACTATTAACGACATCTACCAAGCTACCGAGTCAAAATTGGCAGTTACATCAAGCTGCACCAAACCTCAGGCTCCCACTAAACGCCATAGCTGCTCTTCCTCCAATACCTTCAAAGGATGAGTTGATGCTATGTTTTTAGTGTCTTCATTAGTTAAACTTTTGGATCACGTCATGACTGCAGGTCCCAAGAACTGTGAAAGCTAGTATGGTGAGAGGCCGTTCTTTTGGGTCATCAAGTTTGCCAAGGGGACGTTCATTTTCGACTCAAGGTAGTTATTGGCAGGCGATAGTCGACAATTTGAGTGAACTCCTGAAAATTTTGCAAGACAACTGTGTAAGTTTAAACTTATTCAACATATCTTCCCTATAACGCTGGATATTGTTCTAAACATCTGCTGAACTTGTAGGTCCCATCTATTTTTATCCGGAAAATATTTACCCAGGTTTTCTCATTTATCAATGCACAACTTTTCAATAGGTAAGTAAGTTATATGCTGACTTCAGCCATCTAGTGCTTTGCCATTTTTCTCCAATGCATAGATTTCTTACTACGCCACAACACTGTTCTGCAGCCTTCTTGTACGTCATGAATGCTGCTCTTTCAGTAATGGAGAATATGTGAAACAAGGATTGGCACAACTGGAGGTGTGGTGTGGAGAAGTCAAGCCAGAGGTAATCATACATGTGGAGTTGCTGCATATATCTGAACCTGAGATTTTCTGTACCAATTTCCTCTTATGCACGTTGTTGAAATCTTTTTCCCCTAGTTGCACAAGCCATAATGTTAAAAGTTAAAATGATTTTTGAATTCCTATGTACCCTAGATACATATTTCTTTGCAGAATTTAAAGCAATAGAGGGGGTTCTCTTGTGAGGTAGAGCAAAATTGTCCATTACACTAGCATCTCTTGGGTGCGATACATGCTCATCTTGTAAAACCCCTCTATTTCCCCTCTCTAATCTTGCGTTCTTGCTATCATTTTACAGGACTTTTATATCACTGTATTTCTTGTGCCTCAATATGGAAATGCAAATATAAACATTAAGTATGCATTTTGTTTATTTTGCTCCCACCTAACTGTTATTTGCTAACAGTATGCAGGATCTGCGTTGGATGAACTCAAGCATATCAGGCAAGCTGTCGATTTCTTGGTATGTGACTTTTATTTTAGTTCCAGTCTTTACTATCTTGGACAGCTCACCCAAACAGTTTGTTCAGACCTATGCTTATAGATTGTCCAAGTTGTATAAAACATGGTTAGGTAGTGTGAACTGAGAAATTGTTAAACAAGTAGCAAGATATAGTAGACTTAGTTATGGTTGGTGTTTCCAGATAGTTGAAGGTGTCACATTTTTACATCATACCTGAATAGAGGGAAGTGAGTATAATAGCTTTCTAGATTGGATCTTTTTCTTAATTGGAAAAAAAAAGGAAAGACGCCAATGTTTTTTTTTTTTGGTGAGGCAATGTTCTGTTGTGATGTTTTTTCTGGTCATGTCTGCAGGCACTGTATGTGTGTACCTGTTAGCATCAGAGCATCACACCTGGCATGGCGACCATGATACATTAGTTAGATGTTGTTAGGGATAGATTGTTAGTTTGATTTAGTTAGGTGGAAAATATTTATTTAGCTTGAGGGATGGTCCTTACATGCAATCTCCTGATCTGGTTCAATCCCGTCACCCACTGCATCCTGATCAAATATTTTTTTACCTTTTCCTGTTTTTTTTGGTGTGTGTTTGGGGGGGGGGGGGGGGGGCAAATATTGTGTTAATCCCAAACTTTAATCTCTTTCTTCTGTGGTATAACCAATTTTTGGGTGTGTCCGTGA